>Ga0079992_131212_pt1 | contig 22152 bp, 21 predicted proteins | sample FaiFalFF_MnMetaG_3_FD_69197 | JGI IMG/M metagenome (GOLD analysis project Ga0079992, IMG submission 69197) | Freshwater microbial communities from Yellowstone National Park, Wyoming, USA - Fairy Falls B (FF_Mn_B) MetaG (SPADES assembly) (version 2) | ecosystem: Environmental > Aquatic >... | reverse complement strand
AAGGATACACTTCCATAAACTTCTCCATCTCTCAGTTTTAACTCCACTGTGTAGGCAAAGTAATTTTGAGTTTGCCAACTTTCTAAAAGCATAGCAATAAAAGTTATCCACTTGTCTTTGCTATTGCTTGGTTCTCTTAACACTTTTGCATAGATAAACTCTCTGTTTCCTGTAGTAATCCGAAGGTGCAGTTGTCCGTTTAGGTCTTCAAATCTTGTTAATCTGTTTCCTTTGTCTGCCTTTGACCCAATGCTTATGAGTGTTCTCTGCCTTTGTTCTTTCCATTGCTTTTTAAGTCCTTCCCTTACTTTTCCTGTAAAGTGATTTTTACAAAGCTTTTCAAAAAGTCTTTTGCCTCCAAACACCACTGGTTTATCGGTGGGATATCGCTTAGCTTTATAGATGGCTGAGTCAATATATCTGGTTGGCAGTTCAGGGAATAGTTGTCTTAGCCTTTTGTATATTTGGGCATGCGGGTTTTTTGTTTTCTCTTTTTCCAACTCTTTTAGCATGTTATATGCAACTCGGATAGCGGAGGATTGCTTACGCATAAGCTTTATGAGTTTTTCTTTGTCTTCTTTTTTCAGTTCAAGCTTAAACTGTAGGCTAACAAACATCAAACTTAGATTTTAGCTTTAAAACCCTTGTGTGTCAATGGGTTTGCATTTTTAGAACGGCCTCTAGCAAAATCTGGCAGGACCTTTCCAAAACAGAAATAAGACTGTATCCCTCTAAGGGATCGTTGCCTACGGAAAAGACACCATGCCCCCTTACCACCACAAGTTTTGAACTTTTTAGCTCTTCTGAGACCGCGCGGGCAAGTTCAAGGCTACCCGAAGGGTAATCGGGCAGAACCTTTACGCTACTTAGCAGGGCTTTTCCCTCCGAATCAGTGGGCTCTATGCGATCCAAAGACATGGAAAGGATCACCGCCTTTGGTGGATGGGCATGAACCACTGCCCTGTGGGAGGTTTGCAGATATATTTCTTTATGCACCACCCACTCAGAGGATGCTCTCTTCTCAAGGACGCTTTCGCCATGTAAGGGCAGTTCTATTATGTCCTCCAAAGAGAGCTCACCCACATGCCTACCCGTTCTGGTTATTAAAACCCTCTCATCCAACCTTACGGATATGTTTCCTGCCCTGGCATCCACGAGCCCTTCTTTGAACAAAAGCTGTCCTGCTTTGATAATTTTTAGCTTGTAATATAGCATTTTTTGTATTATAATGAATGGTCTTAGAGCCGGTAGCTCAGCCGGGTAGAGCAACGGACTTTTAATCCGTGGGTCGAGGGTTCAAATCCCTCCCGGCTCACATTACAAAAGCTTTTCTTTGCCCTTACCTTTCGATATCCTAAGCCTTGCCCTCGCAATAGCCAAGTCTCCCTCATCTATGTTCTTGTTGATCACCGAACCTCCCGCAATGTAGGAGTAATCGCCAAGGGTAATGGGTGCAATTATGAGGGAGTTGCTACCTATGAAGGCGTTCTGACCTACCCTACTATGGTGCTTTTGCTTTCCGTCGTAGTTGGCAAAGACAACTCCCGCCCCTATGTTGGTGCGATCCCCTATTTGGGCATCACCTATGTATGCCAAATGTTTAGCGTTTACTTGGCTACCAATCTCGGAGGCTTTAACCTCCACAAAGTTTCCTATGTGGGAGCCTTCCCCTATCACGGAGTGATTTCTGAGATGGGCAAAAGGTCCTACAATGGCACCGCCTTTAATGTGAGAGTCTCTAATAATGCTGTAGGGCTCTACGACTGCGCCTTCTTCCACCACTGAGTTTTCTATGACGCTTCCCCTACCTATACGCACTCCTTTGCCTATTTTTGTGTTTCCTCTTAGGGCTACGCCCGGCTCTATTTCCACCTCCCCCTCAAGCACCACGGAGGGCTCTATCCATACGGTCTCCGGCTGATGGATGGTGTTGCCTTCTTTGGCGAGCCTTTCTAAAATTCTCAGCCTTATCACATTCTCAGCTATGGCAAGCTCCCATCGGTCGTTGACACCCATGACCTCCGCCTGATCCTCCGCCATAAAGCTTCTAACCACATAACCTTTTTTGTGCATTAAGGCTATTGCCTCTGTTAGGTATAACTCTCCACTCTTTGGGCTGGGCTGGATGGAAAAGATCACATCCAAAAGATGAGGACAGTAAAAGAAATACACACCGCCGTTTATCTCCCTGATCTGCTTTTCTTCAATGGTAGCATCCTTTTCCTCCACTATTTTTATCACATTCCCGCCCTGGTCCTTTACAACCCTACCATAGCCCGTTGGGTCTGGAAGAAAGCCCGACAGTAGCAGGGCACTTAATTTTATGTTCTCGTATTCCTCCACCAACTGTATGTATCTTTGCATGTTCTTTATGGTTTGAACTTTTACCAAAGGGCTGTCGCCGTTTATCACCAAAAGGTAATCTTGGTAATCCCTCCAAAGGTCCAGGGCAGAGATCACTGCGTCTGCGGTGCCACCCTTTGGGTTTCCCTGATGAAAGAAAAAGATGCTATCCTCTCCCTCAAAGACCTTTTTTACCTCCTCCGCCTGATGGCTAACCACCACGCCAATTTCCCGAAAGTTCAACTCCCTCAAGGTGCGTAGCACATACCATAGCATGGGCTTGCCAAGGATGGTGTGCAGAACCTTCACCCTTTGACTTTTGAACCTACTCCCCAACCCCGCCGCAAGGATCAAAGCTCGCATGGAAAAATTATAAGCTTAAGACAACCCAAGCATCCTCTCTAAGGGTCTCCTTGCCTTGGCTATTATTTCCTCGTCCAGCACCACCTCGTTTAGCTCCTCCTTTAGGGTTTTGTAAACCAAGGGTAGTGTTATAGCCTTCATGGTGCAACAATACACAGTTCCGCAGTAGTTCATAGATTGGGGGAATATATACTCCTTGTTAGGGTTTTTCTTGATAAGGGTATGCTTTAGACCTACCTCCGTGATGACAATAACCCTGTCTGAATCGCAGGTGGTGGCGTAGTTTATGATCTGGGAGGTGGAGCCCACAAAATCCGCCATTACAATGACCTTGGGGTGGCACTCGGGATGCACCGCCACTTTAGCATCTGGGAACTGTTGCTTTAGCCTTTCCAACTCCTTAGCGGTAAATTCAAAGTGTGGAGGACAAAAACCCTGCCATATAACAAACTCCTTATCGGGCACATGTTTTTTTACCCAATTGCCCAAGGCTTGGTCTGGGACGAATATGACCTTTTTGCTCTGCAACTTTTGGACAACTTTTATTGCATTAGCTGATGTAACGCACACGTCGGACACCGCCTTTACATCTGCGGATGTATTCACATAAGCTACCACCTCTCCGTCGGGATGCTGTTCTTTTAGCTTTAAAACCTGCTCGGGTCTTATCATGTCTGCCATAGGACAGCCCGATTCGGGGTTTGGGTGCAGCACCTTCTTTGTGGGGTTCAAGATCTTTGCGGTCTCGCACATAAACCTAACTCCGCAGAAAAGGATAATGTCCGCATCCGTTTGGCTTGCCTTTCTGGAAAGCTCCAGCGAATCTCCCACAAAGTCCGCAATGTCCTGCACCTCCGGTCTTTGGTAGTAATGGGCAAGGATCACTGCGTTCTTTTGCTTTGCCAGAGACTTTATCTCTTCCTGAAGTTCCTTTATATCCTTAGGGCTTAGGGTCTCCTCTTTGGCAATTTCAAAGGTAAGCATAGAAATTAAGTTAATCTCCTTGAACTAACTCGCAAGCCTTAAAGACCTCCCACATGGCAATGGCACCAGCGGAGGACACGTTCAAGGAGTTGAGCTTGCCCACCATGGGAATGGAGACCACCAGGTCTGCCATCTCAAGGACGCTTTTGGAGACACCTTCTCCCTCTGAACCGAGCACCAAGGCACAGGGCATAGGAAATTGCACCCTCCTTATGTCCTCTCCTCCTCTTTCTACAACCACCACAGAGCCACCCATTCTTTGAAACTCTTCCAAAGCCCTCCTTAGGCTAGGCACCCTACTAAAGGTAAGGTGAAAAACCGCACCAGAGCTTGCCTTCACCACCGTCTGATTTATAGGAAAACTCCGATCCTTGGGCAAAAGCACTCCAACCCCACCAAAAACTTCGCACGTTCTTATGAGATTTCCCGCGTTCTGTGGGTCTGTTATGTGATCCAAAACCAAAAAGAAGCTGTTTTTCTCAAGGGCTTTTTTAAAAAGTTCCTCCGGGGGAACAAAGGGCATGGGGCTGATAATGGCAACAATTCCCTGCGTCTTTTTCGTGCCAGCCAGCTCCTCAATTTTTTGCCTTGGCACCCTTTGGATCTTTATTCCCCTCTCTTTGCAGAGCTTTACTACCTGATGGGGAGGATGTCCGTCGTGGGCTACCAAAACCTTCTCAATGGGTCTGTTTGCCCTGAGGGCTTCTAAAATGGGATTTTTACCATAAACGATCATATCTCCAAAAGCCTTTGCTTTATTGCATCAATAAGCCTTTTGTAATAGCCCTCTATTTCTTTAGCAATATCCTCTAAACCCTCTTCTTCAGCCCTTTCCAGAAGGGGGACAATAAAGCTTTCAAGCTGTAGGGTGTATTCCTTCAGATCTCCTTCTAACTCTTCCCGCGTGTAGTCTTCTATGGTTAAAACATACCTCTGATAGGTTATTTTAGCAAATCGGAGAATATCTTCCAGCTCCCTCTCAAGGTCTCCTCTGTTTGAGCCTGCTTTGGTGATGTCTCCCATAGAGAATAAAATATAGGGAAGTTTTTGTGAAGTATTTGTGAAAGGTTGATTTTTAATTTTGTTTGGAATAAAATTAAACTCAACCCTCTGTGGGACCGGTCCTGCGAGGGAAAAACTTTATGGGAGGTTTAGCCATGAGGCAGCAGAAGGGTTTCACCCTAATTGAGTTGCTTGTCGTCATCGCCATCATAGCCATATTGGCATCCTTGGCAATACCGCAGTATCTCAGCTACCAAAGAAAGGCAAGGGTAAGCTCCTACGCAGAGCCAATAGCAAGGAGTTGCATAATGGACTTGGCAGCATACTGTATGGAAAATGCAGGACAGACTGTAAACCCAATAGTTGGTTCAACCTCACCCATACCAAACTGTAGGAACACTACCCCAAGCACTGCGGGCGGAACCGTTAACCTTACCTCTTCAGCCGCAAACGTAACTTGTGGATCCGATGGATCTGTGAGCCTTGGCAACGCTACTAGTGGTGGAATAACCGCAACGCTTATTGGTGTAACTGACTTCCGTGCAAGGTGCTTTGCAGCCCAGAACTCCATCAGATGCACAGTGGAACCACAATAACCTAACCCTCCAGCCCCCTCTTGGGGGCTTTTTTGGAGATTATTATGAGGAGGGGCTTCACGCTTTTGGAGCTTTTGGTGGTTATCGCCATTATTGCCATCCTCGTTAGCATTGCGGTTCCCCAATACCTAAACTACACAGAAAGGGCAAGGCTTGCTTCTTATGCCCTTCCGATGGCAAGGGCTTGTATGGCGGATGTGGCTTCTTATTGTTCTGCAGACCCTCCCTCAGCGGGAACGGAGACCTACTCAATAATCGGAAACTCTACCTTTCCCAACTGTGTGGCAAGCTATACCACTCCGGGTGGGACTGTTTATTTTACTGTAGTTGAGGCTTTTCAGTGCTCAAACACGGGACTGTTGGTTGCTGGAAAGCTACACGCTTACTTTTCTGCCACCGGGCAGAGGGTGGTATGTCAGGTGGATGTTAGACCCTTTCGGTGCTTTGTAGAATGAAAAAGCTATCCCTTGCCCTGCTTTTTGCTTTTTTTGTGTCCTTAATTCCTCACATTGTAGAGATATACAAATACTTTAAACATCAGGATATTTACTTTTTGGATGGCAAGCCCTTTATTCAAAACCCCGATGGCTACTTTTTTGGAAGGCTTGCCAAGGACTTTGAAAGGGGAGAGGATGTTCTAAGAAACTTTCCGGAGGGTGGTGTAGGGTATGACTATCCGCCTTTGATAAGTTTTATGTATGGAATTCTTTTAAGGCTAACGGGTATTGAAATAGAGTGGCTTGGTTTTTGGCTTTCGCCCATTTTTGGAAGCTTGTTTGTTATTCCTTTTGTTTTATTTTGGCACAGGCTTGGGAACCTCTGGGTGGGCTTTGCGGGTGCGGTCCTAACCGCCCTGTCTTCTGCTTACTATACCAGGGTTTTTGTCCTTGACTTGGACACAGACAACCTAAACCTTTTCTTTATCTTCAGCATTGCCCTCTTTTTACTGCTTGCCTATCAAAAGAAGGAAAGCTGGCATGCTTACCTTTTTGTTGCCCTTGCTGTGCTTTTTAGTCTTCTGTTTTATTGGTGGTATGCCCGTCCGGAGTTCTTTGTTTTGCAGTTTCTTGGGTTTTTGCTTTTGGCACTGCAAAACAGAAGGCTCTTTTATGCAGGATTGACGGGGCTTTTGTTTTTGTGGGTTTTAATCTCTTTTATGGCGGGCTATCCTTTAGGTATGGACATCTTGGGCAGGCTTTTTCTTTACTTTGGCATTCCTGTCTCTCCGGTGGAAAGCAAGAGCGTGCCAGAGGTTTTAAAGACCATCTCCGAGCAGGGTAGGGTTTCTTTCTTGCATAGCTACCCTTTGTATTTTTCCTCCGAATTTCCCTTTTACATAGCCTTAATTTTTCTACCCTTGCTGTTTTTTAGGTTTTTCAAGGGACAGCTTTTGCTTTTGCCCCTTTATGTCCTTTTGGTCTTGAGTGTGGTAAAGGGAAGCATAAGGATTTACATGTATTCCGCGCCTGTGCTTGCAATGGGCTTTGCCTACGGCGTCTTTCTCATTTCAAGGCTCTCAGACTTTTTGGAAAAGAGAAGTTTAAAACTCCTTGTGGGTGGGCTTTTCCCTCCTTTGATGCTAATGTTTGCCATAAACTGGGTTAGCTTGGTAGACAGAATGCCCGGCTTTTATATCAGCAAAGAAGTAGTCAAGGACCTCCAAAGGTTAAAGGACCTAACGCCCAAAGACGCAAAAATTCTCAGCTGGTGGGATCATGGTTATGCTATAGTCTATTACTCCCAGAGGGCCGTTTTTCACGATGGGGGAACCCAGTTTTCCATAAAGACGCCCCTCATAGCCTACGCCCTTTTGCAAGAGGAAAAAACCGCCCACAAACTCTTTTTGTGCATCTCCGACCCCCTTTTCAATCATCGTGCGTGGGAAAAATATAAAACCCTTGGGCTTTATAAAGCCTTAGAGCAATCTGCCAAGGAGTGCCAAGTCAAACCCTACGGAAAAATATACCTTTTGATTACAGAAGACATGCTTAGCAAAACCCAAGCCATGCAACAACTTGCCTATGGGAAAGGTTCAGGACTTTTCAAACTTCCACCCTGCGAGAGAGATTGTAAAGCAGAGCTAAACAGAGATGCTGGCACATACACCCAAACTATTGGCAAATCTTCCACCGAATACTCAGTTAAGGAAGTTTTTTGGATAGAGGAAGAAGGGAAGGTAAAAAGGGAGACCTTTAACAATCCCAATGGCGGGACCCTCTACTTGGTGAAAAAAGGTGGAACAATACACGGCTTTTTTGCTGGAAAGAAATTAGAAAATTCTGCCCTCTTGAGCCTATACACCATAAGAAAAGACAGAGAGGGCTTTAGGCTGGTTTATGATAACTTCCCCTACAGTGTGCTGTATGAGGTTATCTCACCCAAACCGCCTCAACCCTTGACCTTGAGCCTTGAGGACCGTCAGCCTCAGAGATGATTGAGTATATGTATCCCCTTCCGCCCGGTTGAGGTCTGGAATAGGCAACTCCAGATACAACATCGCCTGGTGGAGGAGCATAACCTCTAAGACAAATTGTTATTGTGTTCCTAAAGGTTTCTGTTGTCCCCGAAAGGCGATAGTTCAGGTTTGCGGTGCAACAGTTTCCATTAGAAGTCCAACCAGTAGGACACTCAAGCTGATCCATAGTATCAAAGAGCCCGCTCTTTATTTGCAAAACCGCATAATTCACTCCGCCCACTGCAGCCTCTCTCGTGGATGTATATACCCTTACCCTTTCTCCGGTTAGCATTGTGCGTGTGAGTATATAATAAAGCCCACCAATAACAAGGGCTATCATGATGCCCATAACCAAAACGGATATAAGTGCCACACCCTTTACCTTCTTATATTTCTCAGAGGTATGTCCTCTTCCACAAGCTTCCATCTATACCACCTCCACTCAGGGTTTATTGTTATGCCTCCACACTGTTCAAAGCTGTTTGGCGGGTCCATGGGTGTGTCCATCTTCCTACCCACCTGCGTCAAAAGTCATCATCATCAGAGAATCTCTCCCTAAAGATTATATTTCTCAAAGGGATGTCCTCTTCCACAAGCCTCCATCTATACCACATCCACTCAGGGTTTATTGTTATGCTCCCACACTGTTCAAAGCGATCGGGTGGGTCCATGGGTGTGTCCATCCTTCCACCCACTTGCACCAAAAGGCAGAGCCTTATGGCACGAAGATTGTTTATATCATGAATGGTGATGTTGTAGCCTTGACCGTCAAAGTATCTAACCCTAAAGACCGCAATGCAGGATGCGATGGGTTGTCCAACTGCATCACCGCTTACTTGCTTTAGTAGATTAAAGGTCCCTGGGGCACATTCCTTTGGTAAGTTTGTGTTGCTTAGAAAGTATCTGACTGCAAAGTCTTCAATTCCGTTCCTGTTTCCCATGGAAAATATCAGTGTGTTCGATGAGTTGCAGTTCGCAATAGCTTTGCTTGCCATATCAAGACAGAGAAGGTTTTCTCCGGTTGGTGGCTCGTTAGGACAGCCCTCAAGGGTCCATCTCAGCCCTTCAGTGGCTATGTTTCCAGACCCATCCCTTACCCACCAACAGCCAGAATTTCTAAAGCTTCTGGTGGCAAGGTTCAAAAAGTAAAGTTCATCACTTTCAGATTCAGAGAGACAGTTAGAGGCAATACCCACAACAGAGTCGGAACCAGCAAAAGCGTCAAGCTCATCACAATTAGGAGTGCCTAAGTTTAACCAATCCGCAGGGATGCCAAAGCCTATGCCCTGGAGGTCTTTCCTAAGGCTTGTCAAAAGCACCTCCACATCCTGCTCGTTCTTCGCAAAAAGAGACTGTCTTATGGTTTCTCTCACCAAGCTCCTGTAAGCAAAGAAAATTCCGCCCACAGATAGGGCAACTATGGCTATAACCACCAGAAGTTCCACAAGGGTTATCCCTTTTCTTCTCATCTTGTATCCCTCATAACCGGTAATGAAACATACTTGTATCTTCCTTTGGTATCAAAATACCAAACTATCACACCAGCAACTCTTCCCACTTCTAAATTGGTGGCAGGGTCAATAAGCCTCGCCAAAGTGGTCCCCGCATATATGAATCTTCCCCTATGCCTCTCACCGCATGTAAAGATGGCATTAATTTGAGTGCCACTGTCTGCATAACAACAACCATATCTATTTCCATCGGGATTGCATGGTATTATACGCAACCATCCTGCGGTATTGGTGGGAGTGTCTATAAATTTTCCGTTCGGTTCGTCGTAAGGGTCATAAAAGTCTGCTATTCCATCACCGTCTGAGTCTTGCACCTCAAAGGTGCAGTTTCCACCATCACACTGGGCGGAGTCCCAGTTGTAGGGATAGGTGTATAGTGTATCGCACAGGAAGGGATTTGTATTGTTTTCATCACATCCTGCGGTTGGATTAAACTGGGCAGTTTGTATTTGGGAGGACATCTTGAGGGCAATTTCGCTTGCCTTGTCTTTTAGCCCGTTGTTTATTTGATAGTCCATGTAAAGCAATATCCCCCTCAAAAAGCCCGTCATGAGAATAAAGAAGATCACAAAGGCGACCAAAAGCTCTATCATGGTAAAGCCTTTTTTATTCATACCTTATCCTCCCAAGCCTATCTATGACCACGGTTCTACTTCCGTAGCTATTCCTTAAGGTAATACTGACAGCCCCTATGCCACAGCTCCAATCCAGAGGATAGCCCCTTCTGTCAAAGAGAACATAAAAATCCTCCTCAGGAGAAACACCGGGTGGAAGTGAAACCAATCTTTGCGTGGTTGCATCATTTGTGCAAGATGGATCAGCGTCCCTTGGACATCCACTACCGATGGTAGAAGGATCAACCGCAAAGATTTTGTATTGGTTTTGATTCGCACAGAACCTCACACCCCAGACCATGCTGGAGGACATAGACCTAAACTGAACCTCCTTTAGGTCGTTGGCAACTTGGGTCATGGCAGAATAAAGCCTCTCTCTCTGCACCAGATTTCTCAGACCAAGTATGCTGGCACTGGCAAGTATGGCAATTATAGCCATAACCACCAGCACCTCCATTATGGTTATACCTTTTACTTTTCTATCCATAGCAGGAATTTCTCCTCCGAAGTTGTAGCCTTTTGCTGTGTTAGTCTAAGCACCACTCCAGTGGATATTTGGCCGAACTTCTCCAACCGTCGGCTTGCTTGGGAGGATTGCAAGACTTGGAAGGGGTTGCCTATAGGCGGAATACCTTGACCCACCGAGATCTTCTGTAGCAACTGAACTGTCTGTCCTACTGCAATAGTTCCCCTCACCGCATTGGGAGAGAGCACAGAAGGTCTTAAATAAGGACTTCCTGTCTTGTAATAGACAGATATTAGGTTTGAACTGCCACCCGTCTGGCAGATGTCCTGCGGTGGCTTATAGGTTAAGGCATCTACCATACCGCCTATGACAATAGGTTGAGAATAAATGGCCTCGCCCAGCAGTGTGTAATACCATCCTCTTTTTTCAGGTTCGAGAGGCATGCCACTACTATACGCACCATAGACTACATCCCTCATCCTACAACCACTAGCGTCGCACATACAGATCTGTTTTACCCTGGTTATTGTTATCCAGATGGGCTGGTTTGTTACTTCCGTAAGCTGGTCTCTTTCGTATGCCGTAGGGCATATGGACGAGTTACTGTTCCAGTTTTCATCCTTGAAGCCTATTAGGTAGTTATCGTAAGGTATAGCTTTATCGAAGCTGCTCATTACATACCTACCAGTTCCAAAGAATACCCACACATTGCCGTTTTCATCTTTTGTAAAGTTGGGAGCACCAAAGACAGGGGGAGTGTTGCCCGCGGTTGCAAAGGTGCCAAGGTCTATTGCGGTGCATATATCGCTTGAGGTAAGAGCACTCACCAATTTGTATCCACTGCCAGACTTCAAGCTTAGCCTGTAGAAGTTGCCCCAGACCCTGCCCGCATTGGTCTTTCCATAAACTCCAAAGTAAAGGACATCATCCTGATAATCATTATCCACATCCACCACCGCAATATCTCCCACTGCAAAGCTCACGCTACTAGGTGCTGGAATGTTTACCTCCCTCACAATCCTCCCATCCCTTAAGTCTATAAAGTATAGCTTGGGCTGACTTGTAAAGCTTGTTCCTTCAGGGTTTAACGGACCGCTACCTATAACCACATACCACTCGCCGTTTTTGTCTGGGTCTCCAAGACGCACCACTGCGGGGTAAGAGGTGGTTAGCGTTCCATCAGGAAGAGATACTTCCCACAGAAGGGTAGGTTGGGGATAGCTAATTGGGTCATTTAGCCAATCGGTCAGGTCAAGGGCAAAGACGGAAGAAGAGAAGGTCCCTGCACCTGTTGTTATGGACTTGCCGCCAAAGCCCATTGTGCCGATCAAGATGGTTCTCCAACTGTCTCGCCTCTTGGTTGCGTCAGCAGAATAGCTTGTTGGGTCAGCAGGATCGCCTATTGACGCATCAAAGACCACAGTTCTATAATCCACCGTTGGCACCCTGCAATAGTTTGGATTACCATACCATACCAAGTAGGGCAGAGCATTCTTTGGAATAAAAGCCCACTCTTCCCTGCCCACCAAGTCGCTAAGTCGGGTACCATGGGCATTTACCAACTCTGTTGGCTCGCTTGGGTTTCGTGTTTGAACCAGTCTACCCACCCTAAAGGCATGTAGCATACCATCGTTGGCACCCACAAACAAAAAGCTTGTCCTTTTTTTGTATTCGTCCGTGCTTATGTAGTCACGGTAGCTGCGATCTTTATAGCGTAGGTGGTAAATATTCAGTGGTTCAGAGCTAACCACCGAGGGAGTGGAGTTTATTATGTCTCCAAGCTTCCAGGTCTTTGTATCACCCTGATTCGCACCTGGGCAGAACTTCGATATATCCTCCTCCTTCACACCTGGGTATAACTCCGATATATTCACCTCCCTTGTCCTTGCTATATAAGGTAGAGGTTTAGGGCAATCTGAAGGTGGGTTTGAAGTTCTACAAGAAAGGTCAAGGCAAGAGGGCTCTGAGCGTATTATGTCCTCCCACTTTTCACCCCTTAGATACCTTATAATACAGCTCGCGTTGGCGGATTGGCAGGTTCCACCACCGCAATCTGTGTCGCTGGTGCAAAGCACCTTTGGGTCGTTAGAACAAACCTTCCATATGTCGCTAAAGTAGCTTGCCTCCGAGGTGGTAAAGAGGGTAAGAATTCCGTTTCTGTTGTAGAAAATGTTTCTAGTTGCTGGATTTATGTATGCAAGCTGACAGCCTGCATCAAAGACGGGGATAACTTCATTTATGGATTTTACACTTTCTCTCACACAGGAGTTTGTTGTGTCTGAATCCTCCAGTATGGCGACCTTCGTTTCATTGTCGTTTGGATCAAAGAAGAACTGGAATATCTTGTCAATAGCGGTGCCTGCTATGTTCAAAACTTTGGGATAGTCAGTGTCTTCCCTCAGGTTTTGCTTCACATCTACCCAAAAAGACCTGAGAAAGCCAAGCCAAGAGACTTCCGTACCATCCTGTCTTGTATATTTGGAATAATAGTAAGGTTGGACTATGAGGGAGGACGCGCCAACCCTTGAGGTAAGGGTGGCAACGGTGGCACCAGAACCAGAGGACGAATGGTAGAGGATTAAGTATAGTATACTCATAAGAGCACTTCTCAAAGCAGGTGCATCGTTTGCTTCGTAAAAGTTATAAGGAAGACCATCCCGCGGAGAATTGAACGCAGTGTCCCATTCTGCACATTGGCTATCCCAAGTGCCAGAGGGGTTGCACTCAGGGAGAGGGTAAACAACGCCCCTGCTGTTGCAATAGGTTCTTCCCGTGGAAGTCTTGATGTCAGTCCGAATAGTACTTTCTAAATCATTACAAATGCCCAAACCGTCTGGGTATTCTATATTGATAAAGGGATAAGGCCATGTGTTGCCATCGTTGTCCTGAAAACCTCCAAATATGGCGGTGGTGATCATTGCCTGTCTGCCCTGCATGGCAGTAGTTGGGTCTTCGTCGCCAAAGGCATAAACTGCGTAGGTATAAACATTTTGCTTACCCGGAAGGTCAGATCTTAGGTCTTGAGTTGCCATAACTCTGGCAGGCACCACCGGGTCCACATCCCTGTTCCAAGCTCCGTCGGAGATCAAAAGCACAAAACCCTTTCTACAGGGAACAGGTATGTTATTCCCGCCAATCTTGTCGTAGTATGGGTCCACGTCGCCGTCCCCTATGCTTATGTATGCCGTGTTTGATTCATAGTTGTTGCTGCGGCTTTGCGTGTAATAGTCGTAAGCTTCCCATAGGGCTTCACCGGTGGGTGTTCCCTTGTGTGGAGTTTCGTTGTTTATGGCGTTTATCAATCCTGAAATAGTAGCGTTCTTTCCAACTCTAATTTCTCCAAATCTTCCATCACCTGCAAAAACCATAAATTCCATGATGAGCTGGCACTTTTCGCTTATTTTTCCACTCGGGTCTGATGTGTTGCAAAAAGAGTGTATGATTCCCTTTATTGAGCTTGGACTGGAGTGAAGGATTCTTATGTTGGCGTCTGATATTTGAATAGGGCACGTTCCACTGTGATTTGAAATGGTAAGGCTTCTGTTGGTTGTAGCGGTAGTAGCACTTATGGTAAAGCGGCACCCTAAGTTGCTTTCATTGATGGTGTATGTTGCACCTTCGCTTTCTAAAAAGGTGTTCCCGCCTGAGGAAAGTGTTCTTCCACCCGTTAGCACCAACCTTGCTACATCAATGCGTGTAGCGGTTATCCAGTTAAGCAGATTACCAGAGATACAAGTAGATGTCCCAATTTCATTAGAGCAGTTGCAACTGTTGTTCTCTTGGAAAGCTCCGAGAGACCCATCATACGTATAGCATTTGCTTGGGTCAAAGTAGCCATAGTAGGTTTTTGAAGGGTCATACCTCCAAGAGGAAGAAGAGGTAGCGGTGCTTGTTCCACACCGGGCTACACGACTACTTGAATATCCGCTGGGCCTACATGGTACGTAGGCTGGAAACTGCATTGAACCTGAGAAGTCCATAACGATTAAGACGTTGGGTTTAACCTGTTGTCCTGCAATCGGTGGGATGTAGCAATATTCAGTCATGTTTGCACTGTATGACCTTTGCAGTCCAAAGGACATCAAAATTACAAGAACCAACAATAGTAGCTTTCGCATTTTTAATCCTCCCAGCCGAGGATCCTAATTTGTATAATGTTTCCCGCAGGGTCCTTTTTTATTTCCACAACTCTGGCAAACTGAAGGGATTCTAAGTCTATCGCAGACCCGTCAATCTTTATAATTGCCACATTCTTTGCCAAGGTTCCCACCAGTTTATTCTTTGCATAAAGATAATTTCCCTTTATTGCAAAAGGACCCTGAAGGATCTCTCCAGCCAAGGAGAAAGTAAATAGCATTAGCCCAAGAATCAGTCCTTTCATCTCCCAAACCTCCTTCAATTTTTAGATTAACCCGCCCTCTTGCCCTTTGCGTGAAGTTTCTGTGAAATACGCGGATTTATCCTTTGTCCTCTTTCTGAGGAATTTCTAAAACTCTGTAAAGAAGGATCTTGATCTCTGTGATCTCCTTTCTCATTTCTACCTTAATCTCTGTGATCTCCTTTCTCATTTCTTTTAGTTCAGTTCTTATGTCCCTTATGTCCTGCTCAATCCTGTCTATCCTTCTATTCATATCCTCAAAGCGTTTATTTACATCTTCAAAGCGTTTGTTCATGTCCTCAAAGCGCTTGTTCATATCCTCAAAGCGTTTGCTGATTAAAAACACATACCCTCCTATGATGGCAGAGAGGGTGCCGATGATCGTAAAAGCCTGCGTCCAGTCCATGGCTTTAATTTTATTCCTCCTTCACCAAAAGTCCATCCAGCCAAAGCCATCCACACCGAGGGAACTCTTAGCACTTAATATATTGTATTTGGGAAATGTGGCTCCTGCTTTTGGTAGTTTTTCTGTCGGGTTGCACGGTGGTTATAAAGGACAGGGAACCCATTCCTCAAAGGGAAAGGGGGAGGGCAACTGGTCCTCTCAGGGCATACTGTCCATCCAGAATTGAGACGGTGGGCTTTTACTGCACAGGCAATAGGGCATACAGCAACCTTGTTCAAGCGGGCAGTCGGGTTAGGGTTTACAGCCAAAGCACAGGAAAAAGCATAACCATAGCCATCTATAGGAGGGATGACATCAACGGTGTATGCGTGCCGGAGAGGTTTGAATCCCTTCTGGGGAAGGCACCCTTCAAGGCAATATTGGAGGTGGAAAGATGTGGGCTGGACGGAAATACGGTATGCCCTCCCATGATCAGGGGTATGGCAAGCTGGTATGGAGAGCCTTATCATGGAAGGGAAAGCTCTTACGGAATAATCTTTGATAAAGAGGGGATGTATGCAGCACACAGGGAGCTTCCACTTGGCACTTTGCTGAGGGTAAGGAACTTAAAAAACGGCAGGGAAGTAGATGTAAAGGTAATAGACCGAGGACCCTTCAGGGAGGGCAGGGTGCTGGACCTCTCAGAAGGTGCGGCGAGGAAGTTGGGAATGATAGGGGACGGAGAAGTGCCGGTAGAGGCAGTGGTCCTCCGCTGTGGAGATTAGGTGCTTTCTATTATGTTCTTTAAGATTTCCCTCTCCAAGGGGGAGCTAACCTTTGGCAGGATGGTTTCTATTACAACCCTTTGGGCGGAGTTAAACCTTTCTAACCTTCTGGCACATCGGATGGTATCCCTGATGGAAAACACGAACTCTACGGGCTCTTCGGACCTTTGGCTTTGGTAATCCCTGTATGCCTTCCTTATGCGGTTGGCGATCTTGAGTAAGTCAAAGAGAAGGTATATGTGCCTTTCCCTTGTTGGGTTTATCAACCTTTTTGCTTGAGGAGTTTCCACCTGATTTATCAGGGCATACCAAAGATAAACAAATTCTTCGTTTGAAAGTTCAGAAAGGGAAGAAACATAGTCTTTTAAGATGAGTGCTTCGTCGGGATGGAAAAAGCCCTTGCTGTCCTCAAAGGGCGGATAATCCACAAACATCACATCCGCACGAGATTTTATATCCTGCGGAAGCTCAGAAACGCCAAGATAGTGCTGTGGGTTCATACCGCCCACCAATATCACATCGCTCCGTGCCCTTATGACCTCCCCCGTAGGCATTACCAAATACCTTCTGTAGTCAAAGAGGGGGTTAAAGAGCTTTACCAAGGCAGGCGGAAGAGTGTTGATCTCGTCCAAGTATATGACCGCACCGGGGGTCTGCAGGGCTTTGATAAGGTCTGAGAAGACACGCTTTGTTCCCTTTTTGGGGTCAAACTCATAAGTGTAGGTTAGGTCTTCCTTTTCCATCTTTGAGTGGCATGGGATTATGTAAAGAGGTCTGTTAGTAAGGGCGGAGAATACTTCCACTAAGAAGTTTTTGCCCACGCCCGCATCTCCCTCCAATATAAGTATGCCCTCACCAAAGCTGAGCTGGTCTTTGACCATAGAAACGAACCTTTCTAAGTTATAGACAAACCAGGGAGTCTCTTCGTAAGAGACAAAGAGAGGTAGCCTGTAGGGTTCGTAGGAGAAAAGTCCCTGTAAGTGCCTGAGGTAGCTCCTTACCCACTTGGGCATTGACTTTAATTCTTTTACGGGCAAGAGGTTTGAGTATCTTTTGGGCTCCAAAAGGACGCCATCTTCCCTCTCAAAAGCTATTTTTGCGTATATCTCACCACCTATGGGCAACTTTTCCTCCACCTTTAGCCTCCAAGAGAGCCTTCTGCGCTCACCGCTAAACTTTGGAAAATCTTCCCTGCCAAAAAACACCCTGTCCTCGGTGGTGGTTATTTTGAACCTTTTTAGCCTGTATGAGATAACTTTTTCCTGCAAGATCCTTTGGAGGCTTTGCTCTCCTTCCCTGCTTAGTTCCCTCGGCAGTGTGTTCAGGAGTTCCCTAAAGTTCTTTACTTCCTCCTCCGCTTCAAGCCCTTCAAGGTCTTGGCTTTCTTTGCCCTCAAGGGCTACCTTTAGTTCCTCCAAAGCCCTCGTCAGTCTGTTTTTAAGCTCCCTTTCCAAATCCTCCTTTGCCCTTGAGAGTTTTTCAAACTCCTCTCCGTCCGCATTTCGGAGCCATTCTTCTATTTCCTTTAGCTCCCTTTGACCCGCTGTGCCCCTTTGGACCTTTTCCCTTATTTGCTCCAAAAAGAGATCTAACCTCTTCCTTTTGAGTAGCTCCTCCGCCTCAAAATAAAGCTCTCTTATCCTTCTAAGGGGGATGTCCAAGCTGGCAATCTCCTTGAGGGAGCTTAGGTTCTCCAACTGGGACAGATCCTTTGCCTTCTGCACTTTAGAGACAAATTCCTTGTAGGACCTTTCCGCCTGCTTTAGGACTTTTTCCTGCCTGTCTTTGGGATAGATAAAATCCACCAAGTTGGAGCCAAGCTTTACAAGTTGGTAGAGCTTTCTGTCTTTGTCCTGTAGCCACCTACTGGTGTATATGGAGCCGTCCTTTGATACCTTCACCACCGAGTAGCCAAAGCCCTCGAGGGTTTGCAAATACTGGGGAGTTTGCAGGTCCAGTATGCCAAGATGGTTTTCCTCTGCGTCTGCCAAAAAGACAAACAAACCCTCTGGGTCCCCGTCCAATTGGGAAACCTTCAGAGGCACGTCTATCTTATAAAGTTCTTCCTCCTTGTATGCGTCCAAGACTATGACCTTAGCTTCTTCGCCCAAGATTAGCCTTCCGTTTATGAGGGCTACTGCCCTGCCAGCCCTGTAGGGAAATTTTTTTAGCAAGTTCCCGCCCAAGCTGTATATGGCAGAACCCTCCGTGCCCGTGATGAACAGCTTGGATGGTGTTAAAAACTTTATAGCCCTTAGCTCTCCTACCTCACTTACGCTGAAGCTACTCTTGAACTCCACCCTCTGCAGAGAGAGGTCTTCTCCCACATCGATGGCATAAACCCTGTTTCCCACCACTCCAAAGGCTAAAACTCCCCGCATTAGGTCCAAGCCCATGGATGGTCTTATGCCCTCCTGAGAAAGCTTAAAGCTCTTCCAAGTGGATGGGTTCTCTGGGTCCTCTATGCGATAGACCACCAAATAGGGGGGTGTGATGAGTATAAGGAAGTTTTCTTTAAAGAGGATCTCCGAGACCACCTGTGCGGGTGGGCGTGCGGGAAGTCTGTGTAGTTTGCCCCTCCAGTCATAAAACTGAAAGAGCCCATACCTTCTTCCTACCAAAAGCCAACGGGCATCCTCGGAGACATCCAAGGTCTCTATCCAATACTCCTCCACCTTTGGGTCTGGGTCCTGCTGAAGGTCCTGCTCCAGCCAAAGCCTTAGCACACCCTTTGGGACATTTATCTCATAAACTTCCTCTGTTTGCTTTTCTTTTGCACCAAATAGTTTTTTAAGAAGTTCCATACAAAAGGAGTTTAAGCCCAAAGGTAAGAAGGCGGTATAAGTTTTTTGTTATATGCTTATAAGCTTACTTTATACTGCTTCCTTAAAGATATACTTGGGCTTGAGCCGTTGGCTTACCACCTCTTCGTCTATTATTACCTTCTTTATGTCCTTTTTGGAGGGCACTTCAAACATCACATCCACCATGATCTCTTCCATTATTGCCCTGAGCCCTCTGGCACCCGTCTTGCGTTTTATAGACTCCCTTGCAATTTCCCGCAGGGCGGACTCAGTAAATTCAAGCTCTACGCCTTCCATCTCAAAGAGCTTTTTGTATTGCTTCACCAGGGCATTTTTGGGCTCCACAAGAATCCTTACCAGGTCCTCCTCCGTCAGCTCATCAAGGACTGCGATTACGGGGAACCTGCCTATGAACTCGGGGATCATACCAAAGTGCACCAGGTCGTCGGGCTCCACATATGATAGCACATTACCCTCAACGTTGTGTTTGCCTATGGCAGACTCAAAGCCCACTACTGATTTTCCGAGCCTTCTCTTTATTATGTCCTCAAGCCCCACAAAGGCACCACCGCAGATGAAGAGTATATCTGTGGTATCCACTTGTATAAACTCCTGATGGGGATGCTTTCTGCCACCTTGTGGAGGCACGTTTGCCACCGTTCCCTCTACGATCTTTAATAGGGCTTGCTGAACGCCCTCCCCAGACACATCCCGGGTTATGGAGGGGTTTATGCCCGACTTTTTGGCAATCTTGTCTATCTCGTCAATATAGACTATACCCTTTTGGGCGAGCTTTACATCATACCCGCAGTTTTGCAAGAGCCTTGTTAGCACATTCTCCACATCCTCTCCCACATATCCAGCCTCCGTTAAGCTGGTGGCGTCCGCTATGGCAAAGGGCACGTTGAGTATTTTTGCCAAAGTTCTGGCAAGCAAAGTTTTTCCTGAACCTGTAGGTCCTATCATAAGGATGTTGCTCTTTTCTATCTCCACATCATCCAGCTTTATGCCCAGCTCCTTCATTCTGACCCGCTTGTAATGGTTATAAACCGCCACCGATAGGATCTTTTTGGCTTTTTCCTGTCCTATTACATACTGGTCTAAGATGGCTTTTATTTCATCGGGCTTTGGTAGCTCCTGAACCTGATGCTGTGCCAACTGGCTCTTTTGCTCTCTTATTATTGCCTCGCAGGTGGATACACACCTATCGCATATGTAGGTGTCGTTGGGACCCGCAATGAGGACCAAAACCTCCTCTTGGCTCCTGCCACAAAAGGAACATCTGTGTTCTGCTGTTTTTCTGTTCATCCTTTTCAAGTTTAATCCCTCTATGTTCTTTTGGCTATTACCTTATCCACTATGCCATACTCCATAGCCTCTTGGGCGGACATGAAGTAGTCCCTTTCCACATCCCTCTCTATCTTCTCTAAGGGTTGCCCGGTGTGGAAGGCGAGTATTTCGTTTAGCATCTGCTTTATCCTCTTTATCTCCTCTGCGTGGATTATTATGTCCGTTGCCTGACCGGTTATACCGCCCAAGGGCTGGTGGATCATAATACGAGAATGAGGAAGGGCAAACCTTTTACCCTTGGCACCCGCAGAGAGCAAAACCGCACCCATAGACGCCGCCTGTCCCACGCAGATGGTAACCACATCGGGCTTTATATACTGCATGGTGTCGTAAATTGCCATACCGGCGGTAACGGAACCACCAGGAGAGTTGATATACATGTATATGTCCTTTTCGGGGTCCTGGGCTTCCAGAAAGAGAAGCTGGGCAACGATCAAATTTGCCACATGGTCGTCTATGGGATAGCCAAGCAAAACGATCCTGTCCTGCAGTAGCCTTGAGTATATGTCGTAAGCCCTTTCGCCCCTGGGAGTTTGTTCTATAACTATGGGCACCAGCTGGTCAATCATTTTTTTCCTCCTTCTTTTCTTCTACTTCAGTCACCTGAACTTTACTCATTATATCCTCTAAGGCTTTTCTCCTCAGAACATCTCCCTTTATCACTTCCTCCAAGTTTCTTGATTGGACATCAGCCTTTATCTGCTCCGGGCTAACGCCATAAGCCTGTGCCAGCTTGGTGTATTCCTCTTCAAGGTCCTTTTCCTCTGCCTGCAGGTTCTTTGTTTGGGCGTATTTGTCAAGTATGTATCTTAGCTTTATGTTTGCAATTGCCTGGGGCAAAAGCTCCTGTGCCAACCCTTGAACGTTTATGTATCGTGTGTCTATACCCAAAGAAGAGAGCTCTCTGAGTCTTCTTTCCACCAAAAAGCTCAGCTCCCTCCTGAGGAGGGTCTGAGGGACCTCAAACTCATGAAGTTCAATGAGTTTTTTGGCTACCTCTTCCTCTATAAGGACTTTCCTATAGTTTTCAAGGTTTTCCTTGACCATCTGTCTGATCTTTTCCTCCGCAGAAGACCAAGTGTCTCCGAGCCCCAGCTCCTTGGCAAAGTCATCGCCCACCTCCGGCAGGACCTTTTCCTTTACCGCCCTTATAGAAATTTTTACCTTTGCCTTTCCTACTACCTTGCCCTCCGCATCAAAAAGGTCCACGCTTTCCACTTCCACCTCTTCCCCTTCCTTTTTACCCAGCAGTGCTTTGTCTATTTCTTCTCTCAAGAACCTCTGCCCAACTATTACGGTGGTCTCTCCTTCTGAGGTCTCTCCGCTTTCTAAGTCCTCCACCCTGTAATCTATTACCACCAAATCTCCTTCTTTTATTTCTCTATCCACGGGCTCCCAAAAGGCGCGTTGCTCCCTTAACCTGTTTATCTCCTCTTGGACCATTTCCTCCTTGAACTCAACCTTTGGAATTTCCACACGCAGGCTCTCTATCTCTTGGAGCTTTAGTTCAAAGATTGGGGGCACCTCAAAGACCACGCGGTAGGCTACCTTTTCCTCTTTTTCTTCAAGCTGAACCTCTTCAAGGTATATGTCCGCGGCGGGCTTTAGACCGCTCTCCTCTATGGCTTTTGACAAAGTGGCGTCCGCAACCCTTTTACCCACCTCCTCCCTTATGTAGTCCTTGTATTTTGCCTTTATGAGCCACAGGGGAGCCTTTCCCTTTCTGAAGCCCTCGATCTCTACGTTTTGCACCAACTCTTGGTATATGTTCTCTAAGCTTTTCTTTACCACATCTCCTTGGACTTCCACCAACATGCTTTTGAATAGTCCTTCTCTGTCCTCAAGGCTGACCTTCATAGAAACCTCCTTAGAGTTTATGCGGGTGGAGGGAGTTGAACCCTCACGGGCGTATGCCCACGGGATCCTAAGTCCCGCGCGTCTGCCAATTCCGCCACACCCGCTTAGGGTGTAAAATTATAACATGCTCTTATTTCTCATATTATTAGCCTTTTTTGGCTTTTCAAGTGCGTCCGTGGTGGCAAGGGTGGGACCAGAAACCATAAAAAAGGAAGAACTTTATGAATACTTTAACTTCTACTGGAGGGAAATACTGCAT
>Ga0079992_141510_pt1 | contig 22185 bp, 25 predicted proteins | sample FaiFalFF_MnMetaG_3_FD_69197 | JGI IMG/M metagenome (GOLD analysis project Ga0079992, IMG submission 69197) | Freshwater microbial communities from Yellowstone National Park, Wyoming, USA - Fairy Falls B (FF_Mn_B) MetaG (SPADES assembly) (version 2) | ecosystem: Environmental > Aquatic >... | reverse complement strand
GGCAAGAAGCCCAGTGAGGTGAAGGCGTATTGGGTTGAGGGAGGGATGAAGTTTCGCTACAGCGATGATGAAGTGACACCTGAACTGGCGAAAGAGTTGGACGAGGCGAAAAGGGATATTGAGGCGGGCAGGCTCATTCCCTATGAGCAGGTGCGGAAGGAGTTGGGGTTATGAAGGAGCGGAAGGGATGGGAAGTTCTCATGGTGCCGGCAGCGAGGCGTCAATTCGCCAAATTGCCTCGCCATGTGCAAAAAGACATTGACGCCAAAATTTTGTGGCTTGCGGAGCACGCCGAGGAGATAAGGCATGAAAGGCTGAAAGGACGCACCGAATTCAGCCTTCATGTCGGTCAGTATCGCATCCTCTATGAGTTGGACAGGAAGCAGCGGCGAATCATCATCACTCGCATCGCACCTCATAATGCTGCTTACCGTCAGTGAGGTGACCGAGATGGCGAAGTTGAAGACGAAGGAAGAGAAGCGGAAGGTTGCCGACATGACAGTTGACGAGTTGGCTGAACTTGTTCGGCAGATTTTGAGGGAGGAACTGAAGTTTCTTTGCAGTGTTGACGATGAGGGCAATTTGGTTTTTGGGTGCGAGGAGGCGTATGCGAGATATGTTGAGTTGTTGGGCAAGAAGCCCAGTGAGGTGAAGGCGTATTGGGTTGAGGGAGGGATGAAGTTTCGCTACAGCGATGATGAAGTGACGCCTGAACTGGCGAAAGAGTTGGACGAGGCGAAACAAGAGCCGTCAGTCCCTGAGGAAAAAGTCCTTGCTGAGTTGAGGAAAATTGGGGTGTCCGTGTAATGGGCAAAGGGCAAGATGGTGAACAGCGAAGGTGGTCGGTGGAATACAAGACGGGCGCACAACGCCAATTGCACGGCATCGCCAAGCGAAACCACAAATTGGCGGAAAACATCGTCCGCAAAATCCGTTGGCTTGCGGAAAATGCTGACTCCATTGACCACGAGAAGTTGGTGGGTCGCACCGAATTTAGCCTTCATGTCGGTCAGTATCGCATCCTCTATGAGTTGGACAGGAAGCAGCGGCGAATCATCATCGCACGCATTGCCCCTCACAATGCAGCCTATCGCCGGTGACGCTGGGAGGCATAAACGCTTCAAGTCTTTGATTTGCAAGGAGGGTTGCAGGGATGAGTGAAAGAAGGTTGGCTAAGTCGCTCGCTTACGAATCCGTTGACGAGGCAATTTTCGGTTTCGCCAAACGACCAGTCACTTGCGGTCACGGCGTCAACATCGGCTGTGGAGAAGTTTTGCCTGAGGTCAACTTCACTTTGCCGCCGATGCCGATTCGGGATGAAACGCTGTCTGAGGTCAGGCAACGCTTTCGCGAGATGGTGACGCGCATCCTTCAGAGGGCTGTCCACTTGGGGCAAGAAGCATTGGTGCTGGAGTTTGAGCAACTTTACGAGATGACCCGCAATCCTGATTGGGGAGCAATCATCACCAGCGACATCAAAAAAGTCATGGACGAGTTCAACCAGCGACACGGGCTCAAAGCAGCTTTGAGGGTGACAGTTGCGGACATAAGGGACGAAGAGAGACCACCGAAAATGAGGACGGGAGTCCCGACAGCGAAAATGCTGCAAGCCTTTGAGTTATGTGCGGACGCAGGTGCTGACATCTTGTCCATTGAGAGCACGGGCGGCAAGGAAGTCTCCGACCGTGCATTGGTTGAGGGCGACATTGAGGGCTTGATTTTCGCTTTGGGAGTTCTCGCACCCCGCGACATGGAATTTCTGTGGGGGCAAATTGTTGACATCGCTAACCGACACGGAATTGTTGCGGGAGGAGACACTGCTTGCGGGTTCGCCAACACTGCCATGCAGTTGGCTCATCAAGGTCTTATCCCGAAAGTTCTCGCCGCTGTCATGAGGTTAGTTTGTGCCCCCCGTTCCCTCGTCGCCGTCGAGATGGGGGCTACAGGTCCGCTGAAAGATTGCGGTTACGAAAACCCAATCATCAAGTTCATCGCCGGAGTGCCCATCAGCATGGAAGGGAAATCAAGCGCTTGCGCTCATTCGTCTCCATTGGGCAACATCGCCGCTGCAGTTTGTGACCTTTGGAGCAACGAAAGCGTTCAAGATGTCAGGTTACTCGGCGGTTTCGCTCCAGAAGTCTTCACGGAAATCCTCATTTACGACTGCAGGTTGATGAACACTGCGCTGAAGAACGGTCAAGGGAAGTGTCTCCGCGATTTGTTCGTTGAATCCGACCGGTTCAGAGACCCGCAAGCCTTGATGCTCGACTTGGCGGTCATGCACGAGGCTGCAAAGCGAATTGTTGTTAGCAGTGACGACTACCACCGCACTGTTGCGATGGCAAAGTTGGCTGTGGAAACGATTCAAGATGCTGTCAACGATGGGAAACTTTGCCTGCCCGAGCGAGAACTCCGTTGGTTGGCGATGATTTCGGACGCAATACAGGCTCTGCCGTCGTCCGCTGAGCAGTTGACCGAAAGGGCGATGGTTGTTTGGGGAGAGACTTTTGTCCCGTCCGAATACGGCTTGTGAGGTCGTGCCGACAAACCGTTGCGTTTGGTGTCAAACTTTTGGCAAGCCTTCAATTCAAAACGATGGCAAAGATAGGAGGGTCGCATGATGGCTCAGAGGTCAGAGACGCAGGCAGAGGTGCTGCCTGTTAGGTTCGTCTCCCACGACATCACCCTTGCTAAAGAGTTCCAAGAACATGCCCAAAAGTCTCTTGACAGTTTGCGCCGCATTTACCCGAACATGCAGGAAGCGGAAGTTGAGGTCAAAAGGGAGCGGGGAAGGTTTGTCGTGGAAGTGACGCTGAAAATTGCCCGTTACCTGCTTCGGGCTCAAGAGAAGGCGACTTCTCTCAGAGCAGCCTTTGACAAAGCCATTGACAAGATTGACCGACAACTTCATCGGCACAAGGAGAGGCTCATTGACCGAAGACGCCGTGCCAAACCCTTAGTCGCTTTCATGACCGAAACAGAAGCGATTTCGCAGCCTCAAGTCCCAGAATTCGCCATCGTCCGAACCAAAAAATTCTCGGTGAAGCCGATGACGATAGAGGAAGCGGTCATCCAGATGGACTTGCTCGGTCACGACTTTTTCGTTTTCGTCAATGCCGAAACGGGGCAAGTCAATGTCCTTTACAAACGCGAGGCTGGAGGCTTGGGTTTGCTTGAGCCGGGCGACGAGGAAGAAAGTTGAAGGAGTGACCACAAATGACTTGGGAACAATTTCGGGAGCGGGTTCGCTCGGAACTTGGAGAGGCGTTGTTCACTCACCCCGAAGAAACGCTCGCTTTTGTCATGCGGTCGTGGAAGGAGTTATTCCCCGACAGGTTTGAAAAGCCATTGAGGTTGGACGAAGCAGATGAGACTCCCGCTGACTTCGCAATCTTGACACAGCAGTTCCTTTGGCAAGTCCTTGACAACTCCGCCGACACCGCAGCGGTTTTGCTTTGGCTGACCTTAGCCGAGTGGCTCTCGGGTTGGCAGGCTTCTCAAGTTCGCGAGTGATTTTGAGGCTAAAACGCACAAGGGCAAAAAGGCGAAGGCAACGGGAGTTTGAGGACCTGAGTCGTTGAACAGCAGAGCGGCGATGATTCCTGCCAGCAAGGTCGCCAATTTCCAGTCCCTGCCTTGTCGCCACCACAAAACCGACAGGAGAAAAAGTTGGGCGAGAAAGGCAATGTCCCAATGGATCGCTCGGAAGGCACGAAGGGAAATGCCGAGTTTTGTCCACACCATTGAAGCGAAAGATGTCAGCCCACCTTCAGCAACCGAGCGAATGAATCGCCCCCAGTGGGTCAGCGGTTCGGGACGAGTCAGTTCAAAAACCGAAAATCCACCGAAGAAAACGACGAGTGCGGCGATAGCGACCAAGAGATGCCACCAGCGAAATCGTCCAGAGAAAATTGCCATCAAAGCAGCAACTATCCCAGTCAATGCCCCACCGATGTTTGCTCCAAAGAACGGCGCTCCGACCAAAATTGCCCCGACGAAGCACAAACTTGCTGCCACCCACCTTCGCCAATCCAAAGCGAGAGCGAGCGCGTAAATTGCTCCCAAAGTCAATCCCATCCCGACATTGCCGAGCCCGTAATAGCGACCGCCAAAGAAAAGGGAGTAACCGAACGGAGTGTTGACGCTCATAGAACCGCCAATGAACGCATCCCGAGCGAAAAGCAAACTTGACAAAACCACTGCCATTGAGATTGTGTTCACTGGCAGCAAATTTCGGCTCGCAGCGACAGCGACCAAAACCAAAATTGCGCTCAAAACAATCTGTCCGGCACCCTTCCAGAAAAGTGAAGCCATAGTTGCGTTGACGCCGCTGCATGCTAAGTGCACGATTACGGGAAGCCATGTTAGCAGTGCCAAAGGGACTTGCCATCGGTCAGAAATTTTCGCCTTCTGTCCCATCAACAAAATGACCGCCAAAGCGGCGAACATTATGGCTTGTAGGACGCACCAAGTCGCTAACACTGTCACCCTCAGCCACCCGTCAGTGACCCTTGCTGCTTCGCCAGTGCCCCAAAGGTAACGGTGGCGATTGAGGTTCTCTGATGGGACGGACAAAATTGGCGAGCCGTTGATGGGCGAGACTGGCTCAATGCCGAAAAATTTCAGCACCGTTGCTGGGATGTCCAAAATGGAAACGACGCCGTGTTGGTGGGTTGTTTGGGAGGTCAAAACGCCGCCTTGTTCAACCCCTTTTCCAACGACGCAAATGAACGAAAGTTCGTAGCGACTTTTCCTTGACGGTGCCAAAGAGAAGACGAGCAACAAATCTCGTTCCATGTTTAGCCGCTCAATTACTGGGCGAAGCAAATCCAACTCGCGGCGAACGACGAAGGGAATCAGTCGTTCGCTCCCGTAAAGGTCGGCACGGAAAGTTTCGCCGGGGTAAAGCACAATCAGGTCAGCAAACCGCCACGCTTCTGCGACTGCTTCCGACCATTTTCGTCCGTCAACGGCGATTCCAAAAGGCATTGAAGGGTCTTTGCGGAGCAACTTCTGCGGGTCGGTCAAGCCAACTCCTAAACCATTTTCGTCAAGGGCTATGAGCAAAGGGTGGCGGAAGTTGATTTGCCCAAATTGGTGCTGAGCAAGTTGTGGGACATCACCGCAGCCGATGGCTGCGATGCGTATGCCCTTTTGTCGCAAGGATTGAGCGACAATGCCGAAGGGCAGCGGCTTCTTCTGCATCTTCTCGTTCCGCCACTTCAGTTCAGCCAGCATGGGGAAAACAAGGGGCTTAAAAGGTTCACGAGCATAAGGCAGTTCAAATTTGCCGACACGCCTGCGGTAAGCGTTCAGAGCAGTATCGGCTTCCATCGGTTCATCCGCTTGAAAGACCAAAGCAGCCGTTTCATCTCCAAAGGCTCGGACACCGCAAGCGAGGGTCATAGCCGCTCTAAACCGGTCAACCCCTCCGTAGCCCATCGTGTTGAGCAAAGCGATGCTGCCTCTGTTTTCAAGCCATTCGCCGACTTCCCCAAACGAACTCAAACCAAATAAGTGCGAAGTGCTAGGTGCGGAGTGCAGAGTAGGGAAGATGTGGCGGTAACTTAGCCCGTCCATGATGAAGAGCACTACTTTCCCTCGCGGTCGCATAATCAGGGCAAAAGAGCCCCAAAGTTGCTTTAGATTTACAGGGGGCGGGGAAGCGGAAAGGACTTCAAAGGCAACGAACAAAAGAGCGAACACGCACAATTTTTGACTTGCCCAACGAGACAGCATCAAAGCCATCCCTCCGAAAATTGTCAAGGGTGGGGCAGCGACAGCCACCCCACCCCTTAGGAGGCGGTTGTGCCGCCCCGTCCGTTATCCAGCCTTCAAGCCTCCAGACCGACAACATGGGCAAACTTCTTCTTGAACTCTTCAGGCGTCATCTTAGCAGCGGCTGCCAGTTTCGCCAACATTTCAGGGTTCTCCAAGTCCTCTCGTTCAAGCCTGATCATGTATTCGCGAGCGACTCTGTAATGCTCGGAGTTGATGTCAACCAAGCGAACTTTCGTCCTACCGGTGACCGGGTCTCGCAATTCGTCAAAGGGCAGGATTTCAAGTCTGCCTCCAACCAAGCAGACCATGCCTCCTTCTTTCACCTTGTCGTCTTTTGGTTCACTCAGGAGGAACTTAACAGCGCCGTAACCGAGCGTTCGGGTGTAGTCAATGTCAAAGGGGATTGGCGGCGCACAACGCAACTCATAGCCGAGGGTAACATCAACGATGGTCATCTTTTCGCCTCGTTCTTTAAACCGTCTTTGGATTTCACGCTTGAGGATTGTAGCCAGAGGGATTTCGCCCAACCGAATATGACCGTGCGGGTCACGCTCAACTTCAACGCCCGGGATTTTTGCCAACTCTTCGGGGTCAATTTTCTCGCCGATGCCTTCTGCGATGACAGCAACTCCATCTTTGCGACCCATAACACGCCGTTTCAAAATTGCGCCTTCAAGGACATCGCAAACCTCAGCGAGGGTTATTCGTTCCTTCGGGAACTCTTCGCCGATTACTGTGATAGTCGCCCCTGCTGCTTTGCCGATGCCCAAAGCCAAGTGACCTGCCTTCCGTCCCATTGCAACGACGAAATACCAGCGGTTGGTCGTTCGGGAGTCTTCCATCAAGTTTCGGACAAGTTCCGTCCCGACATGGCGGGCGGTCTCAAAACCGAAAGTGGGCATCCCGCCGGGCAAAGGCAAATCGTTGTCAATGGTTTTAGGGACATGGGCGACCCTGATGTTTCCTCCCGCAGCCTTGACAACTTCGCTTGCTGAGAAGGCAGTGTCATCGCCGCCGATGGTGACGAGGTAACGGATGCCAAGTTCCCGCAAGGCTTTAACGGTGTTTTGAAGGTCTTCAGGAGTGCGTGTAGGATTGGCTCGGGATGTCCGAAGGATTGAGCCACCATCAAAATGGATGCGGGAGACATCAGGAATTGTCAACTGGCGAACCATGTCGGTTCGTCCTTTCATGAGGTGCTCAAAACCGTCGTAAATGCCGATGACTTCAAGCCCCGAAGTGATGGCTTCAATAGTCACTGCACTAATCACGCTGTTGATGCCCGGTGCTGGACCTCCTCCGACTAAGATTCCCAAGCGTTCTGGCATTTCACTTCCCTCCTTCCTGAAAGTCAGATGCTCGTATCCTGCGGCTCATTTGCTTGCTCCAAACCAGAAGCAACGCTGCCACAGTTTTTGCGTCTTGAATTTCGCCGTCGGATATTTGAGCGATGGCTTCGTCAAGGGTAAGTGTGACTGGCTTCAGGAATTCGTCTTCATCGGCTTCACCTTCAGCAGGTTGAAGGTCAGTGGCGAGAAACAGGTGAATCAACTCGGTGCTGTAACCCGGCGCAAGGTAAACAGAGGTCAACTTTTCAAGCCGACCCGCCGAGTATCCAATCTCTTCCCTCAACTCCCTCAAAGCGCATTCTTCCGGCGTTTCATCAGGATGAAGCGTCCCGGCAGGAATTTCCATCAGGATTTTCCCGACAGCGTGGCGATACTGCTTGACCAAGATGACCCGCCCATCTTCGAGCATGGGGACAATGGCAACGGCGCCCGGATGAACGACGACTTCCCTTGTGCTGGTGCGCCCGTTGGGCAACTTAACGGTGTCCTTCCTAACCGAAATCAATCGCCCTTCAAAAACCTTGCTGCTCTCAATCAACACCTCGGTCAACTCCGCCATCAATCTCGCCTCCAGTCAGCAAAAGGATAGCACACAAAGCCGCTAAGGTTCACCGCTACTTTCCTCGCTAAGTGGGTGACCGCTTGGTTTTGCCTGTGTCCCTTCACAAAGTGCGGTGGCAAATTTTCTCGTGCGCTTGAAGGAGGTGACCGAAGTTGCTTGAAATTTTGAGCCGTTCCGAGATCGCTGACATCGCTGAGAAAGTGTTCGCCGGCGAGCGATTGAGCATAGACGATTGCGTCAGGTTGTATCAGACCAGAGACCTTTTGGCTCTCGGCTACCTTGCCGATTATGTCCGCCGACAAAGGCATGGTGACGAAGCCTACTATGTCGTCAATGTGCACCTGAACTACAGCAATGTTTGCTATGCCGATTGCCCCTTCTGCGCTTTCGGGAAATTTCCCAAAGACCCGGAAGCCTTCGTCTTCACCGTTGACGAATACATTGAGCGGCTGAGCCAACTGATTTGGGACAGGGTTACCGAAGTTCACATCGTCGGTGGGCTTCACCCCAAGTTGCCCTTTGACTACTATGTGGAGTTGGTTCGCCGTGTCAAAGAGGCATTTCCGCACCTGCACATCAAAGCCTTCACAGCAACGGAGATTCACTTCTTCAGCAAAATCTCGGGCTTGTCGGTTCAGGAAGTTTTGGAGCGGCTGATTGAGGCGGGGCTTGGGTCTTTGCCCGGTGGAGGCGCTGAGGTTCTAACGGAACGAATCCACCGGTTGCTGTATCCGAGGAAGGCTTCGCCGAAGCAGTGGCTTGAAGTCCACAGGGTTGCCCACAAGTTGGGGCTAAAGAGCAATGCCACGCTCCTTTACGGGCACATTGAGACGCCCGAAGAGAAAGCACAGCATTTTGAACTGCTCAGGCAGTTGCAGGACGAGACCGGTGGTTTCATGTGCTTCATCCCGCTTGCATACCACCCTGCCAACACGAAACTTGGCGGCAAGCCCACGACGGGTGTCCAAGACCTCAGGGAAATTGCCATTGCCCGACTTATGCTTGACAACTTCCCACACATCAAGGCTTACTGGATTTCCCTTGATGTGAAACTGGCTCAAGTTGCTCTGAGTTTCGGAGCCGACGACCTTGATGGGACCGTTGTCAATGAAAAAATTTTCCACATGGCGGGTGCAGAAAGCCCGTCCATGCTCACCGAAGACGAACTGAGGCGGATTATCCGAGAAGCGGGCTTCACCCCTGTGCGAAGAAATTCCGTTTACGAGCCGATAGATTAATTGCGAGCGCAACTATCCGACGACGGGGGTGAGTAGCCTTTATGTCCCTTCTTCGGCGCTTAGAAAAGTCGCTGAACAGTGATGGCTTTGAGCGGGAGAAAGAGGTTACCGCTGAGCCGACAAGCGGGAATCCGCCCACTGCGTTGTCAACCGAGGGCAAGTTGCTTCAACTGCGCAACCAAATCATGGACTTGGTGTTGGGGTCATTGCCTGCAAATGCCGAACAGTTGGGCGAAATCCCGTTGCGGAACCTGATTGACGATGCAATTGCGAACGCTTGCCAAACTCTGGGGCTTTCTATCCGCCCTGAAGAGAGGCGCTTCCTCGTTGAGGAATTTCTCAACGAGGTAAAAGGGTTTGGTCCTCTGGAGCGACTCCTGAACGACCCTATGGTGACCCGAATAAATGTCAACGCACCTAACGAAATTTGGGTGGAGCGGATGGGTTCGCTGCAGCGATGTGAGTGGTCTTTCCGTGACGAAGAGCACCTCATGCGAATTATCTCCCGCATCGCCCAAATATTGGGCGCAAGGGTTGACCAAAGGGTCCCAATTCTGGACAAGCCTTTGCCAGGCGGGGGGCGAGTGAGGGCGAAAGTTCCACCCATCTCACCGACGCCAACCATCTCCATTGAGAAAGGACCAGAGAACCCGTTCGCCTCTTTGATGAAGCAGCGGTTGGAGGTTCAAAGATGGCAACAGGATGCCCTTGAACAAATTCGGCAATCATTGCAAGAGAGGCTAATGCAAGAGATTGAGCGTGACCCTTCCTTGCTTCAGGAGCGGGAGCGTCTAACGGAGTTGCTTGAGGAAGCATTTGACGCTGAAGTTGCAAACCGCAATATCGTCCTTTCCCGGAGCGAGAGACTCCAACTTCAGGCTTCACTCATCAACGAAATCTTGGGCTACGGACCGCTGCAACCTTTGCTTGATGACCCCGAAGTGACCGAGATAATGGTCAACGGTCCGTATCAGGTTTATGTTGAGCGGCACGGCAAAATTGAAATGACGAGCGTTAGGTTCAGGGACGAGCGGCACTTGATGCGAATCATTGAGAAAATTCTGCTGCCGCTTGGAAAACGGGTTGACGAACGAGTTCCTATGGTTGATGCGAGGTTGCCTGACGGCAGCAGGGTCAATGTCGTTATCTCACCCGTTTCCCTTAACGGTCCGTGCGTCACCATTCGTAAGTTCTCCCGAGACCCGTTCACGATGAGCGATTTGATTTCCCTCGGAACCTTAACCCCTGAGGCTGCTCAGTTTTTGCAAGCAGCAGTTCAAGCGAAACTGAACATCCTCATCACCGGCGGCACTGCTTCAGGAAAAACAACGCTGCTGAATGTCCTGTCTGCCTTCATCCCTAACGACGAACGAATCATCACCATTGAGGACACGGCTGAATTGCAATTGCGGCAGGACCATGTTGTCAGGTTGGAAGCGAGACCGCCCAACATTGAAGGGGTAGGTGAGGTCACAATTCGGGACTTGGTCCGAAACGCTTTGAGGATGAGACCTGACAGAATCATCGTGGGTGAGTGCAGGGGAGGCGAAGCCCTTGACATGTTACAGGCTATGAACACGGGACACGAAGGTTCCATGACCACCATCCACGCCAACAACCCACGCGAGGCACTTTCGCGGCTGGAAACGATGGTTTTGATGGCTGGGATGGATTTGCCTGTCAGAGCCATCAGGGAGCAAATTGCCGGAGCCATAGATTTGATTGTTCACATGGCTCGCCTCAGAGACGGCTCGCGAAAGGTGATGCAGATAAGCGAAATCACTGGGATGGAAGGCGATGTAGTGACGATGCAAGACTTGTTCGTCTTCGAGCATGAGGGGTTCGACGAGATGGGGCGGATTCGCGGTAGGTTAAGACCGACAGGCTTGAGACCGAAGTGCTACGAGCGAATACTGGAACGAGGCATTAGGTTGCCCGTCACAATTTTCCAACGGTGACTGCCTTGCAAGTCAGGGGTGAAAAGCGACCATGACAGTTTTGGACTTTTTGCTGCTTGTGACGGGGCTTTTGTGGTTCGCTTCATTTTGCTTCGGGTGCTACAGGGTTTGGACGGAGACGAAATCCGTGTCAATAGAACGGTTGAGGCAACTTTGGATGGAGGAGGAGCGAGTTTACGGTGGACTGCCAGAATCGCTCCGCCGCCCCGAAGAGTTGGACGAGGCATGGGAGAGAATGGCTTCTCAAACTTCGGAACCTTTCCCTCTCCTATCACGGCTTTTATCGCGACGGCGATTTGCCCAGTGGTTAGAACGCGAACTTAAGAGGGCTCATGTTAACTGGGGAGTCGGTTCGACTCTCGCTGTCCTGCTTTTGTTGACAGTCGCGGGTTTTTCTCTGACGGCGATAGGGATGAGCGTTATTGCTCCCGAAACCTCACCGCTTTGGAAGTTGGCGCTCGCTTTGTTCGGCGCCGTTGCTGCACCTTCATTTCTCCTCGCTTGGTTGAGATACAAGCAAAGGCAATTCATCCGTAGTGTTGAGGAAGTGCTTCCAGACACGCTTTCGTTGATGGCGAACGCTTTGAGAGCAGGTATGGGTTTCCAGCAAGCCCTTGACTTAATCGCTGCAGAAGGTTTGCCACCTTTGCGGGAAGAATTTGCAACTGTCAGTAGAGCCATAACGCTGGGGGCGTCCCTTGAGGAGGCGTTGCAGGGCTTGGTGGAAAGAGTTCCGAGCACCGAACTTGAACTGGTCGTGACGGCTGTCATCGTTCAGCGTGAAGTCGGTGGCAGTTTGGCTCACCTTCTTGATGTAGCATCAAACACCGTCCGAAGTCGTTTGAGGTTGAGGCAGGAAATTCGCGCAGAGACTTCTCTAACTCGCGGGAGTGCTTTCGCTCTGGCTTTCGGTTTGCCGATTCTCGTCTTTTTGTTCGCCAACTTTGCCACCATCGTTTCTCGGAGCGAACTATGGTCAGCGCCGATGTTCACAGACCCGTTGGGGCTGAAAGCCTTGGGGCTAATCTTTTTGCTTGAAACGGGCGGCTGGATTTGGCTCAGGCAAATTTTGGAAACTTTGGAGGGATGATGGGAAAATGGTGCGCAAAAACCCTCTTGAAAGGCTCGCCGAAATTGAAGGTTTGGGGGCGAGGCGACGAACATCTTCCAGCGGGTATGCATCTTCGTTGATAGTGCGGCTTGCAGGGGCGATTGGAAGATTTGCGCCCACTTACTACCGCTCCCGACTCAGAATCCTTATCCACAAAGCAGGACTTGCGGGGCGAATCAGACCCGAAGAAATTTTCGGCTTGAAACTTTTGGGGGCGCTCATTTTGCCCCTCGCTGCCCTCTATTTTTGCGCCGTTTTCAAGTTGCCAACAACCCAAACCGTCGTCCTTCTGGCACTCGCCGGAGTTTCCGGCTTCACCGCTCCTGACTTTTGGCTTAGCCGTCAAGTTTCAAAACGGCGCCGACTTGTAGCCAGACATTTGCCGGATTTCGTTGACCTGCTCGCGACTTGCGTTGAGGCTGGGCTTGGCTTGGATGCTGCCATTGACAGAATTAGCCGCCGCTTCCCCGGTCCGCTCGGTGAGGAGTTCCAACGCTACCTCTGGGAAGTCCAAATTGGTCGCCCGAGAAGTGTCGCCCTAATGGGCATAGCTGAAAGGACAAACTGCGACGACATACGAATCATCGCCACATCGCTAACTCAAGCGGAATTGTTCGGCATTCCCATCGCCAATGTTTTGCGGGCTCAGGCTGAAGCGCTCAGGGAAAGAAGGTTCCAACAGGCAAGGGAACGAGCCCGAAGAGCTCCTTTGCTCATGCTCCCTGCCCTCGTCTTCTGTTTCCTGCCCGTCATCTTCCTGCTCTTATTCACCCCGCTCCTCATAAGGGCTCGTCAAAGCGGTCTTTTGCAGTTCTTTGGATTTTGACGGTGAAGCGGTCATGCCCGATTGGGTGCGAGTCCGAAACAAGACAAAAGGGACACTCGTTTGCGAGCGATGTTTTTTGGCTCGGACTTGGCTTCAAAGGCTTGTGGGATTGATGGGGAGAAAAAGTTTGGGGCGGGATGAAGGTTTGTTGCTGACGAGAGCGACGGGTGGCGTTCACACCTGCTTCATGCGTTTCGCCATTGATGTCGCATATCTGGACGAACGAGGGCAGGTTATCGCTGTCAAGGAAAACATGAAGCCGTGGCGGATTTGGGTTGTTAGGGACAAAAACGCGTTCATGGCACTTGAACTTCCCGCCGGTCGCCTTAAAGAAACTGCCACCGAAGTCGGAGACTTGCTTGAATTTCAGCCCCTTTAGGTTGGGTCACCGTAGTGAGCGCCCCATTTCTGAGCGAGTTCCTTGCCGATGGAAGCGAGTCTTTGCAACTCAAACTTCGTGAGCAACTTGCGGCTTTTCGCAATAGCGACATTTTGTTTGAGTTCATCAGCGGAGAAAACGCCGACGACGGCACAGGCGACTTCAGGCAAACTGAGGGAATAGCGGATAGCGAGGTCAGCATAATCGGCGAGCCTGCCGGGATTGGGTTTCCCGTAACCCTTTTGGGGCGCCGCCATCACCTTCATCGCCACTACCCCAACATTGTGCTTGCGAGCGATAGGGAGGACTTTGCCCTCAAAGTCGTAAGTGAACCTGTCAACGAAATTGAGCACGCACATGACCACATCAAATTCGCCGCTGTCCAAAACTTTCGCCATCACCAAAGGGCGAAGATGACCGCTGATGCCGATGAATCTGACCCAGCCACGCTTTTGAGCCTCGCGCAAACCTTCAAGGACACCGCCTTTGCCCAAAACTCGGTCAGGGTTGAAATCACCGACATTGTGGACATGAACCAAGTCAATGCAATCGGTTTTCATCGTCCGAAGCGACCCCTCAATTATCTCAAGTGCCCGCTTGGCGTCATCGGTTGCGACCTTGCTGACCAAGAAAACTTTGTCCCGAACCTTGGGCAGGATTTTGCCGATGTATTCTTGGGCTCGGGCGTAGGTTGGGGCTGCGTCCCAGTAAGTCACGCCCAACTCCAGCGCCTGCTCCATCAACTCAATCGCCTGACTTTCCGTCAAGCCTGTCCCAATAGGACCAAACCCAAGCCCTAAGACCGGAACCTTGACTTTTGTCCGACCAAGCACTCGTGTCGGCAAAGGTTCTTTGGGCGAAAGTGCCTGCCCCGTGAACCCGGTTAAAGTAACTCCACCTAACAGGCTCAAAAACTGCCTCCGATTGCAAACTCCCATATCTCGTCACTCCTTTCGCTCATCATGCTTTCACACATCACGCTTCACGCATCACGCTTTACGCTTCACCATCCATATCGTTCTGGTCCCCACTCGCGACGCTCTAAATCTTGTCGCACCAAAACGAGGGTGCGATGGGGCAAATCATCGTAAAGCACGACGCCGGGACCTACGCAGCAATACGCTCCGACTTTCACTCCCGGCATCAAAATGGCGTTGACACCCGTTCGCGAGAAATCGCCGATGTAACTGGCATTAGCGCCGACATGTGGAATTTCGCGCCGCCCCAAAACTTTATGCACTGTCTCGCCGTCATCAAACCTCAAAGTCCCACAAACAGTCGCCGCTCCGATGTCAACCGCTTCACCGAGGACGCCAAAGACTTCGCAGTAGTGGTAGAGGTAAACGGTGTTGAAGGCTACGCCCTCAAATTCGGCGCCATGTCCGACGATGCAGCGGTGTCCCAGAACGCTGTCGCCCAAAAGGCAATAGTCGCGGATTCGGCAATTTCGCCCCACCACGATTTGCCCCCTCAAAATTGCACCATTGACAATTTGAGTTCCAGCATCGGCGAGCAGAAAGCCGCTGACAACAACTCGCTTGCCGATGACGCATCCATCACCTAAAACAATCCGCCCCTCAATTTCGGCGCTATCGTCAATTTTTGCGGTGGGTGCGATTTTGTCATCGTCAAATTGCTCCCTCAATTCGTTGACGACATGATGAGCCGCTTCCAAAATGTGCCAAGGTTTGTCCACATCAACGACGAAGCCTTGAGTTTCAACGGCAACAACTTCTTTCCCCGCCTCCACGAGCATTTGAAGCGATTGAGCCAATTCGGCTTCAAGGGGCGGCATTCCGCCGACAGGAACGCTCCTCATCACCCCAGGATTGCTTTCCAGAAACGGGATAACTTCCTTGCGGAAGGCGAACAAACCTGCGAGCCGATGGGAAGCGTTGCGCGGGTGACCTTGAACTTGGACTATGCGGTCTTTCTCAACCTGAGCGCAAATCCAATCGCGGCTACCCAAAGGCGGCGCTAAGCGCTGAACCAACACTGTGGCGGTGGCTTTGCTATCCCGATGAGCCTGAACCAAAGCCGTTACATCTTTTTGCGTCAGAACAACATCGCCGTAAGCGACGATGAACTCGTCCGCATCCGTCACTTCCTTCAAAGCCAGCAAAGTCGCAGTCGCCGTCCCATCCCGTTGCTGCTGATGGACAAAAATCATTTCTTTCCTTTGCTCCGTTTCTCCGCTTCTCCGTTTCACCGTTTCTCCGCTTCCCCGTTTCTCTGCTTCCGCGTCCCATGCCCCTTGCCCCATGTCCCTCAAAATCGCTTCCCTAACCTGACCTGCGTTGTGCCCCGTGACTATGATGAACCGCTGAATGCCAGCGACTTTCAACTGCCGCACCAGCCGACGGACTATCGGTTCGTTAGCGATTGGGATGGCGCATTTTTGTCGGGTCAAATCGAACGGGAACATCTTTCGCCCATTCCCAGCCGCCAAAACAATTGCAACCATCGCCCTTCACTCCCTTTCGCTGCAAAATCATCTTGAAAGCAAAAACCCGCTAAAAGTTTGGCAAGTCAAAGGGGGGACGGGAAATGCTTTGGAGCATGGCTTTGATTTTCATCACCAGTTGCATCATAGGGACAATTGGATTTGCTGTTATGCCCCCTGGGCAAGAGCGACTTTACGAAGGCAAGGTGGAGTTGCAACTATCAGGTGATGTCCGCTTAGGTCTTGTTAGCACAAGAAGGGAAGAAAATGTGCAATTGCGAGAAGTAGCGGTTGAGCGAGAAGCCGAGGGTGTGCGTCATATTGTTTTCCGCAAAGTCAGAGCGAAGGGATGGGAACGGGGCGATGCCGTTCAATTCGTCATAGCGCCGCCCAACACGGTGTCGCAACTCTACCACCTTCCATCGGGCTTTCCGTCTTTGCCATACTTACCGCCCCATCTTGTATTTGCTTTTCAACCGTCCCAGCGCAAGGTCGGGCAGACATGGACAAGGCAAGAGAGTATTTGGTGGGGCGGATTGGGCGGGTTTAATTTGCCTGTTCGCTACCGCCTTGTCACTGTTGAAAAAATCAGCGGTCAACTTTGCTGGGTCGTGGAACGGGCTGTGCCGAAGCAGTTGGGACTTGCCCAAATCCCAGAATATTCCGAACGATGGTGGCTGTCACAAAAAGACGGCGCGACGATGAAATACACCCTGAACATGAGGTTTGAACAACCGTTGCCCTTCGGTGGTAGTTACAACATGACCTTGCGTTTGTCACTCCATTTGAAAAGGGTCGGCAAAGTCGCTTCAGATGAATTGGAACATTTGCGACAGGTAACACGCCAGTTAATGGCATTGGACGAACGGTTGAAGGAACTGGAACGCAAACCCTTCAGTGAGAACATTGCTGAATGGGAGCAAGTTTTCGCACAACTGAAGTCATGGGTGGAGACAGAAAAGAACGAGTGGTTGCAAACTTGCATTTTAACGCCACTGTGGCAGGTAATGAGAGAGCGGCGGCGCCAATTGGTGGAGGCAGGATTGGCAAAGGGACAATATCTGCCTGCTCCCGATTTTGTCCTTCCCGACACTGAGGGCAAGTTGCACCGTTTGAACGATTACAAGGGCAAAGCCGTCGTCCTGATTTTCTTCGGGTTTGGCTGAGCACCTTGCGATGCGGAGGCTCCGCATCTGCAGAAACTTTGGGAGCAAGTCCAAGGCAAAGGCGTCCAATTTTTCGCCGTGAACGCTTGGCATCAATCAGTCAAGGAGTGCCAAGCCTTCCAGCAAAAACATGGCTTGACCTTCCCTGTCTTGGTGGACGAAAAAGGATTTGTGCCTGACCGATACGGTGTGAGTTATGTGCCTTATTTGGTCGTCATTGACCACGACGGGAAAATTCGGTTCGCAGGACGAGAACTGGAAAAGATGGAGCATCACCTAAAGCAATTGGTCGGGCAAAACCAATAAAAGCCTTCCACCCTTACACTTGCCCCAATCAGGTTCAATTTGGCATCATGTCACTGACTTTAGCCATTGGCAAAGATGGTGTGCTAAAATGCAAACAACTTCCTTGCTGGGATGTGATGCAGTCAATTCCAGTGAGGTGAAGGGGCGATGAAGAGGAAGCGCATCGCTGTTTGCGTTTACTCCAGTGATGATTTCACAGCGGATTTCATCCAAAACTTCCTGATGACCAATCCCCACATCAAAATCGTTGACAGCCTTTGGACTGCTGATGCTGTCATCGTCCAAACTGACTGACTTACTTACTCCTGCCGAAAAGAAAATCCTTCAAGCACTCGCCCAACACGGCAATATCGCCAAAGTCGCTGCCGCAACAAATTACAGTCACGGCACTGTGAAGGTTTACCTTTCCCGCATCTACCGAAAACTCAAAGTCAAAACTGCACCTCAAGCAATTGCCGTTGCCTTCGCTTTAGGGCTCATCCGACCAATTAGCCAATAGTTAGCAAAAAAAAAAAGCAACCATCGGATACTTGCGTTTTCGGATTGAATGTGCCATTTTGTCAGGCAGGAAGGTGAGGGAGGATGAGAAGGGAGAGTTTGGCTCAAGCCATTTGGTTAATAGCGGCGGCGGTCAATTTCGGGTTGCTTTTGTTCTTGGTCAAAGGCTTGAAGGCAGAAGGTTTCTTTTCTCGCCCCAAATTGATGAGCCCTCAAAATGACCCTAAGATAGGCAGTGAAATCCCAAATCCATTGAGACCTTTCTTAAACGCTAAGAAGCCACTTTTGGTTATAGCCTTTGGTAAGTGCAGCGAGTGCACCCTCAGGAAATTGAGCGGATGGGTTTTGATGCTTGATAGATGGGCTGATGAAGTTAGCGGTGTCGTTGTCGCAGAAGAAAAGGAAGAAGTTCTGAAAGGTTACGCTCGCCAATTTGGTTGGAAAGTTCCTGTTGTTGCTGATGAGAAGGGAGAGATTTTGAGGCAGTTGAACGCTTACTTTTTGCCCCGTGCTTATGGTTTCAGTTGTGATGGGAAGTTGATTTGGGTGCAGGGAAGCCCGGCGATGAACGAACTTGAGGTCATTCGTTCGGTGGTTGAGGCGGAGAAAGGGAAGGAGTATGCTCAAAAAGTTTTTGACCGAAAGCCGAGATGGGAAGAGGCAGTGGAGAAAGCAAGGAAGGTGCAAGGAAGGTGACAAAGATGCGCAAAGGTTTGACTTTGATGGAGTTGCTGACGGTCATAAGCATATTGGCGACCTTAGCGGCGTTGCTTTATCCCGTCTATTTGAAAGTTCGTTCAAGGGTTTATGAGACAAGTTGTGCTAATCAATTAAAACAGATTGGTTTAGCTATCAAAATGTATGTTGAAGAACAAGGTGATGGAACACCATATTCTATACCAGGACCGCATATAGGACTTGGCTTATATCCGTATATTAGAAATAAAGACATCTTTGTATGCCCCTATTTCAAAGTGCTTTTTCCTGGAGTAGCAGAAAAGAGACACCAGCGTTGGCATCCAGCATGGAATTCTTACTTCTTTATTACTCCTCGTTCAATAGATGAAGCAGCAAGGGAAGGTGATTCCGTATGCACTGTTGCTGAAGTCTTTGCCAAACGGGGTGACCAGATGCCTATTGGTTATTGTGGGGTTCACCGAAATGGTTGCGACTCATCAATCCCAGGTCCCCCGCCTGGGTTTGAATGGATAGATTGTCATAAACTTTATTTCCCAGGTCAACCTTTAGTGGTTTTAAGATGGGGAGGTAGTATAGATTTTGTTTATAAAGGTGGTTATTCTGTTCCTACTGACATTTTTTTAATAGATTATTAGTGCTCAAAACAAAACAAGGAGGGTGATAGCCATGCAAGTGAAAATGAAGGCGTTGCTTAGTCAGTTATTATTAGTATCAATAACTTTTGGGATGTTTATTGTCCCATATAGCTTCGCTACAGAGTATTGCATATTAGCATGTGAGGTACATGTGCTAACAAATGATTGTATTCCCTGTACAACTGTCCAAAATAGTTGCACTACCGATTGTTTTGTGACATATGATACAGGACCTCAAAAGGCTAGACAATGTAGAATTATCTCTAAACCTAATCTTCATGACCAATATTGGCAAAAAAGAAAATATGACTGTAACTATCCTACAAATGGTATAGATGATTGTATTTGTATCTACAAATGGTATGCACCGAAACCAACAAAAGACATAGGAGATTAAATAGAATAATATAATACATATAAAAGGTGATATACAATGAAATGGGGAAATTTGATAAAAATTATTGTTCTTATCCTATTACCCATCAATGCTTGGTTAAGTGTCTTTTATTACCTAAATTGGCAAAGAAAAAGAGATCTACAAAAAGAGTTTTCGGAACGCGTCTCAGAGTATACTCATTTGAGAGTTATTTTTGTCCAAGATCGCATAAAATTAGGACAAAGGTTACATTATCCGTTTCCTTTTCGCTTCATTTATTTTGGCAACATACCATCCATAGGACAAAGCTTTCCTATCCTTTTTGTAAATATCTCACCAATAAAAGAGTTGGAATTATGGCAACCTATTATTCAGGAAGCATTAAATACATCACCTCTTTTACATGTTATTCTACTTTTCCCACTTGTTGATTTTAAGAAAGACAAGGAAAGCTTAAAGGAAATACAAAGATTAATGATGCAATTACAACATCCCCGTCTTTCAGGGATAGCAGGACCAGGAGTCAATACAACTTTTGGAGGTTATCCGGAGGGAATCTTTCTTGTTTTATGTGATGGTCAAGGTATTGTTCGTGCAGTGGAACCGTTTCCTAAGTTGAAAATATCGCCTTATTGGGAGGAGGAAATAGAAGATTGGAGACCAAAGTTGCATCAGGCGGTAAAAAGGGCGTTGGAGAAGTTCTACGGAAAGCCGTCGGGAACACAAGGCAGGTGAGCAGAGATGAAGCGAAGTGGTTTGACTTTAATGGAGTTGCTGACAGTCATAAGCATATTGGCGACCTTAGCAGCGTTGCTTTATCCCATCTATTTGAAAGTTCGTTCAAGGGTTTATGAGACAAGTTGTGCTAATCAATTGAGACAAATTGGTTTGGCTATCAGAATGTATGTTAAAGACTATTCACCAGAAGAAGAGACACCATATGCCATGCCTGTAATTCCCGGAACACTTTATCCTTACTATCTTAAGAATGAGAATTTACTCATCTGTCCTCGCATTTGGGCAATAGTTCCCTATGAGGTCATAGAAAGGAACAAATGGCAACCACATCCCATTGTTCCGTCATGGAAAATTGTGTGGAGTTCTTATTTTTTCTTCAAACCATGGGGTTATGACGATTTAACGAAGAAATACCCAGATAAATATCCAATTTCTTTTGCTGAAGTTTTTGCTATAAGAGGCGACCAAACCCCTATCGCTTATTGTATGGCTCATAGAGGTTTCCCTATTGGGGCAGCTATATTGACTTTGCCTAACCTACAAGCCTATCGGGATGCTTTTATCTCTCCGGGTAGACCCATTATTGTCTTACGATGGGGAGGTAGTGTGGATTTCGTCTATAAAGGTGGTGGTCTTTTTATTGATAGTGACGCAGTATTGTTAGATTATTAAGAAGCCGAAGGAGGTATGCTTTATGTTGATTGAACGCTTTGCATCGTGGTTCGCCTTAACCCTAACAATCTTGTTCTTGGGTTATTCCATTCACTTGGTTGCTATTTCTCCTCCGCCGTGTATCCATGACTGTATACAACCTTATGGAAGTAGGTCATGCAAGGAAGATGCTATATATGATACACCACGCTGTTACGGTCCACTTTACTGTGGTCCTTATTGCCCAATATTACGAGGTCCCACTCATGTGGAAAAAGGGCAATGTCTTAGGGGATCGGAACCGCGGGAACAACACGTAACTTACGCTGCATTTGATTGCGATTCGGATGGCAAGGAAGACACAGCATGTCAGGCATGGCATTCTTGTGTGAAACCGACAGAGTGGGTAGGTGAGTAGAGGAAGAAGTAGCAGTAGCAAACAAGTGATAGGTAAAAAGGAGTTACGAAGTTGAGGTGAGTTTATCTCCGTCAAGCTAGTTTGGCACACTATAATTATGGCGACAAAGGTGATAAACATGCCAACCGTCACTTTAAATTTCCGCTTTAAAGAAAACGCAAAGGTCAAAACACTCATGGACGCCTGCGCTTCAATTCAGCAGTCTCATTCCCTTTTCCGACCCTTCGTTTACTTCTCGTTTACTTGTCTTTTACTTTTCTTTTACTTTTCGTTTACCTGCCCTATCCGATAAGCTTGTCCCCTGCCAAAGTCACGACAGGGATACGCAACCAACTGCGTAAGTCCTATGAATAAAAAGGGGAAGGGGAAATATGAAAAATTGGACAAAAATGATTACTCTTATATTATTACCAATTAATGCATGGTTGTGCGTCTTTCTATACTTAAACCATCAAAAGGCTAAATATCTTGAAGCATCTCATAGTGAGTTAATTAGGAAGGACGAAATGGTTGTCGCAAAATTTTTGCGTGAAAAATATGGCATCCGCGTTGATCAACAGCTCCAATTACCCCTTCATCGCCCCCTTGTTGGGTCACTTCCTCCCTTGGGAAAAGGTTATCCCGTTTGTTTTATCAATATCAGTGGACTTACCTTCCCAGAGATTTGGGAACCTATTATCTCCGAAGCCTTAAAAGTATCTCCTTATCTTTATGTTGCTTTGCTTCATCCTGTTGATGGGGATTTGGCAACAATTAAAAAGATGGTTCAAAAAATTAATGACACAAGGCTCTCTGCTATATCAGTGGATCTGCGGGTTGAAAGGATACTTGGTGGTTATCGAGGAGGCATTTTGTTGATTTTATGTGATGGTAAAGGGGTCATAAAGGCAATAGAGTCATACCCTTCATTGAAAGTCACGCCTCACATAGAAAAAGAAATTGCGGATTGGCGACCAAAGTTGCATCAGGCGGTTAAAAGGGCATTGGAGAAGTTTTTCGGGAAACCGTCAGGGAAACAAGACGGATGAGGGGCAGCGGTTAAAGTTGCTGG
>Ga0079992_136673_pt1 | contig 22303 bp, 20 predicted proteins | sample FaiFalFF_MnMetaG_3_FD_69197 | JGI IMG/M metagenome (GOLD analysis project Ga0079992, IMG submission 69197) | Freshwater microbial communities from Yellowstone National Park, Wyoming, USA - Fairy Falls B (FF_Mn_B) MetaG (SPADES assembly) (version 2) | ecosystem: Environmental > Aquatic >... | reverse complement strand
ATCGGGATGGATGCTTTGGTGGCATATTCTTTCGGGCGCTTGTTCGGCGATTACAAGTGCCCGTGCCTGACGGGAGCGGAGCGCCACGCCAACTTGGAGTGGGTGACCGTCGCTTCGGCACTCATCGCCACCGCCTTGCTCGCCACCTTGCTGATCGCTTGGCGCCGCCAGCAACGAGAGGCGTCTCGGGCATGAGACGGTAACAGATGGAACTGATGATGGAACTTGGCAGGACGGCAGCAGCGTTGGGATAATGAGGTCACCGTTATGCCAAGGGACGCTGTTAAGGAGGGACGAAAGATGCGCTGGTTGGGAGCGTTAGCGGTCACTTTAATGACGGCGATGGGCGCGAGCGGACAGACAAAAGGCGAATTGCATTTGTTCGTCCCTTGCGGGATGATCGTGCCCTTCAACCGCCTCAAGGCGGAATTTGAACGGCAAACAGGCATTAAAGTTCGCATCACTTACGACAACGGTGTTATGCTGGTGCGGCGGATTCGCGAGAAGGGCGAGCGCCCTGACATCCTTGTGGCGCCGGGCGAGTTGGAAATTCGGCAGATGGTGCAGGAAGGCTTCGTTGACCCCAAAAGCGTCGTGACCTTCGGGACTTTCAAACTCATCTTGGTCGTCCCCGCCAGAAACCGTGCGGGCGTTCATTCGCTGGACGATTTGCTCAAGCCCTCTGTCCGCCGCATCGTCATCGCCGACCCCAAACTCAACTCCGTCGGCTACTACGCCCAACAAGCCTTGATGCGGTTGGGGCTGTGGGGGAAACTGAAGGGCAAAATTGTCACCCACTGGCACGCTCAGGAAGCCGTCAACTATGTCTGCATGGGGCGGGTGGACGCTGGCATCTACTACGCCACTTGCCCCTTTGACAGCGCCCCCGAAAAAGTCATGTCGCCGACCTACAAAATCGTCGCCGATTTGCCCGACAATTCTTATCCGCCCGTGAAAGTGCAGGCGGGGATGTTGAAGGAGGCGAAGAACAAAGCGGCAGCCCAACGCTTCTTGCGCTTCCTTTTGGAGCCGAAGACGCAAAAGTTGCTGGCGCAGTTGGGCATCCCCAACTTCGTCGGCAAACGCAACGCCGTTCAATCTCCTCGGAGGTGAGAGACGATGCGCAAATGGTTGAGCGTTTGCACTCTCATCGCGATGTTAGGCGTTGCCATTGTCGTCTGGGCGCAAGGGCAAAAGCCGCCTGCCAAATCCGCCCCGCCCAAAAAGCCTGCCGTGCCCGTCAAGGACGAAGGTTGGCGCATCCTTTACGGCTCGCCGAAGGCAAAAGTGAAAGTGGAAGCCTTCTACCCACTCCGCGTGGCGGGTGGTGAAAGTCACGATTGGGTGAAAGAGTTCGCCCGCAAATTGGTGGAAGCCTTCCCCGACAAGGTGCACGCCATCGTCTACGACTTCACCTCCGAAAAGGGTGGCGCTGAATGGCAAAAGCGCGGCTTAACCTGCGGCGCCTTCCTCATCAATGGCAAGATGCAAATTGACTACAAAGGCAAGACCTTCACCTTCCTGCGCAACCCCGCCATTAGCGGCTGGACTTTTGAGCAACTGAAGATGGCGGTGACCGCCGAAGTGGAACGGGTTTACGGCAAAGGCGCTGTCAAGCCCCAACCCCAAAAGCAACCGCCCGCCAAGAAGACGAGCACGGGCGCTGTGACGGCAGGGCAGAAGGCAGCGAATGGGCGCGTGGAAATTTTCGTTCCCTGCGGATTGGCGGGTCCCTACGGCGACATCGCCCGCTTGTTTCGCAAGGCGCACCCCGACATAGAGTTGCGCCCAACCGTCACGGGTGTCGTCGCTTTGCTCAATTTGCTCCGAGATGGCGCCACGCCCGACATCTACTTGGCGTTGGGCACTTTTGAGTTGACCAAACTGGCGGAGCAGGGCAAGTTCGTGGAGGGCAGCCTCGTTCGGTGCGCCCGCATCCCCTTAGCCCTCATCGTCCCCAAAAACAATCCCGCCAATGTGAAGCGGTTGGAGGATTTGACCTCGCCAAAAGTAAGGCGCATCGTCACTTACGCCTTCAACCTTTCAGGTGGGCGAGGCGCCAAGCAAGCATTGGAAGCGGCGAAACTGTGGGACGAAGTGAAGGGCAAAGTCTTCACGCCCAAAGTCCCCGACCAAGCCAAGCAGTTGCTCAAAAAAGGGCAAGCGGATGTGGGCATCCTCTACCGCACTTGCCTGATGGAAAGTTATGTGCCCGACCAACCGCCTGTCGTTGAGCACGACCTTGTTGCTGTCCAGACAATCCCGCAGCGCCTTTACGAACCGATTTATGTCGGTGCGGTTTTAGTCAAGGGCGGCAAAAACTTGGCGGCGGCTCAAGAGTTCCTGCGCTTTTTGCAAACCGCCGAAGCCAAGCGGGTCTGGACAAAGTGGGGCTTTGAGCCAGCCGAAGAAGAAACCCGCCCCGCTAAATTGAGCGACCGAACGCCGTTGTTCATTTACGCGGGCGCTGCCTTCCGTCCGCCATTGGAAGAGATGGGGCGCGAGTTTGAGCGCCGCTATGGCATTCCCGTCCGCTTCAACTTCACGGGCTCTAACTGCCTTCTGGCGCAAATCATCCTGAGCCGACAAGGCGACTTGTTTTTGCCCGGCGAAGCCTTCTATGTGCAGCAAGCCGAGAAGCGGGGCTATGTCCTCAAGAGCGAAGTCATCGGCTACTTCGTCCCCGTCATCTTGGTGCGCAAGGGCAATCCTAAGGGCATTCGTTCTCTGGCAGATTTAGCCAAGCCGGGTGTCAAAGTTGGGTTGGGCGACCCGAAGGCGTGTGCCATCGGCGAAATCGGCGAAGCCATCCTGCGCAAAAACGGGTTAACGAAAGCGGTGCACAAAAATGTCGTGCTGCGGGCGATGACGGCGCCCGAATTAGCGAACGCTTTGCGGTTGGGAGGCATTGACGCTTGCCTCAATTGGGACGCTATCGCCAACTACCCTTGGGTGCGTCCCGCCGTGGAAGTCATCCCCATCCCGCCTGAGCAAAATGTCATCACCGCCAACCCCTTGGCGATTTTGAAGACGACGCGCAACAAAGCAGCCGCCGAAAAGTTTTTGCAATTCGCCCTGACGGAGGGGCAGGCGATTTTGCGCCGACACGGTTTCACCGCCCGCAACGATTTGCCCGCCTATTACACCAAAGCCCTCGCCGCCATCGCCCACTGAAGCGAGGCAAACAACGATGACCGCCGCTGACCAAAAGCAAGATGCCTTTCGGTTTCCCGCCCGCAAGGTGACGGGAGCGGAATTTTGGTTTCGGGTCGCTATCTTCGTCGCCCTTTTCGTCTACTGCGGTTTCATCTTTTCGCTGTTGCTGGTGGATGCCTTGCTGCCTTTTTGGTCGGTGGAAGCATCGTCAGTCCCAGCGGTGTTGCAGTTTTGGCACAACCCCATTGCGCGGGCTGAATTGATTGGAAGCGTTCGGTTGAGTGTGGCGACGGCGACGGTCACCGCTTTGCTGGCGGCGTTATTGGGCATCCCGACGGCTTATGCCCTTTCCCGCTTCCGTTTCCCTGGTGCCGTCGTCGTGGACACGGTCGTAGATTTGCTCATCGTCATCCCGCCGCTGATTGTCGGCTTGACATTGGTAGCGGTATTCGGTCAGACGGAGACGGGCAAGTGGCTGAACGACACGATTGGCTTCCTTTACACGCCGCAAGGCATCGTCGTCGCTCAATTCGCTGTCGCTTCGGCGTTGGCGGTGCGGGTGTTCAAGGCAGCCTTTGATCAAGTGAACCCGCGTTTTGAGCAAGTTGCCCGCAGCCTCGGTGCGTCGCCTCTTTATGCCTTCTTCCGCATCACCCTGCCGCTGGCGAAAAATGGGTTGCTGGCAGGATTGGTTTTGGCATGGGCGAGGGCGATCGGCGAATTTGCGCCCGTGTTGGTCGTCGCTGGCACCGATGTCGGCAAAGTGTTGCCCGTCCAAGCCTTTCTGAACATGTCGGCGGGCAATGTGGAACTTGCCTTCGTCGTCACGACCTTGATGATGCTCATCTCGGCGACAGCGTTGTTAACCTTCAAGCGGTTGGGCGGTCAGGTTTACATCTGGTAGCCAAAGGTGCGCTAAAATTGCGGGCGCACATTTTGAGCGAAGGAGGTCGCAGAGATGGACGAGAAGTTGCAGCAACTGATTGAGGGGTTGAACGCCGATTTGAACGCCGAGATCAACACCATCATCCGCTACATCCGCCACTCCAGCGTCCTGAAAGGCATTGCGGGGCATGAAGTCCGTGAGTTGCTGCGGGAAGAGATTATGGACGAAGTGAAGCACGCCACCTACATCGCCGACAAAATCGTCGCTTTGGGCGGGACGCCGAAGGTGCAACCCGAAGCGCCGACGGAGGTTTTTGACTGGCGCGCCGTCTTGGAAGATTCGCTGCGTTACGAACTGGAAGCGATTGCGGGCTACCGCGAGCGTGCCCAGCAAGCCGAAGCCGTCGGCGATGTCGGCTTGAAGACGACATTGGAAATGTTCGCCGAAGACGAAACCCGCCACAAGGAAGAGATTGAGCGCCTGTTGGGCGGTCCCGCTGTTTGAAGGCTGTCATCGCTCGCCCGAATGAATTGTTGGATGGGCTATTAGCCACATTTTCCGCCCCTTCGGATGCCGTCAGTCGTAAATCAAACTCTCGCCCGTCTGGTAAACGAGGCGGAGCAAAATCCAGAAGGTCAAAGTCGTCGTCCCGCCCACCGTCAAGCCATAAGCGAAGGGACGAAACCGATGGAATGCCCGATAGCCTCCATACCGCAACACCGCCGCCTTCAAAACCCAACCGAGGAAGATGGACAGCCAATAGCGGTCAATGGGCCAGCCCAGCCAAGTGATGAAGCCCAAGGGATGCAAAGGGAAGCCGACGAAAGTCAACCGCAACTTGATCAAAAGCCCGCAAGTTATCGCTCCCAAAAGCAAACCCGCCCAATGGTGGCTTGTCATCGGGCGCGTCGTCGTCAAGTATTGGGCGATCAAGTTCGTCGTGTTCAACGCCGCATTCTTTGCCCACCAACTCAACTTCGGCACGCCGTAAGTGTAAATGACCGTCGGGATTGTCAGGTGGCAAACGAGCAGCGTCAGCAAAATCGCCACCAGCATCCAAAAGGCGATTGTCTTTCGCGAAACCCCCGCCAGACTGCCCAAGCGAAAGGCGTTGCTCAAATACCCCGACGCCATCGTCCCCGTGCTGCGGATTTGCACCCAACTCATCGCCGTCAGCAAAACGATGTTTTTCGCCCCCAACCGATCCTTCCCGAAGACATCAAAAAGCACCTGATTGACCCGAAAAGGCGCCGAGTAGATGTAAATGCCCGCTTCCGAGACGACCCGCGCCACGACCAACGACGCCACCAGCAACCCCAACAACATCATCGCTGCCCAGAAAACCGACACTCCCGCCACCCACTTCGCCCAGCAAAGCAACCCGACGAAAATCCCGACACATCCCAAAAGCGCCCAACTTTCCGAAGGCGTCGGTCCTGCCCTACCCGTCCATCGCCCCAGAAGGCTTGTCACCGTGCCCTTCAAAATGTCCCGAAGGTAAAAACGAGCCACCCACAAAATTGCCAACGCCATGACGGTGTAGGCGGCGATGGACTGGAAAGTCAGAAACTCGGCGTGGTAAAGGTCTTGCCCCATCGCTATCCGCAAGGCGACTTCCGTGTGGCGCAGAAAGAGGAAAAACCAAAGGCTGAAGCCGACTTCGCGGGAAAGCAAATAAGCGATGCCCACCATCTCAGGGTAAAGGTGCGCCAAAAGCCCGTTGAAGGCTGAGAGTGGTCCCGTCGGGAAAAGCGGCGCATTGGGGGCAAGCCCGAACAGTTCGGCGACCGTCCGTTGCAAACGAGGGTCAGGCACTTGGGGGAAGTAAAGGTGCAAGCCCCGAAGGGAAATCGGGAGGGCGGCTGCCAAAAAACCCAGCCAAAAGAAAGGGCTGCGCAAGACGAGGGGAACGGCGTGTTGGTCATCGCCCGAAAGTTCCATCGGCACTTGCGTGAGGGGATAAAGCAATCGCTCGTGCTCTTCCCACTGGCGGGCAAACAAACCGCAAAAACAAACGAGCAAAGCGTAAACGCCGAAAAGGTAAGGTGTCCAAGCGAGCAAAGGCATAAGCCATTCGCCCAAAGGCGGGCGAGCACCCGTCGGCATCCCCTCAAACGCCCAAAGGATGGCAGGGTCGCGAAATTGCAGGGACGGGACGAGGTAAGGGGCAAGGTGGGGTGTGAAGAGGTTGAACCATTGGCTTTGCGGCGAACTGTAATAGACCAAGCCGAGCAAGTTCAGGTAAAAGTGGATGCCGAACTCTTGCCCAGAGATGGCGGCGATGGCGAGCAAGAGGGCAAAGATGACTGCCAATTCGGTGCGGTTGAGGGCGATGGAAGGGGCAAGGCGGCGGATGACGGCGTTGAGCAGGACCAAGAGCAAAAAGAGGGGGACGCTTCCGCGAGGCAAATAACCCGTGCCCAAGATTTCGTGGCGCAGCAACCCCGCCCAACCGCTGGCGACGGTGAAGGCGGCGACCAAGAGGAGCGCCAAAGTGATGGCGTGCCAGCGCAACCGCCCTTCCGCCAACCCAACTTGAACGCGCAGCGGCGCCGCAACGGTCGTTCGTTCCACAGCCATGCCCCGACGCTCCTATCGCCTCTCTTGCTCGTTCATATTGCCGTCACAATGATGCCATCAAGGGCGCTTTTCCGCCAGTCAGTCTTGAGGGGCGAAAAACCAACCACTGCAGTTGGCGTATCGGACGCCGCGTCGGGGCGATTGCCAGCAAACGCCTGAAAGGCTTTGCTGCCAATATTCGGGAGGCGCTTTGAACCACTTGGCATGCCCGTCGGAAAAGGTGTGATTTTCGCCCGCAAAATGGCGGCGGCGCCCGTGCATGTAATTGGGCTCGGAAGTGAGGTTGACTGCGTAGCGGTCATCGCGCCCGATCACTTCTGCCACCAAGCCATACTGCGGCGCCAACAAGACAAGGCTGGCGGGCGAACCGACGGCGGCGAGGGAAACAAAAGTCATCGTTGCTGGATTGGTGGGACTGGTGTCCCGACCGCGCGGGCAAATGTAGCCGTTGGGTCCGTAACTGAACAGCGGGCGGCTGCCCGCAGGACCGCGCGCCGCTTCAAACTGAGGGTCTTCAGCGGGTTTGGCATGGCTGGGGCAAACGAAAACAGAGCGGGGGTCGCTCTTGGCGTTCTGCAGGTTCGCTGCCGTCGCCCCTGCCCGAATGTAAGGCTCCACAAGGTTTTGCCAGTTAATGCGCACGATGCCTGAAGGTGTCGGGGTGTTGTAATCGGCAGGCGGGAAGAATTCGTCGTAATCCTGCACATACTGCTGGAAGCCCAAGCCGATTTGCTTTTGGTTGGACAGGCAAGTCGCCTGGCGCGCCTTTTCCCGTGCGTGGCTGAACACGGGAAACAGGATCGCCGCCAGAATGGCAACGATCGCGATCACCACGAGCAACTCAATGAGCGTGAAGCCTGCGTTGACGGTTCGCCGTCCCTGCATCTGCCATCCCTCCTGTCGGGGTGCGAATGTCGTTTCGTTTATATTGTTCGCACCGCAAGGGTGCAAGGCAAGGCACAATCCTCACAAAAGTTGACCGATTTTGACCTGCAGGGCGATAAGCCTGACTTGCTACAATTAGCGGGCGAAAAATGCGGATGCTGTTAGTGCCACAGAGTCGGAAGGAGGCATCAGCCGCGATGGCACGGATGGGCAAGACTGGCAACTTTGTCATGGGTTGGATGCTGGCGAACTTCCTTGTCGGCATGTTTGTCGCTTCGTCGCTCCCTTGCGGGGCGGGGGTAGCGCCCAAACCGAAAATCGTCACCGTCGCCCTTCCCAACACGACGGTGCAGTTTGATTTGGTGTTCGTGCCCGAAGGCGAGTTGATGATGCGCGACCCCATCAAAGGCACGCTGAAGCGGGTGAAGGTGCGAAGTTTTTGGCTGGGCAAGACGGAGGTGACTTGGGACGAATACGATGTGTTTTTGTATCGGCTGGATTTGCCACCCGACGCCGATGAAAGCGCCGACGCCATAGCGCGTCCCAGTCGCCCTTATGGAGCGCCCGATCGCGGCTGGGGGCACAGTGGCTATCCCGCCATCGGCATGACCTATCACGCTGCCGAGCAATATTGCCGATGGCTTTCCTTGAAGACGGGCAAAAAGTTTCGCCTGCCGACGGAAGGGGAGTGGGAGTATGCCTGTCGCGCAGGTGAACTTTCGGGCGATGTCATCAAGGACAAGGCATGGTTGGATGCCCATGCGTGGTTCGCCGACAATGCGGGAGGCAAAACTCATCCCGTCGGCAAGAAGCGACCGAATCCGTGGGGACTTTACGACATGCTGGGCAATGTCGCTGAGTGGTGTCAAGGGGTAGATAGCAAGCCCGTCGTTCGGGGCGGTTCTTTCAAAGACCCTGCCGAGAAGGTGCATCCCGCTGCCCGCGAGTTGCCGTCGCCTGATTGGAACGCCACTGACCCGCAATTCCCCAAAAGCCAGTGGTGGCATCCCGACGCACCCTTCGTCGGTTTTCGGGTTTTGTGCGAAGCATCGTCGGTTTCCGAACATCTAACCTTCCCGCCATCATTGATTGCCTTCGGACGATGAAGGGCGCAATGGACAAGTTTAGGCGACTGCGTTACGATAGGGGCGACTGCAAAGAGAGGCAGGCGAAAGGTCATGCGGACGCGTCCGATGCTCATCGCCCATCGGGGCTTTTCAGGGCGCTATCCCGAAAACACGCTGCGGGCATTTCGGGAAGCCATGAAATTGCCCGTTGACGGCATTGAACTGGACATCCGCCGCACTCGCGATGGCGTTTTGGTCGTCATCCACGATGAAACCGTTGACCGAACGACTTTCGGCAGCGGGCGAGTGAGTGAGTTGACTTGGGATGAGTTGCGGCAATTAGATGCGGGGGCATGGAAGGGCGAAGAGTTTGCGGGCGAACGCATCCCGAGATTGGAAGAGGTGCTGGAACTCGTCAACGGGCAAACGGTGTTGCATCTGGAAATCAAAGAGCCGGGGACGGAAAAGCAAATCGCCGAGACGCTTCGTCGCTATGATGCGATTGGTTGGGTGAAACTCGCCAGTTTCCATCCCGTCGCCCTGAAAGCAGCCCGTCAAGTTGCTCCCGATGCCTCCCTCGTGCTTATCGGCGGTCCGCGCATCGGCGCTGACGACGACACCTTTCGCCAGTTTGTGCGGGATGCATTGAGCAACGGTGCCAACGCTCTGTCCGTCCATCATTCCGTCATCACCAAAGAGCGGGTGCGTTATTGCCATCAACGCTACTTGTTCATCGGGGCATGGACGGTCAACGATGCCGAGTTGGCGCGCCAGTTGGTGGCGATGGGCGTGGACGCCATCGCCTCAGATTTTCCCGACCTTGTGGCGTCCGTCTTGAGCCCATAGCGTGTCGGCTTGATTTTTCGGTGCGGGCATGTTATAAATGAAGGCGGTCAACGGGCAGGTTCAACCGCCAAAACAAAAATCGGCAACCCAGGAGGGACGCCGTGCGTGAAAGTAGCCCTCGCCTATTCGGGTGGTTTGGACACCTCGGTCGCCATCCGATGGTTGATGGAGCGCTATGACGCCGAAGTCGTGGCGGTGACGGTGGATGTCGGCGAGGTCAAAGATTACGAGAGTGTTCAAGCGAAGGCGTTGACGATTGGCGCCAGCGCTGCCTTCCTCATTGACGCCAAAGAAGAGTTTGCGCAGCATTTCATCGTGCCTTGTTTGAAAGCCAACGCCGTTTACGAAAACGGTTATCCGCTGGCGACGGCGATGGCGCGCCCCCTCATCGCTCAAAAGGTCGTGGAAATTGCCCGCCAAGTTGGCGCCGATGCCGTCGCCCATGGCAGCACGGGGAAAGGCAATGACCAAGTGCGGTTTGAAATCACTTTCGCCACCCTTGCCCCCGACTTGAAAATCATTGCGCCCATCCGCGAGTGGAACATGAGCCGCGACGAGGAGATTGAATACGCCCAACAGCATGGCATCCCTGTTCCTGTGACGAAATCGTCGCCCTTCAGCATTGACGAAAACCTTTGGGGGCGCAGCATAGAAGCGGGCATCTTGGAAGACCCGACGATAGAACCTCCCGAAGAAGCCTTCCGATGGACGGTTTCACCCCAGCACGCCCCTGACGAACCTGAATACCTCACCGTCCACTTTGAGCAAGGCATTCCCGTCGCCCTCAACGACGAACCGATGGATTTGGTGACGCTCATCAGTCGCCTGAACGCCATCGGTGGGCGACACGGCATCGGGCGCATTGACATGATGGAAAACCGTCTCGTCGGCATCAAATCGCGGGAAGTTTACGAGTGCCCCGCTGCCGTCCTTTTGCTGACAGCCCATCGGGATTTGGAAGCCCTCGTCTTGGAGCGGGAGTTGATGCACTTTAAGCGGACTTTGGAGCACAAGTATGCCGAACTCGTTTACTACGGGCTTTGGTTTAGCCCACTACGGGAAGCCTTAGATGCCTTCATGGACAAGACGCAGGAAGTCGTCACGGGTTGGGTTCGGTTGCGACTTTACAAGGGCACTTGCATGCCCGTCGGACGCTGGTCACCTTACTCGCTCTATCGGATGGACTTGGCGACTTACGAGCGAGCCAGCACTTTTGACCAGCGCGCCAGCGAGGGGTTCATCCGCCTTTTCGGTTTGCCGACGGTGCTCAGCCATCAGGTCAAAAAAGAAGCGATGGCGAAGGAAGAAAAGGGGCGTTGAGCGGCAAGGGGATGGATGGAAGCGCTGGCAAAGTGGTGGCGACCGAGCGGTGAGGTGGCAGGGCAAATCAACCGACATCAGGCAGGGACGGTGGAAATCGCTCGGTAGCGGTGCCGCTCAACGCCCTTCAAAAAACAGCCTCGTCAGGTAGCCGTGCGAGGTGGTGACGGGACAGTCGGGAGCGTTGGCAGCGACGGTGGCGTCAGGGTTGGCAGCGTGGACGAAGTGGATGGCGGCGGGTTGGCTACCTGACAGGTGACAATGATCGGCTGGGTGACGGGGAGCGCTGGGCAGGCGCGATGGCGGCGGTGTCGGTGGCAGGTGGTCGGGAAACCCGTCACCCAGCCGCTTTTATAGACGCACGCCCCTCGCTTTCAGTTCCCTGACCATTCCATCGGCAACGATAAGGCAAACCTAAAGCCGTTCCTTCACTCCATCCGTTGCAACCATCTCAAAAGGAGCGCCTCAAGGGGGCGTTGGAGTTCCCCTGTCAAAAAGCGGCGGGGTGTGAGGGGTTCCACCAAGATGGCGAAAAGTCCCAATCGTTTCGCCCCTAAAATGTCCGTCAGCAACTGGTCACCAATCATGGCGGCTTGCGTTGGCGACAACCCAACCGCTGCCAAATATCGGCGAAACACGAACCGCCTCGGCTTCCACGCCCCCGCAAAACCGATGATGCCCAATCGTTCAGCGATGCGGGTGACGCGGCGTTGGCGCCCTGCGTTGGAGACGATGACGATGTGAAAGCCCATCCCTTTGGCGCGCATCAACCATTCCCGCACGGCTTCGCTGACTTCCGTCTCGCCCCACCCGATCAAGGTGTTGTCCAAGTCCACAAAGAGCACCCGAATGCCTTTTGCCCAAAGTTCTTCCAAGGGCACTTGGCTGATGTGGGCGACTTGCAAATCGGGCTTAACCCAACGCAACAGCCAACGCATCAGCGATGTCATGGCAGATTTCGTCTCCTCTCCGCCTCGCTAAAGTGTAGGGCGCAAATTGCCCATTTCACAACCGATGGAGGGGTTGCGATGCAACGGCGTCTCTTTCAGGAAGCCACCTTGCTGGTCGCTTTGGTGCTGCTGGTCGCTTTTTCCATCTGGCGCAATCCCGCGTTCAGCAGCCGAGAAAACTGGCAAATCATCGCCCGCGAAGCCGCCCTCTTCGGCATCCTCGGCATCGGCGAAACCCTTGTCATCTTGACGGGCGGCATTGACTTGGCGCCAGGTTCACTCGTCACCCTCAGCGGTGTCGTCGTCGCTTATCTGCTTGTGTTCGCCCATTTGTCCATGCCCCTCGCCTTTTCACTCGTCTTGCTGATGGGCTTGTTGATTGGAGCGGTGCATGGCTTGTTCGTCACGAAACTTCGGGTGCCGCCCTTCATCATCACGCTGGGCACGCTCAGCGCGGCGCGGGGTTTAGCCATCGTCCTTTGCATGACTGTCACGGGCGGTCAACCCATCGTCAACCTGCCCGAATCCTTTGCCCGCTTAGGGCAAGGGTCGCTTTGGGGTTGGTTGCCCATTCCCTTCATCCCTTTCGCCCTCTTTTTTGTGCTGGCTGCCTTGCTGCTTTATCGCACCCGTTGGGGTCGCTACATTTTCGCCGTCGGCGGCAACTTGGAAGCGGCGCGCCTTGCGGGCGTGCCCGTAGATGCCGTTCGGATGTTTTGCTACATGGCATCGGCGGGGTTGGCTTGCGTGACGGGCGTGCTCACCGCCGCATATGTCAACTCTGGCGACCCCAATGTCGGCGTGGCGTGGGAACTTTACACCATCGCCGCCGTCGTCATCGGCGGGACGAGTTTGATGGGCGGGCAAGGGACTTTGTGGGGAACGCTGTTGGGCACCGTCTTCATGAGCGTCTTGAAAAACGGTTTGCTGTTTTGGAATGTCCCGCCCTACTGGCACGATGTCGTCGTCGGAGGCGTCGTCGTCGCCGCCGTCACCCTTGACACCTTGCGCCGACGGCGTTAAACCGCTTATCGCCAAAGCAATCGCAAACCGATGAGCACAAGAAAAACGCCGAAGGCTTTTTTCATCGCCGCTGACGGGAGAAATTGCGCCAAATAGCCGCCCGCAAACGCCCCGAAAAACAACCCGACCGCTAACAAGACAGCGACGCGCAAGTCCGCATTGCCGTTGCGGTAGTATTCCCAGAACCCCAGCAAGCCGACGGGGGCTAAAAGGGCGCCGAGGGAAGTGCCTTGCGCTTTGTGCTGATCCATGCCCAGAAAGAAAACCATCGCGGGAATCATCACAACCGCCCCACCGACGCCGAAAAAGCCGCTGACGATGCCACCTGCCAAGCCGATGAGCAAAGCGATGAGGCTTTGGGTGAAGGACACCGCCTTTGCCTCCTTTCCTTCCGCACGGCGTCTTCCGATGGTCGGCAACAATGTTAACGCGCTGCGAGTTCGGAACTTTCAGATGACGCAGGGCGTTGTAAAATGGACGGGACGAAAATTGCAGGAGGTGCGAAAAGCCATGCGGACGATGTTGACCATTTGGGGCGTCATGGCATTATGGGCAATCGGGATGGCGCAACCGCCGTCTCAACAGTTTGAGGCTTACAAGGGCAAGGTCGTGCCCGACTTTTCCTTCCAGGACATCAACGGCAAAAAGCATCAACTTTCTGCCTATCGGGGCAAGGTTTTGCTCTTCAATTTCTGGTCGCCCCACTGAGGGGCGTGTCGTGCGGAGGTTCCGCACTTAGTGGAGTGGCAGAAAAAGTTCGGCAAGCAAGGCTTGGTCATCGTCGCTTTCTCCCACATGCCCGCCCAAATGCAGCGGGACTTGGCGAAAAGCATGGGCATCAACTACACCCTCGCCGTCTGGGACAAGGACAAATTCCCCAAGCCCATTAGCCTTGTCGTGGGCTATCCGACCAACCTGCTTATTGATCGGCAAGGGCGCTTCCGCACCGTCGTGATGGGACCGATGTTAGACCAACTGGAGAAGGAACTGATGGCGGCGCTCAAAGAAAAGCCACCCGCCGACAAAGCGCCGCCCGTCAAACCGACGAAGGCGCGTTGAAAGTTGGTGAGGCAGCCGCCCGCAAGAGGGCAGCAGCCAAATCGCAGTCAACGACCAGTTGTGAATAGCGATCAAGGAAATCCCAAAGTCACAGCGCCTTTACCTTTTGTCGTCCCCACCTACTGCGTCAAATCTCCACGAACGCCCAATGCAGCCGCTCCGCCCGCCATTGTGTCGGGGCGATGTAGCCTTGCAATTGCCTCCCCTTCGGCGACAACGGTTCGGTTTGGCTGGCGTTGCGCGAGTTTGTCCAACGATGGAACGAGCAAGTCGGCGAGCCCCGCTTGTGTTTGGCGACGCCCCGTCAGTGGTGGGATGCCCTTCGTCCCGTCGCCGACCAGTTGCCGACCTATCGGGGCGATTGGACGGACTACCGGAACTTCGGTTGCATCAGCAGCGCCCGTGAGACGACGATGAACCGCCAAAGTCGGGGGCGGTTGCTCGTCGCCGACCAACTTTTCGCGGCGTTGACAGGGCTGAATTGCCTAAGCCCTGAGGCGACGAACGATGTCCGACGGTTGCGGTCAACGGCGTGGCAGTCGCTATTGCTTTGGGACGAGCACACTTGGGGTGCTGACATCTCCGTCCGCCATCCCGAAAGCGAAGACACTTATTCGCAATGGCACCACAAAGCCCACTACGCCTATCACGCCCGCAGCCTCAGTTTGCTCTTGCAGCGGGACGGCATCACCGAACTGGCAAAACAAATTCCCCGCCAAGAGGGCGACGCGCTAATCGCTTTCAACCCGTTGCCTTGGCGGCGCGTGGTGGCGGCAGCCGTGCCGCCCCAAGTTTTGCGGTTGCGCGGCACGCCCGATGACCCCACCGCCTCGCGCCACAGTCAAGACCGTGAGTTCGTCGGGACGCGCCGATGGTGGCTGCCGCCGACAGAAGTGCCGCCGATAGGCTACTGCGTCATCGTCAGTTCCCAACTTTTGGAGCGACCCGAAGAGGAGTTGCCCGTGAGCGACGACGAAGTTGTGGAGACGGATTGGCACTGCCTGACCTTTGACCGAACGCAGGGCGGTATCGTTTCGTGGCGCGATAAACGGTTGGGGCGGGAGTTGGTAGACGAAAAAGCAAGTTGGCGGTTCGCCAGCGTCGTCTATGAGCGCGTCGCCGATTTGCAACACCTTTGGGCACGCCATTTGCTTTGCGAGACGCGTTTTGGCGCTTTCGTCCATCAACGCGGTTGGAAGCCTGACTGGCGAGCCGGCCGATGGTCATCCCAAAGGTGCCTTTCCCATCAGGTTGTCCAAACGCCCATCGGCATAGAAGTGACGCAAGTGTTGGAAGTGTCGGGTTTGACTTCGCCAGCGACGGTGCGGGTTCGGTTGCCTTTCCATTCGCCGCATCTGGAAGTGGAAGCGGAGTGGCGGATGGGGATGACAACGCATCCCGAAGCGACTTACCTCGCTTTCCCTTTCGCCATCCCCAACGCCATCGCCCGACTGGACATCGGCGGTTGCGCCATGCAGCCCGAAGTTGACCAGTTGCCCGGTTGCTGCCGAGATTACTTCACTGTCCAGCGCTGGGTGGATTTGAGCAACGGAGAGTTCGGCGTTACCATCGCTTGTCCGATTAACCCGATGATGCAGTTGGGCGATTTCCACTTCGCCCACAATCAGGCGCACTTTGAGTTGCGGCGGGCGCTGTTTTTGGGTTGGGTGACCAACAACTACTGGGAGACGAACTTTCGGGCATCTCAGCCAGGAAAGGTTCGGGCGTGTTATTGGTTGCTGCCGCATCAAGGCGGGTTTGACGAGGCAGCAGCCCATCGCTTTGGCGCCGAAGCGAGTGTGCCTATCGTCTGGCAATCGGCGATGGAGTTGCCCGACCCTAACGCCTTGCTTCCTCGCTCCGCCACCCTCTTGACTTTGCCCGAACCGCCAATTTTGCCCTTGCATATGGCACCAAGTTGGGCATATGGCGACGGTGACGGCATCTTGTTGCGTTTGCTCAACGCCAGCGACCGACCCCAGCGAGCCTTGATCGGTTCAGGGCTATTGCGCCTTCATGCCGCTGAGCGGTGCGACTTATTCGGAGTGCCCCAACAAGCGTTGCCCGTCGTGGACGGACAAGTCATCGTGGCATTGCCCCCACGCCATTTGCTAACCTTGCGATTACACTGCCACCTGTCGGAGCGGCGTTAGCCGTGAAAGGTAGGAGGGGCGTCAGCCCCGAATAAAGATCAGGGCGTCAAAGCGGCGCCCGCCCCAAACCCCGCATTGGGCATTAGTCGTTCATTGGTCGTCGGGCATTGGTCATTGCCGTCCATTGGTCATTGTCCGCAAGGGGAGATGATGGGTGATGCGTCTTGTCGTCGGCATTGATGGGGGCGGGACGAACACCCGCGCCGCCCTCGCCGCCGAAACGGGGGAAGTGTTGGGCATCGGGTTGGCGGGTCCGTCCAATTACGACGATGTGGGCGTTGCCATCGCCCAACGCAACATCGGGGCGGCGGTGCGGCGGGCATGGCAACAGGCGGGGCGAAAGCGCCGCCCAGCCGACGCCGCCTTTTTGGGCATGGCAGGCGTCGTCTCGGACGACGATCGTGCCACCATCCGTCAAATAGCGGAGCAGTTGCGTTTAGCACCACCCGACCGCATCGGCGTAGACCACGACATCCGCATCGCTTTGGCGGGTGGCTTGGCAGGGCAACCGGGCATCGCCCTGATTGTTGGCACGGGGTCGTCGTGCTACGGGCGAACCGCCGATGGGCGCTCTTGGCGGGCAGGCGGTTGGGGGCATTTGTTGGATGATTTCGCCAGCGGCTATTACTTGGGCTTGCAAGCGATGGTAGCGGCAGTGCGGGCTGCCGACGGGCGCAGTCCGCAAATGCACCTTTTGCCTCTGGTCATGGAGTCGCTGGGCTTGCGGGACATCAACGAGTTGATGCGTCGCCTTTATTACGAGGGCATGAGCCGTGCTGCCATCGCTGCCCTCGGACCGAAAGTGTTGGACATCGCCGCTCAAGGCGATCGGGTGGCGGAGGCGATTTTGCAGCGGGGCATTGAAGAACTTTTGCTGATGGTCAAGACGGTCGCCAATCAGTTGAACTTTTTGCCTGGCTCTTTTCGGCTGACTTACACGGGTGGCATCGCTCAATCCCCCATCTTTCAGCGACATTTTCGGGCGGCGTTGCGGCGCCGCTTGCCGACTTGCCAGTTGGTGCCGCCGATTTTGCCGCCCGTTTTGGGCGCTGCTTTGCTGGCGTTGGAACTTTTGGGCGTTGCCGTCACGCCCCAGTTGGTCGCAACGATGCGCCAATCTGCCCAAGCGAAAGGGTTGGAGATGCCGTGACAGAAACTTGGCGTCGCAATTACGAACCGTTGCTGCCCCTTTACAAGCCACCGACAGAAGCGGGTCGTTACGACCCCTATCCCGCTTTCCCGTTGGAGACGGGGAAATTGCGGGTTGGCTTTGAAGCGTTGGCGAAAGCGTTAGCGCCTTATCGGTTCGTCCTGATGGACGGCGAAGTCGGCGTGTTTTGGGAGGAGATGCGCCAACGGTTGGACGCTGTTTTGCAACAATTGGGACTTGATGTCCGATGGCTTCCCACTCAGGTAGCCTTGCGCCCTTCAGCGGAGATAGAACGGATGTTGGCACCTTTCATCGGCAACGATGACCCCGTGTTCGGTCGCCTCTTTGATGGGCAGTTGCGCGACTTCTTTGACCCCGCCAAATGGGCAACCTTCCGCCCCGACCCTTCCGCTGACCTCACCATCGTTTACGGCTGTGGGGCAGCCTTCGCATCGCAGGAGGGCATCATCGTCTGGGTGGAAATTCCCAAAAACGAGGTGCAAGCGCGGGCGCGATCGGGACAGGTCATCCCTTTGGGTGCGGAACGCCCCCTGCCTTTTCGGGCGACTTACAAGCGCCTCTACTTCGTGGACTGGGTCGCTTTGCGCCGCCACAAAAATTCCCTGCTGTCCCGCATTGCCCTCTTTGTGGACGCCCAACGCCCTGACACGCCCGTGTTCATCAACGGAAAAGATTGGCGAACTGCTTTGAAGGCGCTGAGCCGTTCCATCTTTCGCCCCCGCCCTTGGTTTCTGCCAGGACCTTGGGGCGGTCAGTGGATGAAGCGGCACATCCTTCCGCCCGCCTTTGATGCCCCTAACTACGCTTGGTCTTACGAACTCATCGCCCCCGAAAACGGCGTCCTGTTGGAAAGCGACGGCGTGTTGTTGGAATTTTCGCTGGACTGGCTGATGTTCACTTCTGCGGCGGACATCTTGGGCGATGGCGCGGAAGTGTTCGGCACCTACTTCCCCATCCGCTTTGACTACTTGGACACTTGGGACGGCGGCAACTTGTCCATCCAATGCCATCCCCGCCTAAATTACGCCCGCCAGCAATTTGGCGAACTTTGGACGCAGGACGAAGCCTACTACATCGTGGATTGCCGACCCGATGCTTTCGTCTATCTCGGCTTCCAAGCCGATGCCGACCTTTCCGAATTTCGGGCGGCGCTGGAGCGCAGCAGCCGCTTCGGCGAACCCGTCGCCATTGACCGCTATGTCCAACGCTTCCCCACTCACAAACACGCCTTCTTCCTCATCCCCAGCGGCACCATCCACGCCGCTGGCAAAGGCAACTTGGTGCTGGAAATCAGCGCCACGCCTTACCTTTACACCTTCAAACTTTACGACTGGCTGCGTCCCGACTTGGATGGTGGCTTTCGTCCGCTGCACTTAGACCATGCCTTCGCCAACCTCGTCGCCGAACGGCGGGGCGAGCGGGTTCGGCAAGAATTGATTTGTCGCCCCATCATCGTGCCATCGGGAGACGGAGGGCGGTTGGAACATTTGCCGACTCACCCTGAGCACTTTTACGAAGTCTTTCGCCTCACCGTCGCCACAAAAACCTCTTTGCCTATCGCCCCTTCCTGCCTCGTGGGCAACTTGGTGGAAGGCGAAAGCGTTCTCGTGGAAACGGCTGATGGCTTCCGCTGCCGAATCCATTTCGCTGAAACTTTCGTCGTCCCTGCCGCCGCCCAACCTGTTCGGGTGCACAACGAAGGTAACCGACCCGCCAAACTCGTCTGGGCGCAGTTGAAAAAGGAAGTTTGCGGCTGACGCCACTCCAGCCTTACAGAAGCGACTGGCGAATGGCGAATAGCGGTTGGTGTCAATGACTCACCTGACCAATTGCTATTCGCCAATCGCCGCCTTTGTTGTGCAAAAGCCCAGTTAGGGGCAAATTTATTGGTTTGGGGCTGACGCCCCTCCTACAAGCGTCATTGTCGTTGTTATCGGCAGGAACGCCGTCAGGCGCAAAAATTTTGTTGGTGGTGACCCAACGATGCTGACTGCTTTTTGCTTACTCAGTTTCCTTCACGATTTTGCCGAACCCGTCCCTCGTCCCGCGTCCCCTGTCCCCGCCCTCATCTACATCGCCCCCATGAGCCACCTTGACATCGGATTTACTGCACCGCCGTCACAAGTCGCCGAAAGGATGCGCCACACGATTGTTCAAGCCCTCGCTTTCGCCGATGCCGACCCGCATTTCGTCTGGACGGTGGAAACTTTCTGGCAACTGGAACGATGGCTGGAAGCGAACCCACCCGAACCGCAGCGGCAACGGTTGCTGCAATTGCTCCGCACTGGTCGCTTTGAACTGGGCGCTGCTTACGCTAACCCGCACAGCAACGCCATGAGCGCTTTCCTGATGGATTGGCTTTTTCGCTTGCCCCGCCAGTGGGCGGACGAGCATCAAATCCCGATGACGACCGCCATCCTCAACGATGTGCCCGGTCACCCCATTGACTTGCCCCACTTCCTTGCCCGTCACGGCATCCGCTACCTCGTCATCGGGGCGAACTTGCGATTTTCCCCGCCCTTGCCCCGTCAAATTGCCAACCTGCCCTTTTGGTGGGAAGCACCGACAGGCGAGCGAGTGCTGACTTGGATTTCTGACCGCAGTTACACCGAAGCCTTCCATGATTTGGGCATTGACCCTGACTCCGCCCGCCTCTTCAACCCGCAAAAGTTTCGCGACCTTGACCCGATGCAAGTGATGGAGCGAGGCATCGCCGAAACCTTGCAGCGCTACCGCGAGCGCCATTACCCTTACGACGCCATCTTGGTGCTCCACGCCTTTGACAACTGGGATGCGACGGCAGCGAGCAAACTGCCCCGTTTCGTGCGAATGTGGAACGAGCGCCACGATGCGCCCCGCCTTGTTTTGGCGACACCCCGCGCTTTCTTTGGGCACATGGAGCGCCGCTACGGAAATCGGTTGCCCGTCTATTGCGGCGGGTTTGGTGGGCAATGGGAGAGTTTCGTCCGCCCCGCCATCCCGACAGCGATGCGCCGCGCCAGATTCGCCGAACAAGTGGCGCAAGTTAGCGACCCACCCAACCTTGACCTCCTCCGCCGTTTGCTGGTCTTCTACGAGCACAGTTTCGGGATGGGTCCGCCTTGGGCGAATTTGATGAGCCGTGAAGAAGCCATCCGACACAACCGCGAGCAATGGCAATTGCTTCAAACACTGCCGACGCCCGTTAGCGCCGACGCTTCCGAAAAACTCGGTGCGCCCGAACCGCCACCCAATCTCGCCGACAGCGAATTGCGTTCGGGCGCCCTTTACTGGCTGCCTTACCATCCGATGCTGCTTGCCCCGAAGGAAAACGATTTGCGCCCGTTGCACCCGCCCGCTTGGGTCGGTTGGCGACGAATAACTTTGCCCGACGGGCGGGAACGCTTTTGCTACTGGGTTGACCGAAAGAAGTTACCTGCTGATCCCATTTGCGTCGTTTGGCTTTGGGCGTTGGACGAAAAATCGGCGACAGCAAAAATTCGCAACCGCACGGCGACAGGTTGGGAAACGCTTCCTGATGACCGTTTGGCAGGGAACGATTGGGGTGGTTGGTTCAGCCCCTTCGGTTTTCGGTTGGGCGAGAGGGAGTTCATCGGTGACGGCATCTGGGCGTTTCGGCGGGTTCAACTGCAAGGGCGGTGGTGGCTGATGGGCGTTTGCCTCACCCAGCAACTTCGCGCCATTTTCAAAGGCGGCGAACAAGGCACCTTGACTTTTGACGACGCCTATCCCGGCGAAGAGGCTGTCGTGGCATTTTGGATAGACTTGCGGCGATGACGGCAATCATGGCGCCAACAATTCTTTGAAACGCGGTTAGGCAAGGAATGCCAACCCTTTACTGCACGGGGGATGGTTGGGGCGCCTGGCTTTGAACCAGGGGCTTTGGGGTTCAAAGTCTGACTTGAACGCAAAGAAACGAAGGGCGAAGGAAAAGCAAGGAAAATCGGCGATCCGCCGTCCTCGGAAATCCCGCAAGCATGCGGGGAAGGGGGGCGGGTCGCAAAATGGTCGCTGAAGCGGCAGGACAAAACCGACAGGACATCACGGGGGATTTTGCGGGGGCGATGGCAGCGTTTTGTCTTTCGCCCCAACTCAAGGGTCTATCGTCGGGAACTCTGGGCGGGTATGTGCGACGCTTGCGACCTTTCGCAGCCTTCTGTCAACAACGCGGCGAGATGCCAGCCACTTACAGCACAGGGACGATCCTTGCCCCCTTGCCCCGACGCTTGGCACAGGGGACGCCGCAGACGGCTCTATTATCTGCGCCCCTTGTCGGACGAACAGGTCGTCGCTTTGGTCAACATGATCGCAAAGGACTCCAATCCCTTCACTGGCTTGGGCGACTTGGCGTTGGTCTGCTTGTTGTTGGAGGTGGGTTTGCGCCTTTCCGAAGGGCTGTGGCGGACTTTCGCTGACATTGCCTTGGCACAAGGGTTCGGGCAGGTCATCGGGGAAGGCGACGAGGGACGCTGGGTGCCTCTGGGGGATAGGGCTCGGAGGGTGTTGCACCGTTTCCCCCTTGCCCTGGCAGGCAATCTCTGGGGCGGGCGAGTGGGTCTTCATCACGACGCTGGCGTTGCCCCTCAAGGAGTGGCGGGCGCAAGCGCGCATCTGTCACTGGGCAAAACAGGGCGGGCATCACTGGCGTGGGGATGTCACCGCACAGCCTGCCCTTCCCTTTCGTGGGGCGTTGGTTGAAGTCGGGTGGCGACAGCCTTGCATGACAGCGGATCCTTGGGCACACGACTTTGGAGATGCCTTCCTATTACGCCCCCTTGTTCGCCTCGGATTTACAAGATGCCCATCGGCGCTATTCACCCATGGACGCCTTGGCGCCAGCGTTGAAGTTGTGGCACTCAGACTCTTTCCGCTTGTTTTGCGCGCCGTGTTGCCTTTGGCTTGCGCTTGGCGACGGGCGCTTCGCCTACCAGCCGCCGCAGGCGCCGATGCAGGTCTTTTAGGGCGGATTCCAGTTCTTCTGCCGAGACTTTCACGGCAAGGAACGGGTTGATTTGACCCAATTTCTTCTCACCTCGCAGGGCATTATAAAAATGCACTTCTCAAACACTCTCGCCTCCCTGTTGACAACTTGCCTTCAGTGCGTTATTCTTTTGGGCGACCGCAAAAACCGAACAACTCCCGACTTAGCCTTGACCGCTTCGTCGCTTTCGCCTTTGCTGCTTTTCACGGTCGGACTTCTCAAAGGG
>Ga0079992_125868_pt1 | contig 22396 bp, 20 predicted proteins | sample FaiFalFF_MnMetaG_3_FD_69197 | JGI IMG/M metagenome (GOLD analysis project Ga0079992, IMG submission 69197) | Freshwater microbial communities from Yellowstone National Park, Wyoming, USA - Fairy Falls B (FF_Mn_B) MetaG (SPADES assembly) (version 2) | ecosystem: Environmental > Aquatic >... | reverse complement strand
AGACGTGTGCTCTTCCGATCTTCTCTCTAAAACATTTTCATCTGAGCAAAAATTATAAATTTCTTCTCTTATTTTATATGGATTAAAATAACCATTTCTCAATTTTTCATATGCTTCTAAAATCGCTTTTGCTAATGCATCAGGTGTTCTTTCCTTAACAAGTACAGAATTTCTTTCATTTAAAAAATCTCTTGGACCTCCACTATCCGTCCAAATTACTGGTTTTCCAAGGCTTAATGCCTCAGTTATAACCATTCCAAATGTCTCATATTTACTCGTTGATATTAAAAAATCACTATTTAACATCTCTTCTAATACTTGTTCATTCTTCAAAGCACCTAAATAGGATACATTTTCTAAACTTTTAGCAATTTGAATAAAATTTTTAAAGTATTGATCGTTAAAATTTCTTCCTATAAAAACAAATTTTATATCTTTTAAAATTTTAGCTGTTTCAAGAATTAAAATAGGGTCTTTTCTTTCAGTAATGGTACCTACAAAAATAACCCTGTTTTTAATTTCATTTTTTATTTGAAAGTTGTTTTTAAATATGGGATTAGGAATTATTCCATTTACCTTTATTTTTAGTTTCTTCTCTATTTCCTCTTTTTGAAATGAGCTAACTACATAAACACCACTTGAAAGCTTATAAACAATTTTAGAAAAAATTTTATTTATTCCAAAAAGAACTTTTTCTGAATGCTCCAAAACAACATATCTTTTAAATATTCTAAATGGAACTACCGCTAAACCTTGTGGTAAAGCCATTTGTAAAATAACAATATGAGGTCTATAAAAAATCAGATTTTTTAATGTTAATATAAATTGTAAAATAATAGCAATAGGTAAAAATATAAATCCAAGACCATATTTATAGAAAAATACAAATGCTTCTGCTTCAATATCTTCAATTTCCCACTTTTCATATGAAAATTTTAAATGATTTACTCTTATAAGTGTTTGAACTCTTACATTTCCTATTCTTTTTAATACTTTTGCGTGATTTAAACAAAAAACTGCTTCATATGGCTTATATTTATTTGGAAAAAAATCACTTATTATTAAAATTTTCAAGTTGGAAAGTTTAAAGCTTCATTAATAAATACAACATTATAAGTATTATCTAATTCTTTATCAAGTTTTCCAAATTTATTCAATCTAAAAACCTTGTAATTTTCACCCAAAATAGATAAAATATCTGTAATTTTATAGAATTTTTTACTAATTTGGTTGTATTCCATTATTATTAAAGGTTTTACCCTATTTATAAAATTTTTAGCTCCCAAAATCACCTCATATTCTGCTCCTTCAACATCTATTAGCATAATTGTAATTTCTTCTTTTATAATACCTCTTTCAAATAATGTATCTATTTTATACATTTGTTTTTTTAAAGATATAGCATTTTCTCTTAATTTTATAGAAGAACCTGTTGGACTTTTAGGTTTATAAAAGAATTCTACTATATCATCCTTATCTCCTATTAGAACATTATATATTTCCAAATTCTCTAAATTATTTACAAGTTTTGAAATAATAAGGCTTTTATAACATTCATCAATAGGCTCAAACCCAATAGCATATTTAACATTCTTATACTTTGAATAAACAATTAAAAATTCTCCAATACTTGCCCCTACATTGACAAACTGAATGCCAGAATTTATATTTTTTAATAATTTTTCAAGAAATATATGTGTTGATTTTTCATTTGGAATATCTGAAATAATAAGATTATAACTTCTTGAAGCTTTTGGATTAAAATAAAAGTATGTATTTTTAAATTTAAATATAAAAGGTTCTTTTATAAATTCCGAAAAATAACCTACACCTTTAAGTTTTATTCCAAAATTTGAATAGAAAAAGTAGTAGATTTTTAAGAAAATTTTATAAAGGAATATCTTAAACATTTGTAAACTCTAAAATTTTAAACTTAATATGAAAAACTATGTTATTTTAATTATTTTACTTATTTTATACATTTCAAGCGCTACATTTAAGGTTTTTTATGAGTCAAAAAAATTTAATAAGGAATATATTGCCAATTTAAGCTCTATGGAAAGTTTTTTAAGTAAATCATATGTAGGGACTATTGCTGATAGTTATCATTATTTAAAGCAAGCATATAGTGTATATAAAACTTTTAAGCCATATGATTGTTTTAGACCGATTACAGGATACCTATTCGCTCCATTCTTATTTGTATTCAAAAAGTATTCAATTTTGGCAATTTTGTTTTTTAATGCTACTGCTTTTTCAATAGTTCTTTATTTATTTTTAAATGCTTTTAATACAAGCTTTAAATTAAAATTATTTGTAATAACATTTGTATGTTTGATGACCTTTTACTTTATTCCTCGTATTATGCTTGAACCTTATACTATGATACTAACTTTATTAGCTATACTATTTTATAGGAATAATAAATTTTTCCTTTCTTTAATTCTATTATTTTTTGCTTCTTTAATTAGGAATGAATTTATATTAGTTTTTATTGTTTTCTTATTTTTTATACTCTTAAAATCAAAAAAAATTCTTTTTGTTTCTATACCACTCCTAATTATTTTGTTAATAACTAATGCTGTTCTTAGTGGTTGTGAGGATCAAAGCAATTTTTATTGGTGGGCAATTAAAAACTACTATGAGAATGTAAAGCACATTGAATATGAGAAAGCAAAAGAATTATGGAAGGAAAAATGTGAAATTTTAGATGATAAATGCTATAAGAACATCTTAAAATCTTTATTTTACGAAGAGAGAAATATTGCTATTAAAGAAGCAATTAAAAATATATTACTAAATCCTATAAAACTTCTGATATTCCCATTAGATAAATACAAATGGAATTTTGTATATATAATTGTTAATATTATTTGGTTTGCTCTAGTTATATTTTCTATTATTAAATCCTTTGAAAAACAAAAAGTCTTCATAATTTCATTATTTTTGTTAGTTATCTTATATTCTCTTTATGCTGTTTTTGGAGGTTTAGATGCTTCAAGATTTAAATTATATATTTTGCCTTTTGAAATGGCTATAATTTTGAATTATGAAAATAAATCTGCTTGAAAAATCATTTATTCTTGTTGTTCTTTTAATTTCACTTAATTTTTTAATAAGAATTATAACTTTGCCTTATTTTTTGGCAAGTAATTCAATACATGCTTCAAACATAGATACATTTTTATGGTCATATTGCGCTTATGAGCTAGCAAATAAAGGTTATGTTTCAATTGATATTAAAAACTATATAGAATTTTCCACAACTATTAAACAGCCTGTGCGTCCATATTTACAAGGTTGTTTCTTTTCATTAGGATATACATTTATTGTTTATATTTTTTTTAAAATTTTTAAAAGTTTATATTTCATGTTTTATTTAAATTTCATAATTTTATTACTTTGTGTTTATCTTATGTACTTAATTCTAAAACTATCTTATAATGATAATTTCGTAAATTCAGTAATTCTTCTAATAAGCTCTTTAAACACATATATTTTCATCTTTGCCTTAAAAATAAGACCTGATATATTTTCCTTCTTTTTTGCCCTTTTAAGTTGGTTTTTCATAATGAAAAACAGATATATAATCGCTGGAATTTTTCTTTCCATTTCAGTTTTCCTCTTTAAAGTTCAAATGATTACTTGGTTCTTACCACTTTGTTTTATTATTTGGTATTATAGTAGAAATTTCAAGAATATATTAAAATTTTTTATGGGTTTTATTATGTTTATGCCTTTTTCACTTATATTTTATCTTTATGCTTATCTTAATTTTCATGGTCTTATTGTTTATCTTAAAACATGGAATGTGCATGACCCCATTTCAAACTTAAATAAAATTTTCAAAAATATATTCAATATAACTTACTCCATAGGGCTTTTATCACCAACTGGAATTTTATATCTTTTGACAGCTGTGTTTATTGAAATTTTCCCTCCTCGCTCATTTCAAGTAGTTTTCCTATTACCTTTTGGTCTTATGTTTTTACATAGGCTATTAAAAAAATCATTTAAATATATTATACCTTTGATAATTATCTTATTGGCTCATCAAACTTATGCTATAGGTTCAGAATACTTTGTTTTTTCAAAAAAAGAGAAAGAATTCTATAATGAAATAATAAGTTTAGCAAAGGAAAATAAAAAATTATGTTTTGTAAATAACCCATATTTAAGTAGTCTCAAATTTATAGGCAAAAATGTAGATGATTCAAAGGCTATTTGGTTAAGCTTTTATGGATATGAAAATGTGGAAATAAAAGATAGATTAAAAATCATTCTTAATTATTGTGAAAAGGATAGTTATATAATATACAAAAATTATTAAAAATTTTAGCTTAAAAAAATCACTTCTTAAAAACCCCCACTAAATATAAACCCTTTTTATAATTAAATTTAAACATAAAATAATCTAAATATGCTAAAATAGGTTTTAAAAATGGAAATCTTCCAATTAAACGAGGTTTAAAATTTAAAATTGTTCCATATCTTATAAGTTTTAGTGAGTTTTTCTTTGCTAACATTTCATAATCTTCCTTCGTGAATGCCCATCTATGAAGAACAACTTTTTCATTTTCTTTAATAGGGTAATACCTTTCCTTTAACCTACCTCCCAAACGATAATTTATAGTAATAAAAACTCCATTTCTCTTTAAAACTCTTGAAATTTCAGAAAATGAAAGCTCAATATATTCCCAAGTTGGTAAATGTTGAATAACTTGAAAACTATAAACAAAATCAAAAACATTATCTTTAAATGGTATCTTATGAATGCTTGATTGGACTAATGGAAATTTTAGTTCTTTGGCAACTTTTAAACCTTCAAATGAATAATCAAATCCAATAACTTTATAATGTTTTAAATGCTCCATTTTTAAACCTACTCCACATCCCGCGTCTAAAACAAGACCCTTTATATTATAACTTTTAATAAATTTCTTCAAATACAAACTTTCAACAACATTTGGCCAATGCCAAATTTCAGGTAAATTTCTCTTCCTTTCTTTATAAAGCTTATCAAATACATTTTTCACCTCTTCCATATTTTGAAATTTTAAAGCAATGATATTATTTTTTTAAACAAATTTCTCTGATAATACTCGTACCTATATAACTTATAAAATGTTTGTGTCCAATAGGTTTTATATTCACTTTCACCTTTCATAAAATTAAATTCTTTAAAACCTTGATTTAAATAATGTTTTAACGCAAACCATATAGAAATTCTTGTAGGCATGTAATAATGATATTTTTGATTATAACCTGCAATCCACCCAAATGCTATTTTTTCATTTTTTATTATTACACTTATAGAAGCGATTTCATCATTTATTTTCAAGACAAATATATCTAACATATTATTTTTTTCAAATACTTTTAAAGCTTTAAGGATTGAATCCTGAAAAGCCTTATCATTATATAATGTCCAAGTATGCTTTCTTATGAGAAATGTAATTAAAATTTCAAAATATCTTTCAAGATTATTATCCACAAAAAATTCATAATTTGTTTTTTTTAATCTATTTTCTGCTTTCTTTAAATTCCTTCTGCTATTATAACTAAAACTTTTTAATAACTTCTCTTCACTATTCAACTCTTCAAGGTTAATATAATAAACCTTTGAAAATGAAACATAATCAGGTTTTATACTTAATTGGTCTAATGTTTTTTTAATTTTTGAAAATTCTAATATATTCTTAAAAATTGCTTTTGTATAAATTTCCTTTTTTAATAACTCTTCCAATTCAAAAGCAGAAATATCTTCATCCCACCAATCCACTACATCATCAATTATATAATTTAGCCTTCTTATTCTTCCAACTTTCCTAATTACAAAATTCCCAATTTCCCTGAGATTAGAATATCTATTCCTTACATAATTTTTAAAAATTTCAAAAATTTCATTATTATTAAATAAATTATAACTGCTCATTTTGAAATTTTAAAGTAAAAAATAAACCTCACAATAGAAAGCACTACAATTCCAAAAAGATAACCTAATGCTGTTCCTTCCTTTGAATATAAATTCGTAAATAAGGCTATAAAATATATCGTTGAAATGTTATAAATAATATAACTAATTAAATTTAAATCACTTCTACCTTTGGCATCTATATAAACTTCAAATCCTCCACTAATTGCCCCAATTAAAGAGCATAATGACAAAATAATCAGAACATTATATCCATTTATATACTCCTTACCTAATAAGTATAATAACTGCTTTCCAAAAATGATAAACATCAATAAAAAAATAAAATTCACTAATATATTCAAAAACATAAATTTATACATTAGTCTTTTTGATTCAGTTATTTTATTTTGGGCTAGTAAATGAACTAATCTTGGATTTAAAACACTACTAAATGAAAGATTTATAGACCATAACATATTAGATAAAAAATTTGCCCCTCTGTATATACCTGCTTCTAAGGAATTCTTTGAACTTCCAAGGATTACAACACCTATATTATCTGCTATATATGAAAACACATATCTTAAAAATGTAGGAAAAGAATATCTAAACCATTCTTTAAATTCATATTTTTTCTCAAACTTTAAAAATTCTTTTAATTTTTTAAGTGAATAAAAACTTAATTGAAAAAAGGAAACAATAGATTTAAAAACCAACGAGAATGTAATACCAACTTCTTTAAATGGCAAAAATAACCACCAAATAAAAAGAAATAAAATTCTTGAAATGTTAGGACTGATGTTATTTGAAATGGAAATCTCTTTAAATTTTTCAAGACCTGTTAAAAATGAAGAAAGATAATTAGAAAAAATGATAAATGGTATAGAAAAACTATAAAAAAACAAAAATTTTGAATATTCTAATGAATTAAGAAAAATTTGACTTATGAATTTTGAAAAGAATAAAAAAGGTAAAGTGAGAATAATAGAAAGTGAAAAAGCATAAACAATACAAATTTTAATAATGCCTGATAAAAAACCATATTCTCTTCTTGAAACATAATAAGCGGTATATCTTCTTAAACCTGCTGTTAAAAATCCTGAAAGTGGAATAACTATTAGATTTATAAAATTTGTAGCAACTGAATACCTTCCAAAATCCTCAGGACTTACCATTTTAATAACCATTATTCCTGAAACAAAATTTAGAATTTGAGATATTAAATAACTTGAAAATACAATAAAAACATTCCCTAACAAAAGTTTGAAATTTTAATGCTTATTAAATTCTCCTCTACTTCCTTTATAAAGTCTATTAGCATTTATATAATAACTATTTTCTTTCAAATACAAAGCAGAGTGGAACTCCATCCCTCTTTACTTCATAAATTAAGGAATAATTGCTGTCTTTTAAAAACCTATCTGCTATGCCCCATCTCTTTATAGCTATTACGTAATCTGCACTATCAGAATCATAGGAAATAAGAAATTTATATTTATGCCTATAATATGTCCAATTACTAACACGATAAATAGACAAACCATAAAGCTTCTTATTTGTTAAATCCCTATTTTTTATAAGATAATGAAAAGCCTCTTTTTTACAAGCACTCCAATAATCCGTTTCAAATTTATTAGAAGCACCTTTTAATCCTCCTACAAGCTCATTAAAATAAACATATTCATAAGGATGTAACTTCTTTAAGTCATATATTAACTTTAAACCAAAAATTCCAAAAATCAATATAATTACAAATTTTGCTATTTTATGTTTAGAATTTCTTAAAAACTCAATAAAGCCAAAAGCTGACAAACAACTTAAAAGCACTTGATAAAATAAAATCTGCCTTAATTCATCATATAAATGAGGCTTAATAATTAAAAATAACATTGTTATAAAAAGAACAATTAGCCACATAAAAGCATTTATTAAATTCCATCTCTTAAAATACAATAAATTAAGAATTAAACCTAAAAATATAGGGACAGGTGTAATGGCAAAGTACCAAGCGAATATATAGAAAGCAACTGAGTGACCAGGATATATATCTTTACCTGCTGTAAGAAATGGAAGATGAAATGGATATTTTGAGCTAATTTTTATCAATTCTAACATACCTTGAAAATAATTCTTTCCAAGATAAGGCCAGGTAATAAGTGTTAAAAAGCTTGAAGACATAAAAATAATAATAACTTCAAAAATTCTATAAGTTATAAATGTCTTAAAAGATTCTTGTGGTTTGTTGTAAATATAGTAAACAATAGAATATAGGAGATAAATGGGATATATGGTATAGCCTATGAATCGTGAGCTTTGAGTTAGGAAAAAAAAGGGAATAAGAATAAGAATTTTCAGTATTGAAGGTTTATTAAAAGTAAATATAATCATACAAATTGTAGTAAAATAGAAAGTGGCAAAGGGAATGTCTTTTAGATTTGTTGGCATGTGTCCAATTATTCTTGGAGTAAGTAATATAAAAATAACTCCTAATATCGCATATAATGGAATTTTGTATATTCTATAAAACAAAGTATATGAAATTGCTATAAGCAAAAAACCATTAAATAATAAGTTAAGCAAATGAATATTTTCATAATTAAGAAGTAAATCATATAACTCAGATTCTTTGGAAGTTTCAATTTGGGCAAACTGCTTTGAGAGGTTTTCAGATTTAAAGAGCAAATCATATAATTGGGCAAATTGTTTTGAAGAAAGGAAATTTAAAAATACACTACCTACTTCTAAAATAGCAGGATACAAGTGATGATAAGCAAATCCTTCTTTTATCATATTAAAATATGTATCATCAGAAACTTTACCTGATAAATATCCTAATAAATAAGACCCTCTGAGTATTTCTATTTTTTCATCCCAAGTAATGCCATAATGTTTATAAGTGAATATAGAAAACAAAGTAAATAAGAATAATAAGAGTAATAACCATCTCATGATTTGTATGCTCTAAAATTTTAAAGCTTTAAATGGTGTGCTGAAAGCTTGACTTTAAAATGCAATTTAAATATGCTTTAAAATTTAAAGACTTTATTTTGCCGGGGTGGCGGAATTGGCAGACGCGGCGGATTCAAAATCCGCTTCCCCTTGCGGGAGTGAGGGTTCAAGTCCCTCCCTCGGCATATTATGTGTGGAATTTTCGGATATGTAGGAAAAGGTCAAAAAGATGTAGAATCTACAATTATTGTAGGTCTTGAAAGATTAGAATATAGAGGATATGATTCAGCAGGAATTGCCATTATTGATGATAAGAATAACTTTTTTATCTTAAAGAAAAAAGGTAGAATTTCTGATTTAAAAAAGGAGCTTGAAAACATTAATTTGCCACCTTCAAGAATAGGTATTGGTCATACAAGGTGGGCAACGCATGGAAAAGTTTCTGATGAAAATGCTCATCCTCATTTAGATTCAAATGGTAAAATAGCTGTTGTTCATAATGGTATAATTGAAAATTACTTAGAGTTAAAAGAAGAATTAATAAATAAAGGACATATTTTCTTATCTGAAACAGATACAGAAGTAATATCACACCTAATTGAAGAATATCAAAAATATGAGAAGGATTATATAAAAGCAGTTTTAAAATCAGTAAGTCGTCTTGTTGGAACATTTGCTCTTGCTATATTGAATATAGATTATCCTGATATTCTTATTGGTGTTAGAAAAGATTCTCCTTTAATTGTTGGTATTGGAAAGGATGAAATGTTTCTTTCATCTGATATTCCTGCCATATTACCTCATACGAAAAAAATTATTGTTCTTGATAATGAAGAAATAGCAATTTTAAGAGCAGATAGTTATAAAATTATAGATTTTAATGGAAATGTTAAAGAAAAACAAATCAGAGAAATTGAATGGGATGCTCAAATGGCTGAAAAGGGCGCTTATCCACATTTCATGTTAAAGGAAATCTATGAGCAACCTGATGTAATTGAAAGAAATATAAATAAATACATTAGGGAAGGTGAATTTTTACTTCTTAAAGATCACAATTTAAGAAAAATTCTTTTAAATAAAAATAGAATTATTATTCAAGCAGCAGGAACATCATTACATGCTGGGCTTGTTGGAAGATATTTAATTGAAAATTTTGCTAAAATACCTGTTGATGCTGATTATTCTTCTGAATTTTCTCATAGAATTGTAGATGATAAAACACTTGTAATGGCTATCAGCCAATCAGGTGAAACGATGGATACCTTAGAAGGTTTAAGACTTGCCAAGAAATTAGGACTTGAAGTTTTATCAATTGTAAATGTTGTAGATAGTTCAATTGCAAGGGAAAGTGATTATGTAATTTATATTAATGCTGGTCCTGAAATTGGCGTTGCTTCAACAAAAGCTTATACTGCTCAAATTACGATTCTATTATTTTTAGCATTGGAGCTTGGATATTTAAAAGGTTATGTTGATAAAAAGACGATTGACTATTATATTAATGAAATTAGAAAATTACCTTACATTTTAAGTGCTATTTTATATAAAGATGCTCAAATTCAATATATTGCTCAAAAATTTCATAAATCAAATCACTTTATGTTTTTAGGAAGGGGGATTAATTATCCTACTGCTCTTGAAGGTGCATTAAAATTAAAAGAAATTTCATATATTCATGCAACAGGTTATGCAGCAGGTGAAATGAAGCACGGACCACTTGCCTTAATTGATGAAAATTGGCCTGTTGTAATAATAAATCCTAAAACAAGTGTATATGAAAAAACATTTTCAAATGCAAATGAAGTATTTACAAGAGGGGGAAAAATCATATCAGTTATAAGTGAAAATGATGAAAAAATGAGAGAAATTTCAGAAGAAATTATAGAAATTCCTATTATTGATGAGTTTTTAACACCTATCGTATCTATTGTTCCACTTCAATTACTTGCTTATCATATTGCTAATTTAAGGGGTTGTGATGTTGATAAACCAAGAAATATAGCAAAAGTAATAACAGTTCTTTAATTGATAGGATTTTATATTCACATTCCATTTTGTAAAGTAAAATGTCCCTATTGCTCATTTTATAAAATCATTCCTAAAAATAAAAAAATTGTTGAAGTTTTTTTAAATGTTTTGGAATATGAAATTGAAGAAAATAGTGGGTTTTATAATACAATTTTCATAGGGGGTGGAACACCCAATTTTTTAGAAAATAATGAGCTTATTAAACTCTTTGAAATTATTCATAAAAATATAAAACTTGATAATAATTACGAATGGACAATAGAGCTAAATCCTGAACTTGTAAATTTAGATAAACTTTTAATTTTTAAGGATTATGGAATAAATAGATTAAGTCTTGGCATTCAAAGTTTAAATGATAATGAGCTTAAATTTTATGCGAGATTACATAGGAAAAAAGATATTTATAAAAAAATTGATTTAATAGAAAAAATTGGGTTTGATAATGTAAATGTTGATATAATTTTTGGGCTATATTCTCAAACTATTGAAGAGTTTAAAGAAACACTTGAAGAAATTGCTAAATTTCCAATAAGTCATATCTCAACATATTTATTAACAATTGAAGAGGGAACACCATTTGAAAAATTGAATGTCAAAATTTTAGATGATGAAAAACTTGAAAAGATGTTTTTAATAAGGGATGAAATTTTGGAAAAGTTTGGATTTTATAGATATGAAATTTCAAATTATGCTAAAAAAGGATTTGAATGTAAGCATAATTTAATTTATTGGAAAAGGGAAAATTATATTGGTGTTGGACCTTCTGCAAGCTCATTTATAAAGCCTAATATAAGATATAAAAATGTTGAAAATTTAAACTTATATATTGAGGATTATAAAAAGTATAGGGAATTTGAAATTTTAAATGAGGAGCAAATAAAACTTGAAGAAATTTATTTATCTTTAAGACTTAGTGAAGGTTATTATGTGGAAAATTTTGAGCTAAATGAATTATTAGAGCCATATTTAGAATATAAAAACAATAGAATTAAACTAAAACCAAAAGGAATAATGTTAGTAGATAAATTAGCTATTGAGTTAGCTTTCAAATGCTTTACTCACTAATTCCAATTGATTAAATCAAAATCCTCTACTTCACAACAATTTTCACATTCTTATTATTAACTTTTAAAATATAAATCCCACTACTTGGCACTTTAAATGAAATTTCATTATTATTTATCCTTCCTCTTATAATCTCCCTTCCAAGTATTGTAAAGACTTTAAATTCTCCGTTTATGTTTTCATTTAGTTTTATAATGACATTATTGTTTTTGATTTTTATTGAAGAAATGAAGGATTCTGGAATTGAAATAGAGCCAGAGAATTTTAATATAAAAGCATCAGAATAATAATAAGTGCCATCATAATTACAATTTCCATCAGTTCCACAAGTTCCATCAAAATAAGCACCTCCTCCTGGATTATATGTTGGAAAGTCAGTTGAATTTGTACTTCCAACTACAAAAACATTTCCATTAGCATCTGTTGAAATTGAATAGGCAAAATCATAATTATTTCCTCCATAATAAGTAGCCCATAGTCTAACTCCACTATTATTGAATTTTAAGATAAAAGCATCAGAATAGGTAGGACAACTTCCACAAGCTGGCTGATAATAAGCACCTCCTCCTGGATTATATGTTGGAAAGTTAGTTGAATATGTTTCTCCAACTACAAAAACATTTCCATTAGCATCTGTTGAAATTGAAGTGGCTCCATCAGTAGAACTTCCTCCATAATAAGTTGCCCATAATCTAACTCCACTATTAGTGAATTTTAATATAAAAGCATCATAAAAATCAGCATTATTTGGCTGATAATAAGCACCTCCTCCTATATCTTGTGTTGGAAAGTCAGTTGAATTTGTATAACCAACTACAAAAACATTTCCATTAGCATCCGTTGAAATTGAATAGGCTTCATCCCAATAACTTCCTCCATAATAAGTTCCCCAAACAAGAGCATGAGGGTCAATTAAAAGTTTTTCTTTCCCTTCATAATCCTTTATCTCAAAGCTTAATAAATTGTCCTTTATTGTGTATTTGGCACTTATTTCCTTTTTCCCTTCATAAGCAATTAAATTCCCATCTTTTATTGTCCCAATTGGTGTTTTTAATAAAACACTTCTGCCTTCATCTGTTAATTCTATTTGGGCATTTTTTACTTTGATTTTTATTTGGGCTATGTTTGAGTTTGGACTTGCTTCAAATTCATGATGAAAGTTCCCTTCCTCATCATATCTTAATATCCAATCTATGCCAGGATAGACTTCCTTTATTCTAACTTTCCTATATAGCTTTACAAATAAAATTCCATCAGGAGCATATTGTGTGTAATAGTTTTCATAATAGTTCTCTATTTCATCTTCAAAAGTTATATTTTCCTTTTTGATGTTTCCTCCTATTAGTTCATAGTCTATTCTTGAATATAGAATTTTAGGCTCTTTTTGGTTTTCAGTTTTTTCATTAGCATAGATTACAAATGAAAGTCCTTCTCTTGTTAAATAAATGTTGAAATTGGAATTTTTGGAGTATAACAGAACATTTTCGCTCAATTGACCTCTATTTCCAGCAAAGCCGTAATAGAATTTTTCAGTAACTGCTACCCATTCTTTCATTGTTTGAGGGTCATAGTTTGAGCTTTTAGCAAAAGTTTGTGCTACACATAAAAGGGTCATTATGGTTATAAGGTTTAACCATCTCATAGTTTTAACCTCCTTGACGAAAATTTTAAAGCATGAAAATTAAAATTTCAATTTGTCAATTAAATGGGGGAAAGCTTCAAAGCCAAAAAAAGTATTTTAAAAAGGTCTGAAACTATTCTTTCCAAGTATCAATTTGGGCTTTTTGTAATCTTCCTGAAAAATCAATATAAACAGTTTTCCATTCCGTAAATATATCAAAAACAGTCCAACCACCTTCCCTATATCCATTACCTGTTTCTTTAACTCCACCAAATGGTAAATGACTTTCTGCTCCAATTGTTGGAGCATTAACATAAGTAATGCCTGCTTGTAATAATTCAATCGCTTTCATAGCTTCATTAATATCATTAGTATAAATAGAGGAAGATAAACCATATCTTGAATTATTAGCAACTTCAATAGCTTCTTCAAAACTTTTAACCTTTATTACAGAAAGAACAGGTCCGAATATCTCATCTTGAAAAATTTTCATATTAGTATTAACATTTTCAAATATAGTTGGCTCAAACCACCAACCTTTTGAATAATAACCATCTTTTAATTGATTTCCACCATAAGTTAAATTTGCTCCTTCATTTATTCCTATTTCAACATATTTTTTAATTTTCTCTAAGGATTGGGGATTTATAATTGGTCCCATTGTTGTTTTTGGGTCAAGTGGATCACCTAATATAAGTTCAGGTAATCTCTTTCTTAACTTTTCCATAAAATCATTATAAATTTTCTCATGTAATATAAGTCTTGATGTTGAAGTGCATCTTTGACCACTTGTCCCAAAAGCACCCCACAAAACCCCATCAACTGCCAAATCCAAATTCGCAGAAGGCATAACAATTTGAGGATTTTTCCCTCCCAATTCTAAGGAAACTTTCTTTAAAAATTTACTAGCTATTTGATAAATTATTTTACCTGTTTCAGTTCCACCTGTAAATGCTATAACTTTAATTTCAGGATGCTCAACAATGAACTTCCCTACTTCATAACCAAAAACGATATTAAATACACCATCAGGAAGTCCAGCTTCTTGTAAAACTTCTGCGAATATAGAGCCAACAGCTGAGCCATCAGGAGCAGGTTTAAATATAATGCTATTTCCAGCAAGAAGAGCAGGGAAAATTTTCCAAGATGGAACAGCAATTGGAAAGTTCCAAGCTGTTATTACTCCTACAATGCCAATTGGTCTTCTAAAAGTTAGGGCAAATTTATTTGGAAGTTCAGAAGGTGTTATATATGAAAACAATCTCCTACCTTCACCTGAACTATAAAATGCAGTATCAATTGCTTCCTGAACATCACCCTCTGCTTCTGTAATAGTTTTACCAATTTCCTTACTCATTAACTGAGCTATTTCTTTTTTTCTTTTTAATAGAATTTCACCTGCTTTTCTTAAAATTTCACCTCTCTTTGGTGCAGGAATTTTTGACCATATTTCAAAACCTCTTTTAGCACTTTCAACAGCCAGTTCTAAATCTTCCTTTGAAGAATCAGGAAAAATCCCTATAACTTCGTCCCAATTCGCAGGATTTCTACTCTCAAAAGTTTTATCAGTTTTAGCATCTACCCACTTACCATTTATAAAATTTTTGTAATATCTCATAGTTTTTAAATTTTAAAGGTAAGTAATTAAGGCTTTGTGCCTTGTCTAATAATTCTGGAATTATTTATTTTATTATATTTTCCCACCCACCCTAAAAATAAGCCTTCGCCTTAAAACTTCGCCCCCTAACAAACCCCAATAAAAGCTATAATTTCCTAAAATCTTCAAAAGTTATTGATTATCAATCACTTATTATTATTTATTGGGCAAAGCAAATGCTTTACTCCTCTTTAATTAAGAAGCTTTAAAATTTAATAACTATTATATTTTTCCTTACTTACTTTGAATTCAAGGCAGATAATATGGAGATAGAATATTCTGAAAAAGGTTATGTTTATAAATTAAAAGGTAATGTTTTTTTAAAGACGGACAATTATGAAATTTATTCAAATAAGGGAATATATTATGAAGGAGAAGGCATTTCTGAGCTTGAAGGGAATGTTTTAGTAAAAGGGAAAAATTACATTACAACTTCCAATTATTTAAGACATATTCAAAAAAATGATGAAATTTATTTAAAAGGAAATGTTTATCTTGAAGATAGTTTAAGAATTATAAAGGCAAATGAAATTCATGTGAAAAATAATTTTTCAAGGGCAAAAAATAATGTTTATATTTACTTAAAAGATAAAAAAATTGCTTGTGAAGGTGATAGTGGAAATTATGACTTGAATAAAAAGGAAGGTGTTATTTTTAATGTAAAGTATATAAACATAATAAGAGATAGTGATACAGTTGATATTAAAACAAATATCGTTTTTGTGTTTAAAGAAAATTTAAAACTTAAACCTTTAATAAGTCTTAAAACAAAGAAGGAATTTGCTAAGGGTGATAGCTTAATTTATGAAACACTAAAAGATTCAACAGAAAAAATTACAATTTATAATAATGCTTTTATATCTTGGGAAAATGGAAAAGGTAGTGCTGACACAATTTTTATTTATTATAAAAATTCAAGAATTGAAAATGCTCAATTTATAAGTAATGCTGATGTTCAAACAAAAAATAATGAAGATGTAATATCTGTAAAATCAAATTTAGTAAATGTTGAATTTTTTGATAGTAAAGTGAAAAAGGTTATTTGTAATGATTTAATTGAAGGAGTAAGTGAAAAATGGAAGTAAAAAAAAGGCTTCCAAGAATTGTAATTGTTGGAAGAGCAAATGTTGGAAAATCAACATTATTTAATAAACTGATTGAAAAGCCATTTTCTATTGTAAAAAATCAACCTGCTATTACAAGGGATAGAATTACAAAAATAGGATATTGGCTTGATTGGAGCTTTTATTTAACAGATACAGGAGGATTATTAGATAAAAAAGAAATGGAAGTTTTATATGATAAGGTTTTAGAAAGTATTAAAAAGGCTATTGAAAAGGCAGATGTTATTATATTTCTTACTGATGGAACTACTGAGCCTTTACCTATGGATTATGAAATTGCTAATGTTTTAAGAAATTATAATAAAAAGGTTTTTTTAGCAGTTAATAAATGTGATAGAAAGGATTTTTCATATGTAGAATACTATAAACTTGGATTTGATAAGGTTTATCCAATATCAGCAGAGCATAAAATTGGGTTAAATGAACTATTTGAAGATATTTTTGATTATCTTAAAAGTGAAGGTTTTGAGCCTTTAAAAAGATATAAAAAATTAAAAGATAAACCGAGAGTAGGAATTATAGGTAAGGTAAATGTTGGAAAATCATCACTATTAAATGCCCTTGTTGGTGAAGAAATTGCTATTGTTTCAGATATTCCTGGGACAACAAGAGATTCAATTGATGTTGAAACAAAGGAATTTATATTTGTTGATACCGCTGGACTTAAAAGAGAATTTAAAGATGATATTGAATATTATGCTTATGTTAGAACTTCAAGAAGTATTCATTATTCAGAAGTTCTTTTAGCTGTTTTAGATGCATCGCAGAAAGTTACAAGAATAGATAAGAAGGTTGTAGGAATTGCTCAAAAAGAATATAAGGCTCTCGTTGTTGTTTTAAATAAATGTGATTTAATAAAGAAAAAAGATAGAAAGAAAGTTTTTGATTATTTTAAAAAGGAACTTGAATTTGCAGATTGGGCTCCTTTTCTATTTGTTTCTGCCAAAACAGGAGAAAATATAGATATTTTAAAACAAACAATAAAGGAAGTTTATAAGCAGTATAACAAACAATTAAAAAAAGACGAATTACTTGATACATTATCCCAAGCATTTGAATTAAATAAACCACCTTCAAGAATTTATGAAATTAAGCAAGTTGGTCATAAACCTCCAACATTTAAATTTGTTCTTGATAAAGAATTTAAAAGCCATTATGTTAAATATATTGAAAGTGCTTTAAGAAAAAAATTTGGTTTTTATGGAAGTCCAATAAAAATTATAATGGAAAAGAAAAAGTAATATGTGGGTATTTAAAGATGGTTTTTATGTTATTGAAGGAGATTTTTTCATAGTTAAAGTTTCTACAAAATTAATAGATGAAGCATCAATAATTTGTGATGTTTGGCTAAATCAAATTCATTCAGATAAAATTTACATTATTGATGATATAAAAAATTTACCAAAAGGTAATTTAGATGGTGATGGAATAATTTTAAAATTGAAGAATGTAAAATCAAGGATAAGAACTGCTGATTGCTATCCTGTTATTTTAATTGATAAGAAAAATCAAATTGGAGCTATTTTACATATTGGATGGAAAGGCTCATATTTAAGAATTTTAGAGAAATGTTTGAGAATCCTCCAAACTAAATTTTACTCAAAGGATATAATGGCAATTTTTGGTCCTGGTATTTGCTCAAAATGTTATGAAGTTAAAGAGGATTTATTTAACTATTTCCCAAGAGAATACTTCCATTTTAAGGATGAAAAAATTTTTCTTGATATTTTCACTTTCAATTTAGATATTCTTAAACAATTCGGAATTAATGAAATTATTTATCCACCATCTTGTACTTATGAAAATCCAATTCTTTATTCTCATAGAAGAAAAGAAAAAAGTAGAATTTTGACAATTTTTGAAATGTTTTAATAAAAGGCAATTTTTCATGCTTTAAAATTTCAGTTTTGCTTTAAACTTAAAAGGAGGTTAATGAAAATGAAAAATATGAATATAAAACTCGTGAGTATAGGGATATTTCTGTGTCTATTTTTCCCTAAGGAAATAAATGCTCAATGGGTTAAAACTTTTGGTGGGGCGAGCAATGATATTGCCTATTCCGTTCAACAGACAACTGATGGAGGTTATATCATAGCAGGTAAGACATCTTCCTTTGGTTCTGGCAGTGAGGATGTTCTTCTCATCAAGACAGATGCTAGTGGAAATATCCAATGGATTAGAACTTTTGGGGAAGCAGACTATAGTGAGGGGGCTAGTTCTGTTGAGCAGACAAGTGATGGGGGGTATATAATCGCTGGTTATAGAGGTGGAGATATTCTTTTAATTAAAACAGATGCTATCGGTAATGTCCAATGGGCTAAAACTTTTGATGGCGGTTCCTATGATGAGTATGCCACTTCCGTTCAACAGACAAGCGATGGGGGTTATATCATAGCAGGTTATACATATTATTACGGATATTATTATGATTTTCTTCTTATTAAGACTGATGCCAGTGGAAATTTACAATGGTCTAGAATTACGGGTGGGGCAGACAGTGATATTGCCCGTTCCGTCCGACAGACAACTGATGGAGGTTATATCATAGTAGGTAACACACTTTCCTTTGTTCATGACGTTCTTCTCATCAAGATGGATGCCAATGGAAATTTCCAGTGGGCTGAAACTCTTGGTGGGACCGGTGGTGGTGATTGGGTTTATTCTGTTCAACAAACAACTGGTGGGGGTTACATCTTAGCAGGTGGAACATACTCCTTGAATACGGGTTTAGATGTTCTTCTAATTAGCACATATGGTAATGGAGTTTTACATTTGGTGAAAACTTTTGGTGGGGTGAGTTCTTATTTTAGCTATTCCGTCCGCCAGACAAGTGATGGAGGTTATATCATAGCAGGTTATACATATTCCTTCGGTGCTGGTGGTAAGGATGTTCTTCTTATCAAGACAGATGCGAGTGGAAATATCCAATGGGCTAAAACCTTTGGTGGAGCGGATGATGACGAAGCCTATTCTGTTCAACAAACGACTGATGGCGGCTATATCATAGCAGGTATTACAAAATCCTTTGGTGCAGGTGGTTTTGATGTTCTTCTTATCAAGACAGATGCTAATGGAAATTCTTGCTTTGGTAGTAACACAAATCTAACTGTAATTAACCCCCCTTTCGGTACCGCCCTCGCATTCCCTTCAACAACTATTATATCTGCCAGCGCAAATGTAAATCCAGCCGTATCCTCTCCATCAGTAACCGCAAATACAATATGTTCCTCATCAGTAAATGAAAATCTCTGCTCTGATATAAAAATTGAACACTTTTCCTTTAAAAATAATAAAATCTCTCTAAAATTCTCAGGGTTCAAGGAAGGGGAAATAAAAATTGTTATTTATGATATATCTGGAAAGGAAAAATTTTCAAAGTCCTTAAATTTAAAACCATATATTGAGATTGAAGATAAAAAAATTGAAAAACTTAAAAGTGGAATATATTTCTTGAAAGTTTATTTAGATAATAGAGAAATAGGAGGTTTCAAATTGATTAAAAAGTAATGTTTTAAGGACTAAATGGTTGTCTTGATAAAATTGCTTTTTGTAATGTAATACTATCAGCATAAATAATTTCATAACCTGTTGGAATGCCTCTTGCTATTTGCGTTATATTTATCTTCAAATCTTTTATTTTTTCATAAATATAATAGCTTGTAGCATCACCCTCAACACTTGGACTTAAACCAATTATCACCTCCAAAATATCTTCCTCCAAAATTCTATTTCTTAAATCATCAATAAACAAACTATTTGGCTCAATCCCTTCAAGTGGAGAAATTAATCCTCCAATTACATGATATTTACCATTATAAACACCAAGCCTTTCAATATGAAACATATCATATGGACTTTCAACAACCATAATAATTTTATCTCGTTGAATATCTGAGCATATATCACAAATATCCTTCTCTGAAATTGTATGACATTTTACGCATAATTTCAGCTCTTTTACATCATTTAAAGAATTTATTAAATCTTCTAAAATTTTTTTGTTTTTTACAATAGCAAAGGCACTCTTTTCAGCAGTTTTTTCACCAATACCAGGAAGTTTTTTTAAATTTTCAATAAGTTTTAAAAAAGATTTTGGAAATTTCATATACCAAGTTGTTTTCTAACCTCTGGTGGCAAATCCTTTAACAATTCTTGCATTTTTTGTAGTGATTGTTGCTGAGCTTTCTTTTGAGCATTATTTATTAAATTAACTATCGTTTTCTCAATTTTCTTAACATCTTGTGATTTAAAAATTTCTTCACTTAATTTTATATCAATTACTTCACCTGCTCCATTTACAATAACCTTTATTTTACCATCCATTCCACTTTCTTCTATTCTTATGTTTTTTAGCTCCTTTTGCATCTTATCTATTTTAGCTTTTGCTTCCATAATTTGCTTTAAATTTCCAAGCATATTCAACCTCCTATATTTTTATTATGTCTTTGGTTATGTTAGTTAAATTTATAACTTTATTTTCTTCTTTATCAAGATAAACAGTGTCTTCAATTCTTATTCCAAATTCATTTTCAATATAAACGCCAGGCTCAATTGTAAAAACTTCATTTCCCTTCAAAATCCATTCATCTGCCTTATAGCTTAATGCAGGCATTTCATGAACATCAATTCCAATAGAATGACCAAGTGCATGACCAAAATAATTTTCATCATAACCAAAACTTTTTAAATAATCTCTTGCTATTGAATCAACTTCTTTATTTTTAAGTCCAATTTTCGTCTTTTCCTGAACTAAATATAGTGCTTCACTAACAATTTTATAAACTTCTAAGAATTTTTCATTTATATTTGAGCCTATCCAAATCATTCTTGTAATATCACAGCAATATCCATCATAAACAACACCAAAATCTATTAAAAGTGGATTATTATTCAAAATTCTATAATTTGAAGGTCTTCCATGTGGCATAGCACTTCTATAAGATGTTAAAACAATTGTTTCAAAAGCCATTTTCTCAATATTGTATTTTTTCCTTGCTATATATTCCATTTCTATTGCTAAATCCCTTTCGGTCATTTTTTCAGGCTCTATAATGTTTAAAATTTCTTCAAAGAGATTTTTGGCAATATCACAAGCTTTTTTAATTTTTTGAATTTCTTCATAACTTTTAATAGCCCTTAAATTTTCAATTACATTATTCGTAGGAATGAACTCAACATCTTTAAATTTTTCTTTAAAGCTATTAAGTGTGCTTATTGAAATATATTTTCCTTCAATAGCTAATTTTTTTATTGGTTTTAATAGTTCTTCCATTGTCTTTAAATAATCATCATAAATAATGACTTCATATTTTGTTTTGTCAATTTTTTCATTAGCATAAATTTTATATCTAAAATCAGTAATAAAATAGTTTTTTTCTTTACTTATTAAAATTTGGGCAGATGAGCCTGAAAAATTTGAAAGATATTTTATATTTGATAAATTAGTTATAAGAAATCCGTCAAAATCGTTTTCAATTAAATAATTACGAAGGTAAGATAGCATTTATTTTTGGTAAAACAATTTCAGGTTTTAATCTTGGGTCTTTTTTCCATTCCTCTCTTAGAATTTTTAAAACATTTAAACGAACATCAACAGGATAATTACTAATTATTGGCTCAATATGTTTTATCCATAATTCAACACCTCTTTTATAAGCCCAACCTCTTATATTAGTTGGATGTTTTACTAAGAATGTCTTAGCAATTTCAAGAGCCTTTTCAGTTTCACCAGCAAGCAAAAGCTCAGCAATTTTTGCTTCCGTTTTATAACTTTTCTTTTTTAATTTTAGTTTTTGCTGTTTTTTAATTTGATATTGCTTCCATCTGCTCATATCCGAAAATTTTAAAGCACATTAAAGCCCCTTAATAAGAAGCTCTTAAAATGTTAAGCTTATGTTTAGATTGATAATGTTTTGTTATCATTTTTTGTTTTATAATTTGAAACTTTGATATTACTTGTGCATTTACTCTTTGATTTGAAAATAGCTTGTGAGCAGGCTCTGTTTTAAGTTTATATTCTATCATCTTTTCAATTC
>Ga0079992_124510_pt1 | contig 22429 bp, 20 predicted proteins | sample FaiFalFF_MnMetaG_3_FD_69197 | JGI IMG/M metagenome (GOLD analysis project Ga0079992, IMG submission 69197) | Freshwater microbial communities from Yellowstone National Park, Wyoming, USA - Fairy Falls B (FF_Mn_B) MetaG (SPADES assembly) (version 2) | ecosystem: Environmental > Aquatic >... | reverse complement strand
GGTTCAGCTCCTCTTGGTAGTTCATCGCGTCCCTCCGTTCCCATCGTTGGGCGATAGACCGACCGTTCAGTCAAAGCTTACCCGCAGTCGGTACACGCAAATGATACCCGATTCTGTGATTTGCGTCCTGCACGATGTTTAGTAGGGTATCCTCTTCTCGGAGGCGACGAAGCATGCAGGAGCTGAATCTGCCCATCGCGTGGCGACCCGACGACGGGATGATCGAGCAAGCGAATATCACGGCGCAGATGCGCCGCTATGGGCTACCGACCTACGAGGCGTTTCTGCAAAAGAGCATCGACGACCCCGACTGGTTCTGGCGAGCGTTTTTCGCGGACATCGGATTCCACTGGCACACCCCCTACGCACAGACGGTAGACCTCTCGGCGGGCAAGCCGTTCGCGAAGTGGTTCGTGGGCGGGCGGCTGAACTGGACCTACAACGCGCTGGAGCGCCATGTGCGGGCAGGACGCGGCGACGCGCTCGCGCTCGTGTGGGAGGGCGAGGAGGGCACAGTACGCCGCTACACCTACGCCGAGTTGCTGCGCGAGGTGAACGCGCTCGCGCGCGGGCTGCTCAAGCAGGGTGTGCAACCCGGCGACCGCGTCGGGCTATTCCTGCCGTTTGTGCCCGAAACGGCGATTGCGCTGCTGGCGATTGGGCGTATCGGCGCGATTGCGCTGCCGCTGTTCTCGGGCTTCGGCGCGGAGCCTATCCAGACGCGCATGCAGGACGCCGAAGCGCGCTGGCTGTTCATCGCCGACGGGTTCCCCCGCCGCGGCAAAACCGTGCCCATGCGCGAGACCGCCTTCGAAGCCCTGCGCAACCTGCCACAGGTGCAGCGCGTGTTCGTTGTCGAACGCGCAGGGCGCGATGTGCGCTTCGACCCCGCGCTGGAAGTGCGCTACACCGACCTGCTGGACGACGGCGACTACGACCCGCCCGCGTTCGACAGCGAAACGCCCTGTATGATGATTTACACTTCGGGCACAACGGGCAAGCCCAAAGCGGCGTTCCATGTGCATGCAGGCTTCCCCATCAAGGCGGCGCAGGACATGTACCACCTGTTCGACCTCAAGCCCACCGACACCATCAGTTGGCTCACGGACATCGGCTGGATGATGGGACCGTGGCTGATTATGGGCGGGCTGATTCTTGGGGCGACGGTGTTTATGTACGACGGCTCGCCCGACTACCCCGCGCCCGACCGCGTGTGGGACATGGTAGAGCGGCACGGGATCACGGTGTTGGGCATCACGCCGACGCTGATTCGTGCGCTGATGCGCGAGAGCGCGGAGTACGCCGACCGCCATCCGATGCCCAGCCTGCGCTTGATTGGTTCCACAGGCGAGCCGTGGAACCCCGAACCGTGGCTGTGGACGCTGCAGCATGTGGGCAAGAACCGCGCGCCCATCATCAACTATTCGGGGGGCACGGAGATTTCGGGCGGGATCCTTGGCTGCACGGTGCTGCGCCCGCTCAAGCCGTGCAGTTTCAACACCGTTGCGCCCGGCGTGGACGCCGAAGTGCTAAACGAATCGGGCGAACCCGTGCGCGGCGAGGTCGGGCTGCTGTGTGTGCGCAATGTGAACCCCGGCATGACGCGCGGCTTCTGGCGCGACACCGAACGCTACCTGGAGACCTACTGGAGCCGCTTCGAAGGCGTCTGGTATCACGGCGACCTGAGCCTGATTGACGAGGACGGCTTCTGGTACATCTTGGGACGCGCGGACGACACGCTCAAAATCGCGGGCAAGCGCGTTGGTCCCGCCGAAATCGAAAGCGTGCTGGTGGAGCATCCCGCCGTGAGCGAGGCGGGCGTGATTGGCGTCCCTGACGAACTCAAAGGGCAGGCGGCGGTGGCGTTCGTGGTGCTGAAGCCCGGCTACGAGTGGAGCGACGCGCTGGCGCAGGAGTTGCTTAGCCTCGTGGCGACGCGGATGGGCAAGCCGCTGATGCCCAAAGCGGTCTACGCCGTGCCCGATTTGCCCAAGACGCGCAACGCCAAGATTATGCGGCGGGTCATCCGCGCGGCGTACTTGGGCGAGCCAACGGGCGACCTGAGCGCGCTGGAGAACCCACAAAGCGTGGAGGCAATCGCGGCGCTTAGGTAAACCGCGGGCTTCCCCGCGAAGGAGGAAGCCCGCAAACGAGGCTTACGAACCGCAGCCGAAGTTGAACAGCACAATCAGCAGGTCAGCGTCGTCGACTGTGCCGTCGTTGTTCACATCGCCCTGCAGCCCGAAGCCGAACTCGCCGAACTGGAACAGCACAATCAGCAGGTCGGCGTCATCGACGCGCCCGTCGCGGTTGGCGTCGCCGTCGCACTGCCCCGGACCGCCTTCACAGCCGCCCTGCGCCACGAAGTACGCGCCCGTGAGCGCGATGCCGTAGTTGCCCGAGCCGCCAGAGCCTGTCCAGCCGACCATCGGGTTAGCCGCGCCTGGGCCATCGGGGCAGCGCACCGCGCCGAACGGCGAGTTGTTCCAGAGCAGGTTGCCATTCGCGTCCACAGGGTCTTGGTTATAGCCTGTGATGGCAAGCAGGTAGGTTCCCGCCTGCAGCCCGTTCAGACAGCCTGTGGAGTTATCGATGCGCGACTGCAACCCGCCTGAGTCGTCGTTATGCACGACGCCTGTGCCGTCGCAGCGGAAGAGCCAGAGCTGGGTATCGAACCCTGCCAGCCCGACGGTGGACGCCGAGAAGTTCGCGGGATCGGTGATGCAGATGACATACATGTCGGCGTCGGTAGGGTCGGCGCGCACGCCCGAGATGCGCGTCACGGGCGACTGGCATGGCGTCTGGTCAGGGCGGTAGACGATTTGCGCGTTGCTTGGTAGGTCGCCTGCGTCGCCGCCGCCGTTGGCTTGCTCATCCCAGCGGTCATCAGGCGGGGGCGGGCAGTCGTCGGGGTCGCCGCGCGTTGCGCCGCGCACGCCCGTCAGGAAGATGCGGTACTCGCCCGCCGCAGCGGTGCTACCCGACCAGCTCGCCACGCGCGAGGTCGCCTCGGCGCCGTTGGGGCAGTTGTTCGTGCGCCCTGCCCAAATGCCGCCGCCCTCGCAGCCTGCCGCGTTGCGTGGGAAGCGCGAGATGGCAAGGTAATAGACCCCAGGCGCGGTGATACAGCCTGCCGTGTTGTCGATTCGCGACTGGAGCGTTCCCCCCGAGTCGTCGTTCGCCACCACGCCCTTGCCGTTCGCGTCGAACAGCCACAGCTGCGTGTCGAAGGTCGCGCCGCCGATGGTCGTCGCGCTGAAGGCGGCGGGGTTCTCGATGTAGATGGCGTACATATCCACATCGCTTGCGTCCAGTTGCCCGCGAATGACGGGGATTGCATCGCTGCCCGTGCTTTGGGAAGTTTCGGGCAGGTCGCCTGCGTCGCCGCCGCCGTTGGCGAACTCATCCCAGCCTTGGAACGGCGGGCAGTCCTCTGGGTCGCCCGGCGACGCGCCTTCCGCGCCCTCCAGCGTGATGATGTAGGTTGCGCTCACGCTGTGTGAGCCTGTCCAGCCACCGACGCGCCCAGAGCCTGTGCCGTCCGCGCAGCGAATTGCATCGAAGGGCCTGTCGTTCCACAACTCCGCGCCGTTGCAGTCCACTGCGTCGCGGTCATACGCCGAGACCGCCAAGTAGTAAAGTCCCGGTCCAGGGATACAGCTCCCGTCCAGACGCGAAGCCACACCGCCTTCAGGCGCGTCGTCGTTGAAACTCACAGGATTGCCATTTGCATCGAACAGGAACAGCTGCGTGTCGAACAGCGCGTTGCAGCGCGTGCTGGCGGCAAACGCGAATGGGTTCGCGATGTAGATGGCGTACATGTCTACATCGCCTGCCGTGAGCGCGCCGCGAATGCCCGTGAGTGCGCCGCTGGGGGTCGCCTGCGCGCTTTCAGGCAGGTCGCCCGCGTCGCCTACTTCATCGTAGCCTGTAAAGGGCGCGGGCGTGTCAAACGCAAAAGTCAGCGTGCCGCTATCCCAGTTGCCATCCTGTCCGCAGTTGGGGAAGTCGTTGTAGGTTTCGTAGAACTCCAAGTAGAGATACCCGTCGGGCAGCTCCAACGGCGGCAGCCCGTACACGCCGCACAAGTCGTTCAGCCCGTTGCTGGAGTAGAAACCCGTTCCGCCAAAGGTATCGCCCGCGCCAGGACGCAGTATATACCCCTCGCCGTTCACATTCGTTATCAGCACGGCAATCTCCGACAGCCAGCTGGGCGAGTACGCGGTCAGTTGCACATCCCAGCCGATGCCCGAGAAATGGGTCTTGCCACCTGGCGCTTGAATAGAGACGCGCACATTGCAGCTCGCGCCTCTTGAATCATAGCTGGGCGTGCCTGTCACATCGTAGACAACCGTTCCCCCCGAAGCGGGGAAAAAGTCGCCGCGCGGGGAGTAGCGCACATAGTCTGCTGGGTTGCGTGGGGCAACCTTGATTGGTGTGACTCGCCAGTTTTGTGCCTTGACCGTCGGGTCAGGCTTTGCCAGCGGGTCAGGCTTGTCCTGAACCTGCCCTTTCTGCGCGAAGCCAACGGCGCATAGCACCGTCGCTAAAGCCAAAAAGCTCCACCATCTGTAATGCATCGTCAACCTCCTTTGCCTGCTCACGAAAGGTTCACTCGTGTCAGGCTATCTTATTATACACCATTTGCCACGCGCTCGTTCCTCCCCCGCCGCTGTGGTGTCCAGTCTGTATCGTTGCATACGCTCATAATCCCATAGCGGGTACAATACCCCTTGCTGTGTTTCGCAAGATCCTGATTGCCAATCGCGGCGAGATTGCCGTTCGGGTGATTCGAGCCTGCAAGGAGCTGGGCATCCAGAGCGTGGCGGTCTACTCGGAGGCAGACCGCGACGCGCTGCATGTGCAGTTGGCGGACGAGGCGGTCTGCATCGGCGCGCCACCCAGCACGGAGAGCTACCTCAACATCCCGCACATCCTGATGGCAGCGCAGATCACAGGGGCAGAAGCCATCCATCCTGGCTACGGTTACCTGTCGGAGCGGGCGAGTTTCGCTGAAGCGTGTGCAACGCAGGGAATCAAGTTCATCGGTCCCCCACCCGACGCGATTCGTCAGATGGGCGACAAGTCGCTGGCGCGCGCGATTGCACGCCGCACAGGTGCGCCCGTGCTACCTGGCACAGAACACGCGCTGCAGAGCGAGGACGAGGCGGTTGCCGCCGCGCGACAGATTGGTTTCCCCCTGCTCATCAAAGCGGCGGCAGGCGGGGGTGGACGCGGCATTCGGCGCGTGATGAGCGAGGACGAGCTGTTGCCCGCGCTGCGCATCGCCCAGTCGGAAGCGCAAGCCGCCTTCGGCTCGCCCGAGGTCTACCTCGAAAAATACATCCCCGAACCGCGCCACATCGAAGTGCAAATCCTCGCCGACGAATACGGCAAAGTGCTGCACCTGTTTGAGCGCGAGTGTTCGATTCAGAACCCGCGCCACCAGAAGATGATTGAGGAGGCGCCTGCGCCGAACCTGCGCCCCGAAACGCGCCGCGCGCTCGGCGACGCGGCGGTCAAAGTCGCTCAAGCCGTCGGCTACCAGAACGCGGGCACCATCGAGTTCCTCATGGACGCCGACGAGAACTTCTACTTCATCGAGATGAACACGCGCCTGCAGGTGGAGCATCCCGTGACGGAGGCGATTACGGACATCGATATCGTGCAGTGGCAGATTCGTATTGCGGCGGGCGAGCCGCTACCGTTCGAGCAGGACGACATTACCATCCGCGGGCACGCGATCGAAGCGCGCCTGACCGCCGAAATCCCCGAACAGGACTTCACCCCCTCCACCGGTCGCATCAGCGAGTGGACACCGCCGGGCGGTCCGGGCGTGCGTGTCGACAGCCATCTCTACACGGGCTACAGTATTCCTCCGTATTACGACCCGCTGCTGGCGAAGATTATCGTCCATGCGCCCACGCGCGACCAGGCGGTAGCGCGCTTGCAACGCGCCCTGCACGAGACGCGCATCGCAGGCGTGCAGACCTGTCGCGACTTCCTGCTGCGGATTGCACACAGCGAGGAGTTTCGGGCAGGCACGGTCTCGACACCGTTCGTGCCGCGCCTACTCAAAGGCAGGGTCGCAGGAGGGGTGCGATGAACGGCAAGCCTACAGGCAGACGCGCCGTGCGCGAATGGGCGCTGCGTGCCCTCTACCAAGTCGACCTCGGCAGCAAGTCGCCCGAAGAAGCCGTCGAGGAGGTGCTGAGCGTCGCTGCGCTGGAGCCGCACGACGCCGATGCCGTGCGCGAACTGGTGCTGGGCACCACCCGCACCCAACCCACCGAGTTAGACCCGCTGATTCAGCAGTACGCCCGCGGCTGGACGATTGACCGCATGGCAGTGATTGACCGCAACATCCTGCGCCTCGCGCTCTACGAACTGCGCCACCACCCCGAACAGCCGTACAAGGTGGTCATCAACGACGCAATCGAGCTGGCGAAAAAATACAGCACCGCCGAGTCGGGGCGCTTCGTGAACGGCATCCTGGGTGCGATTGTGCGCCAGATGTACCCCGACGCAGCGGGCGAACCCCGCGATTAGGCATGATTGGTTCCCCTCGCGAAGCGGGGGGAAACCTAAAGGAGGGGGGGCAATCCAACTACGCAACCTGAGACGCGCGTCCCAGCAGCAGCTCGAACATCGCCCGATTGAGTTCCGCGCCCTGCATGCCCGCCTCCACCAGTTTCCAGTAGGCTCCAACGCGCGGCAACTCCGACTCGCGGTACAGGTGCAGCGGGGGCAAAGTGGTGTCGGCGAACAGGCGAAAGCCTAACGCTTCGGCACGCAGGCAAAGATGGCGGTCTTCGCCCCATAGGAGGCATCCACGCAACTCGCTGAAGTTGACGCCCGCCTCAATCGCACGGCGCGATATCAGCGTGCACGCGCCCAAACCGCTCACACGGTAGACGCCCGCGCTGAACGCTAACGCGTTCAGGAACGCTTCAATGCGCTGCCCCTTCGCTGCATCGTTCAGAACCTGCTCGCGTCGCGCACGGTACAAGGTGTATTGGTCGGTATACCATACATTCGGCAGCGGCGGCTGGTCGTGCGACCACACCGTCCAGAAGACCTGCGAGAGGATGTCGCGCCTGCAGCCGACCATGCGGCGCAGCGTCTGCGGATGGAGCACGAGGTCGCTGTCCACCAAGAAGGCGTAGTCATAGCCGTGCTGCAACGCGGCGTGCAGGATGCCGTCTTTGATGGCTGCCAATCGCCAGATGAGGCTTTCCGTCCAGTGATGCGTGACCTCGGTGCGTTGGTACGGCTCGGCGACGGGCACGCGCAGGCGATGCACGGGCACGCTTACCTGCTCTGCAAAGGCACGCAGCATCTGCGACGCTTGTGGATCGTCGTTGTTGTCCACGAACAGGTAGGCGACCTCCAGCCCCATGGTGTCCAGCCGTTGCAGCCCGTCCAGAAAGTGCCGCAGGATAGCAGGCTTCTGGCGCACGGGCGAGGCAATAAGGACACGCGGCGTGGCGTCGGCTTGCTGTCGCGCCGCGCGATCGCGCACAGCGACAACAATCACGCCGTCGTTTGGCTCCTCCGTAATCTCATTATGCGCTTGGTAGCCCAGCGACTGCCAGTCTACCGCCTGCGCCGTTTGCCACGGGGCAAGGATAAGCTCCCAGCGTGCCTCTACGCCTCGCACCTGTTCCAGCGTTGCCCCTATCGGCTGGGACGGCTCCACAAACGCGACGACACAGTCGCACTGGAAGCCGTTAGGCAGCGCGGCGAGGTATCGCTGCCCACAGGCGGCAAGGTCGCGGCGGGGACTTCCTACCGTCACGCCGAACACCGTGCTGTAGGGCAGAAAGTACTGCAGATACTGCGTCGTTGCGCCGTCGGCGGCATACAAGTCCAGCACCGTGCGCGTCTGGTGCCGCGGAAACGGCAGATTCTCAAGCGCGAGCTGCGCTAACCGAAGTCTGTAGGCGTCCATCGGCGGAATTATCGGCGTTGGGGGCAAACATTTGTTGCCATCGATGGCGCAGTCGCGCCCGCCAACGCCCGTATTTAATCCATCCCCTCAATCAGGTCGTAGACGCCTTTCTCGACTTGCACCAGCACGCAGTAGCGATCGGTATCCGCATCGTGGAACATATACACCGACGCGCCCTCCAGCTCCGCTTGCAGCAGCGCCTCCTCGAGGCTCATCGGCTTGAGGGGCACGCGAATTGTGCGCCGAATAGTGGGATTCGGCACGGGGCTCTCGGATTCCTCAGCAGTCTCACCTGCTGCGAGCGCGGTCTCGATAACCTCTTCGCGGGAGGTGCGTCCGCGTTTCTGCAGTCGCTCCTTGTAGCGGGCGAGCTGGTGTTCCAGTTTCTGCACGACGGCATCCACCGCCGCGCGGAATTCGTGCGCCGTCTCGTCGTGGTGGAACTTCTGCCCGTCAGCGTCCACCAACACCGAGACACGATGCTGCCCGCGCACCAGCTCGTAGGTCACCTCCAGCGCCCAGAGTTTGTGGAAAAATCGCGCGAGTTTCTGCAGTTTGCGCCGCACATAGGCTTTCTCGGACTCGCTCAGCTCTTGGTGCGGGCTGCGAAAGGTCACATCGACGATTTCAACCTGTTTGCGTCGGGATTTGCTCATGGTTTACCTCTCCGTTAGCGGGGTAGATGGTGGCGACGGCGTAGCAGGCGATGGCGCGTCGCGCGCCGACGGCGTCCATGCCCTCGTTCGTCGTCGCCTTGATGCTCACCTGTTCGGGTAAGATGCCCAGCGTGTGGGCAATCCGCTGGCGCATATCGGGGATGTAGGGCGCAAGTTTCGGTGCCTCTGCCAGCACCATCGCGTCGATGTTCAAGGGCTGCCAGCCGTGTTGTGCGAGCAGGGAGCGTACCTGCTGCAGCAGCGTCAGACTGGGGGCGTCTTTCCAGCGCGGGTCGGTGTTGGGGAAGTGCTGTCCGATGTCGCCCAGCGCGGCGGCGCCCAGCAGCGCGTCGCAAATCGCGTGCAACACGACATCGGCGTCGGAATGCCCCTGCAACCCGTAGGGATACTCGATAGCAACGCCTCCCAGCATCAGTGTGCGCCCTTCCGTTAGCTGGTGAATATCATACCCAATCCCTGTGCGGGTCAGTGCGCCCTCGCCTGCGTACAGGCGCAGCAAGTGCAGGTCGTCGGGCGTCGTAAGCTTAAGGTTGCGCGGGTCGCCCTCCACAAGATGCACGGGGTAGCCTGCGCGTTCCAGCAGTTGCGCGTCGTCGGTCGCCTGCTCGAAGCCCTGCTCGGCGGCGCGATGGTGCGCCTCAATCAGCCAGTCAGCGCGGAACACTTGTGGCGTTTGCACGCGATACAGCCCCTCGCGCGCGACAGTCGCCTGCACCGCGCGCCCGTCGTCGGAGCGTTTGAGCGTGTCCTGCACGGGCAGCGCAGGGATGGCGGTTCCGTGCTGTGTGGCGGTCGCAATCAGCCGATCAAGTAGCGCATGGCTGACCAGCGGGCGCGCGGCGTCATGCACTGCCACGAAGCGCACGCCGTCGGGTAGGTGCGCGAGCGCGTTGCGTACCGTCGCTTGGCGCGTCGTGCCTCCGCAGGGCAACACCTGCAGCGGCTTTGGCGCAGGATACTGACGCAGGTACGCCTCGAACGGCGCGGCGTTATCAGGCGCAACAGCCAGCGTGCCCGACGCCACTTCGGGATGGCTCAGCAGCCGCCACACCGCATGCCGCCACACGGGCACACCAAGCAACGCCTGCCATAACTTGTCGCCTTTACCGTATCGGACGCCGCTTCCTGCCGCCAGAATAAGGGCGTGTAGAATAGTCGATGCCTCCCTCCGTCTTGCTCTCCACGCTCTTGGGTTCCGCAAACAACATTTTCCCGCGCGCCGACTGCAGCACGCTGGTCACCACCACCTCCACAGGCTGGTTGAGGTACTCGCGTCCGCCCTCCACCACGACCATCGTGCCATCTTCGAGGTAAGCGATGCCCTGATCGGGTTCCTGTCCCTCGCGGATGGGGATGACCGTCAGGTCTTCGCCTGGCAGCACATGGATGCGCACGGCTTCGGCAAGTTCGTTGATGTTCAGCACGCGCACGCCCTGCACTTCGGCGACGCGGTTCAGGTTGTAGTCGTTGGTCACGATGTCGGCGCGCATCGCTTTGGCGAGGCGCACCAGCCGCGCGTCCACCTCGTCGCCCACGGGCGGCGCGAGGCGGTCATGCACGCGCACCTCCATGTTCTCGCCCAAGTCGGCTTGCAACTGCTTCAGCACATCGAGTCCGCGCCTGCCGCGCGCGCGGCGCAACGGGTCTTCCGAATCGGCGATATGCTGCACCTCATCCAGCACGAAGCCAGGCACATAGATTTTGCCTTCCAGAAAGCCCGTGCGGACGATGTCCCGAATGCGCCCGTCGATAATGACACTGCTGTCCAGAATCTTGACACCCTTAGAGCGGCGCGCCATCTGCGCCGTGAGCGGCAGGTACTCCTTCATGCTGAGGAAACTCACCACGCTGAGGTAGACCAGAATCACGAACGCGAGCAGCGTGAGTGCCCAGCCGAGCCGCGTGCCGCCAATGGCGAACAGCAGTGGGTAGAGTGCGAAGGTAATCACCGCCGCCGAGACCAGCCCGAGCCCAATCGCCAGCTTCTCGTCAGGCTCCGCCTCTTCCAGATGGCGCGCCACCCGCGAGAGGATTTGGAACCCGTGATTGGCGACCAGAATGCCCACCAGCAGCCCCGCTGTGGTCAGCCCCACCCGCGTCCACAGCGGCGAAATCGGCGCAGGACCCTCGAACCAGTTGTCCACCGCCTTCAAAAACGGGTCTGCAAGCAAGAAGCCGACGGTCGCGAACAGAATCATCCCGACCGCCAGAAACAGCCAATACATCAGGCGATGGATGGTCATCGAAGCCTCCTGTAATATTATACGCCCTCGCGCGTCGAAAATCGCGCAGGATGGGCAGGTATAATCGGAACATGCGGCGGATTGGGTTGATTCTGGCGATTGCGTGCGGGCTGACTCTCGGCGTTCCCCAACAGGCAAGCACGCCCACCCTCTCGGAGGTCGATCAGCTACTGCTCGCGCTCAGCGACATCACTTGGTTCCACAACATCCGTCCGCTGAACCTCACCAAAACCCAGATTGAGCGGCTCATCTCCGCCCACGAGCGCGCCTACAAACAGCTGGAGCGGCTGATTCAAGAGGAAGCGAAGGAGCTGCGCAACCGCAAGGACGAAATCCTGCGTATTCGCGAGGAAACTTCGCGCGGCAAGAGCCTGCCCAAAGAGTTCCTGGAGACCATCAAGCGGCTGGAGACCGAAGCCGCCCAGAAACGCCGCCAACTGCGCGCCCAAGTCGTCAGCGAAGTCGCCAGCGAACTCAAGCCTCACTTTACCGACGAGCAGTTTCAGTATATGGTCAAGCGCAGCAAAGAGGTGCTGGAAGCCGCGCGTGTGGAGGTCTCACAACTCAAAGATGACCAGCTCTACGCGCTGTTTATTGAAAATGTGTTTTTAGACCCCCGCGCGCCCGAACTGCTCAAAGAGTGGCAGCGCAAGAACCTGCCGTAGCGAATTAATCTTACGCAACAAACGCGCTAAAGCCCAGCAAATTTACCAGATTTTTCCCTGCGCGCCCCCAAAAGCCTCACCCCCTTCCCCCGCAACGCGGGGATGGGGTTCGTCGTGCAGGGGCGCACGCACTGTGCGCCCCTGTTTTGCGTTTGGCGTGCTTGCTTGTTTGCCCTCACCCTCTGTGTTCCCCTCTCCCGCGAGGCGGGCGAGGGGGAACGCGCATCAGGGCGCACCGCCGTGCACCCCTACATCCCTCTCCCCCAGCGTGGGCGAGGGGCTGGGGGTGAGGGCGAATCCCTGCCCCCAACGCGGGTACAATTCACCCGATGAACCCCACCAACGCCGTTGGCGTGCGGAGTAAGCTGCGTAGAAACTACAAGCGAGGAGGCAACCGATGCGAAACACCTTAGAGACGCTGAAGCACTTCAAATCGGAGCGGTTTTTGACGACAACGCTGTATCTCAGCTTGACTCCTGAGGAGCGGGCAACCCGCCCGCCCAAATACCGCATTCGGCTCAAGACGCTGATAAACCAGCTCAACCATTGGCTGGATGACCATCCCGTTTCGGCGGAGGCGCGCGAGTCGATACGCGCTGACTTCCAGAAACTGGAGGACTTTATTGCGGAACCGTCGAACCTGCTGGGCGAAAACTCGCTGCCTGTGCGTGGGCTGGCGGCATTCGCCTGCTCGGGCGAGGGGCTGTTCCACACTGTGCTGCTACCGTATGTGGAGCGCGATACGCTGGTCGTGGATCAGACCCCCTATGTGCGCCGCCTGTTCGCCGTCGAAGCTGACTTTGGGACGAACCTTGTGGTGGTGTTCGACCATCGCGACGCCTATTTTTATCAGGTGGACATTCACGGCATTCGCGCGCTGGACGCTTTCAGCTTTGTGAGAGACCGTGAGATTTTACCCCCTGGCGTGTATGGGGTGCGCACGCCGAGCGGCATCACGGCGCAACACGGGATGGGTGAGCGCAATGTACAGATGCTCAAACTCCACGAGCAGCAGCAGCACCTGCGTCGGATTGCCGAGACGGTGCGCGAGTTGCGTCGCACCCACCCCTACGACCGCCTGATTATCGCAGCACCCGACGAGCTGGCGAGCGCGTTCCCCACCTACCTGCACGACTATGTGCGCCGCGCCTATGCGGGCAGGATTCAAGCGCACGACAAGATGCCCATCAACCAGATTTACGAGCGCGTACTGGATCGGCTGACGGAGCTGGATCGGGAGCAGGAGGCGCAGTTGCTGCGCGAGCTTGAGGAGGCACCCCCCACGATGAAGGCGACTGGGCTGCCCGCCGTGCTGCGCGCGCTGGAGTGGGGGAATGTGCGCGTGCTGCTGTACGACACCGAGTTCAGCCAGCCTGGTGTGGTGTTCTACCCGTCGGGGCAGATTGGTCTCTCGCCTGACGACGCGCCTGAGGGCACAGTCATGGCGCTGCAAATGCCCGATATTGTGGACACCGTGCTGGAACGCGCCTTAGAGCAGGGGGCGCAAGCAGAAGCCGTGCATAGCGAGGCGCGCGCGTCGATTCAGGGCACAAGCGCGCTTTTGCGCTACCCGATGGAGCAGATGTAGGGCGGTTGGGGGTCGCGGCGGCAACGCTGCCCCCGCGACCCCGCTTAGAACCGCCGTCGGCGCGTGGGGTTAGGCGGCTCGGGAAGCTGATTCGAAAGCCAACGCAGCACGCCGAACACCGCACCACCACCCAACAGCAGGAACGCGCCAAACAGCGCGAACCCGCGCCAGAGCGGACGTCCGCCGTCAGGGTTGCGTGCGGCTTCCTGGAGCACCTGCTGGCTGTCAATCGCGGGCGCGAGTTGTGTGTTGCCCTGCATCGCGCCGTCGCTGCCAATCACTAAGTTTTCGGGTACGCCGCCAGGCGCATTCCGCGTCACAGCCTCTTCCGCGACGCTGGGGATGTCGCCCTTCGGCGCAACCACTTCGGGGCTGACCTCAATCGCGGGCGCGTTCTCATACGGCTTCCACCAGTCGGGGCGCTCGTTTGGACTGCGCCCCTCCGTGGCAATACCCCAACTGAGCGCGAGCAACCCCACGCTCAGAATGCCCCAAATAACCGTTCGCATTTGCATATTCCCCTCCCTCGCTGTGTGTTAGTAGCGTGACTTTTGCCACGCTAAGCGCGTAATACTCGCCACGCGCGGCAGTTCAATATTAATCAGCGGTTGGTCGTCCAGACTGCGCTCCTTGATGCGCCAGTCGTAGTTGAAGCGCAGCGGCAGGCTATACAGCACCATCGCCTCGTCCTTGGCGATAATCGCACCGTTGATCACCAAGCCGCGCCCATCCGTCGCGAGGTTGCCCCCGCCGACGAAGTTGGTGAACATCACGGCGTCGATACGCGAGATGCCGCGTTCGTCTGCGTCAATGACTCCGTTTTGGTCAATGTCAATCTGCAGCGAGAGCCGCTCGATTTCGTTTTGCCCCGCGTCGCCATAGGCGGACTGGTAGCGCATGCGCCCGGTGCTGTCAATCTGGCGCGCGTCGAACGGGGGTATCCAATTGCCGTTCTCGTCGTAGCGTCCGCGTGTGAACGGCGGCGTCATGTAGCGCAGCGGGTAGGGATCGCCAAATCGCTTCGTGTTGCCCATCATAATGCTGCCGCGCGCCGCCAGCCCCAGCGCGTCGCGCCGCTCGTTGAGCGCCAGCACGCTGTCCAGCACGCTGCCGCGGAAGTCGGGCGGGTTTTTGTAGATGATATCGCCCACGATATGCACATTCCGACCCGCATAAATCGTGCCCTGTCCCTCCACATAGCCGCGGATAACGACATCCTGCGTGACGGTAATCGGTCCGTGAATGCGTATCGGCTTATCGCGGTAGCCAATCAGCGCAATACTGCCGTTGATGACGCCGTTCGTATCCACGCGCACATAGCGGTTCTGCCGCGGATCCCAGACCTCGATACGGGCAGGCTGGTTGTAGTTCGGGTTGGGCAGCCCGTCCGAGAAGGTCGCCTTCGGATTGCGCCAAGTACGCGACAGGTTAATGTAGTAGTTCAGGTCGTTCAGGTCGGGCAGGACAAGCTCGCTGGTCGGGCGGTTATCAAGCGTATGACCATCGAATCGGCGCATGCCGTTTACATCTGCCAGCACGGAGCCAAAGGGTGAGTTGTTGATGAGATACCCTTGCGGATTGTAGAGATAGTCGCGCCACAGGTTGAAGGTGCTGCTGCCGAACGCGCCGTGAATGGCGCTGTTGTAGACCGGTCGCATCATCGGATCGGTCAATTGGCGCGTCGCATAGGTCGCAGCGTCCCACTGGCGCGGCGCTTGGTTGCCGCCAGGCAAGATGATTCGTCCCTCGGCGCGGGGACTCAGCTTCTCGTTCGGCGAAGCATAAATTGAGCCGTTAATCACAGGCGGTCCCCCTGAACCGTACCGAAACTCGAAGTCGCCGTTGGAGCGCGCGTCACCGTTCATCACCAGCTGCTCGTTGCTGAAGCCGTACATCCAGCCGTAGTTGTTCACGAAGTAGGCGTAGTCGAACACGGCGGAGCGTGTGAGCGCAAGGTCGAAGGTCTGTTCGATTACCTGGCGCGGCTCGTGGGCGTCCAGTTGCCCATTGTTGTTGCGGTCAACCCAGCCGACGGAGCGCACAGTGATGCGCCGCGTGTAGCTGTCGGGCTGCTCATAGCCAATCACCGCCGCCGTGTAGTTGCCGACGCCTGCGAAGGTGCCGTTTCGAATCCAGCGCGGGCTTGTAGGGCTTGCGCCGTTCAACGCGCTGTGAATGGCATCAAACCGCTGCGCGATTCTGAACTGTCGCCAAATATCTTGCATAATCGCCTGAAGCCCGCCATCCGCAAGGTTCTGCGCGGTCACTTCGTCCATCCGCGCGGCGGCGGTGCGCATGTCCTGCGTCGCGATGTCCAAGTAGGCAACGCCCGTAATGGTCGCCAGCCCGCCCATAATCAAAGTGGTCACCAGCGTGCTGCCGCGTGTGCGGCGCAGTTTGTGCCTTCGCATCTCAATCACCTCCCCTCAGTTCTGTGCGGCGTTGCGCAGCAGGATGCACTCCTCGAACCACACGCGCTGTGCGTGCGCGCCCTGACCCTCCCGCACGCTCAGGCGCACATGGAACGCCACGACGCCCTGTGCGACCTGCTGCACGGAAAACGGCGTGTAGGGCGCGCCTTGCGGCGTGGTGTTCACGAGATTGGTCAGCAGCGTGCGCGTCTGCCCGTTCTGCGTCAGGCGCAGTTGCCCCGTCGAAAAGTTGACCTGAACGACGACGGGGTTCGCCGTATCGGGCTGGATCGGCGTGCGGAACCGCCCGTTGGCGTCGCGCTGGGGCAAGAGGATGGTCGCCGTGTTGCCGCTGACTGTGACCGAGACCGCCTGCTGTGCAATCTCCCGAATCTCGCGCAGTGCGTTATACGCCGCGCGGTTGGCGGTGTTGTGGTTGATGGTGCGCTGGTAGTTGCGCAGCACTTGAATCTGCGTGCTGACCAGCAAGGCAAGCACGATGACCGCTAACGCGCTTGCCATCACGACTTCCAACATCATCGAGCCGCGAACGCGGCGTTCCCTACCCCTATGCATCGTTGTCCTCCCCATGGACGCGCGCCCTGCAAGCCTCCCCTTGCAGGGGCGCGGTACAACACAGCGCGCCTTAATCGGCGCAAATCGCTTACTTCAGGCTGGCGATTGTTGTCGCCAGTTGCACCTGCTGCCACTGGTTCGTGCGCGGCTCCTGCCAGCGCACCGTGACGATGACCGTCTTCAGCCCGATCGAGATGTTATTGTTCGTGGTTAGGTTTACCACCTCGATGGTGCCAAACCCGTTGCGCAACTCGTCCGCAAGGTTGAGCGTGCCTCCCCCAGGCGTCTGCAGCGTCGTGAAGCGCACGCGGAACTGGTTCGTGTCGTTCAGTTCAATCGTCTGCGCCAGCCCCGCGCTGATTAGCCCGTTCGCAGTGATTTGCAGGAAGTCCAGCGTGCGGATGCGCTCCAGCACGGTCTGTGCGACATTTGTAGCGAAGGTGAACTGCTGGGCGCGCCGTTGCATGCGCGTGCTCATCGGCGAGATAGCAGCGATGCTCAGCACCAGCAGCGTCACGATGAACACTGCGACCAGGACCTCTGTCAGCGCAGAACCGCGTTGGGCACGCATAGGTTAGTCTCCTGTCCAGTCGAATCGGTGCGATGGAATCCCGCTGGGGCACTGGGGTGGCGTGCCGATGGGATTCACGGTGTACGCTGCGCCCCCACCCGCAGGGCAGAACGGCTCATGGTCTAAATACTGCGGTACGAGGTCGCTCATCGAAACCGTCGCGCCTGTCTGAGCGCGTGTGGCTAAGGCGTACATCTCTTTCGCTTGGTGGATTTGGCGCAGGTTCGCCACGCAGATGCGCGTCTGGGCGCGGGCGCGCGCGTTCATCCAACTCGGCAACGCGAGCGAGACCAAGATCCCGATAATCAGGACCACGACCATAATCTCCACCAGCGTGAATCCCTGTTCGCTCCAGTTGCGTTGCATGATTGCCCCCTGTGAGCGCAGTGCGCCCATGCAGGGTTTTCCACACCGCCCAACGCCCCAGCCTGTGAATCGCTTCAGGTTTCGGGGGTAGAATTGGTGCATGCGCTACACGGAGCAACTCTGGCGGTCTATCGAGCCGATTTACGCCGCGATTCTCAAGCACCCGTTCCTCATAGGGCTTACTGACGGCAGCCTCTCGCGTGAGGCGTTCCAGTTCTATGTGGTGCAGGACGCGCACTACCTGCGTTATTATGCGCAGTGCCTGAGCCTCGCCGCTGCGAAAGCCCCCCGCGACGAGTGGCTGGTGACCTTCAACGAGCACGCGAAGAACGCGATTCTGGTGGAACGCTCGCTGCACGAGGGCTTTTTCAAGGAGTTTGGGCTGACGCCTGAGCAGGTGTACGCGACGCCGCTGGCGCCCACTTGCGTAGCGTACACGCACTACCTGCTGGCGGTCTGCTACGCGCGTCCATTCCACGAGGCGTTGGGCGCAATCCTACCGTGCTACTGGATTTACTGGGAGGTCGGCAAGGAGTTAGAGAAGCATGGCTCGCCCGACCCGCTTTATCAACGGTGGATTGACACCTACGCCTCGGAGGAGTTCGGCGGCGTGGTACGCGAGGTGTTGGCGATGACCGATTCGGTAGCGGAGACGCTTACCGACGCGCAGCGCGAGGCGATGCGGGCGCACTTTGTGATGACCAGCCGCTACGAGTGGATGTTTTGGGATATGGGCTACCGGCAGGAGGCGTGGGCGGTTTAGTCCCCACTCCACGCTTTTTCTAAGGCGGTGTCCACATTGAGGGCGCGTTCGCGCAGTTCGAAGTCGCCCCAGCGAAGCCGCACGCCTTCGGAGGCGCGGATTCGGTCGCGGCGCGCCTGCCACACGATGCGCCCTGCGATGAGGCGTGCGTCGTTCGTCTTGGAGGTCGCTACGACGCCACCCCATGCTTCCACTTCGCGCGTTTCGGTGTTCGCGCGGGCGTACGGCGCAGTGAACTCCAACACGGGCTTGCCGTTGCGGTAGAGCCAGCCGCGCACCTGAGTGAGCGCGCCCTGCGCCTGCGAGTCGCGCGTCTCGGCACGCAACGCCTGCGCCTGCAACTTCCAGAGCGTGCGCCCCTGCTCGTCCTGCTGCTCTAACGCAGGCTTCAGAATCTCGTAGGTTGCGTCAGGCAGACGGATGGAAGCGTCCCCTTGCGACGGCGCAGGCTCTGATGGCGGTGGGGCGGGCTCGCGCGCGGGCTGGCAGGCGGTGCAGAGCAGAAGAAGCATTAGCACACCGATAACCATCGCGCTGGCAGAGCCTAAGTTTGCCCCCCTCCTTAAGGTTCCCCCCGCTTCGCGAGGGGAACCGTGTGGAGCGCGGAGTCGGTTCCCCCTGCCTGCAGGGGGAACCTCAAGGAGGGAATCGTCAACCGCTCCTGTTTTTGTAAACCGTGTTTCCTTGGTTAGTGTCATCCTCGCCCACGCACTGCTAACGGTATCGGTTTGCCCAGATGCCTGCCGCGCAGTTGCCCGCAGGCGGCGTCGATGTCGTGCCCGCGCTCGACGCGCTGGGTGGTCTCGATGCCCGCCGCTTCGAGAATCGCGCGGAATCGGCGCACGCGCGCGGCTTCGGGACGCTGGAACCCGTCAGGCGTGGGCACATAGTTGAACGGAATCAGGTTCACCAAGCAGGGCACACCGCGCAGTTTGGCAGCAAGTCTCTGTGCGTGTTCAGGTGTATCGTTCACTTCGCGTAGCAGGAGGTACTCGAAGGTAATTCGCCGCTTGGTCTTCTCGAAGTAGTCGCGCGCGGCTTGGATGAGCGTGTCCACGCCCCACTTGCGGTTCACGGGCATAATCTTCGCACGGGTTTCGTCGTCGGGCGCGTGCAGCGACACCGCAAGCGTGATGGGCAAACCCGCTTCTGCCAGCGCGTAAATCTTCGGCACGATGCCCACTGTTGAGACGGTCATCCGTCGGTAGCTAATCCCGAATTCGTCGTGAATCAGGCGCAAGGCGTCGAGCGTGTTTTCAAGGTTCAGCAGCGGCTCCCCCATCCCCATCAGCACCACATGCGTGATGCGGCGGTCACTTAGCCGCTGGAGATGCAGCAGTTGGTCGATGATTTCGCTCGCGCTAAGGTTGCGTGTGTAGCCGCCTTGCGCTGTAGCGCAGAATCGGCAGCCCATCGCACACCCGACCTGCGTGGAGAGGCATACCGAGACGCGATCGTCGTAGGGCAGCAGCACGCACTCTACCTCGTTGCCGTCCGCAAGGCGCAGCAGGCACTTGACCGTGCCATCTTTGGAGCGTTGGGTGGCGCTGATGGTGTTGGGCGAGATGCAGGCAATTTCGTTGAGGCGTGTGCGCATCGCGGCGGGCAGGTCGGTCATCACACTGAAGTCTGCCGCCGCTTTTGCGTAAATCCACTGCGCCAGTTGCGTCCCCCGATAGGCAGGTTCGCCTAATGTTGCGACCACCCACTCGCGCAACTGCGCACGGGATAGCCCCACCAGCACGGTTCGGGTCTCAGTCGTGGGCATAGCAGGTAAATTGTACCTGCTGGGCTATGGGGTATAGGCGCGAAATCCGCGCAGCCCGTCGGAGACCTCGCTGCCGATGCGCCACTCGACGCTTAGTTTTCGGGCGTTCTCTGGGGTTTCGGGGTGTGCCCATTTCCGCGCCGATGACGAAGGGGATGGCATCCAGCCATGCTTGGCGAAGCGTGTCAGCGCGTAGGCGCGCCCGTTCCACATCATCACTGTCTTCATGAGGTCAAGCACAGGGTACAATCTTGCCTGCGTATGAAGGCAACCTGGCAGCGGACACACGAGTGCGGCATCTTGCGCCCCGAGCATATCGGGCAGATGGTGCGCCTAAACGGGTGGGTGCACCGCATCCGCGACTTGGGCGGACTGGTGTTTGTGGACTTGCGCGACCGCACGGGACTGGTGCAGGTGGTGTTCGACCCTGCGATTGACCCCGCACTGGTGGAGCAAGCAAGCGATCTGCGCGTCGAGTATTGTGTCGCTGTTGAGGGCGAGGTGCGCCGTCGACGCCCAGGTGCGGAAAACCCCAAACTTGCTACGGGCGAGATTGAAGTGTTTGCACACCACCTGCATGTGTTCAACCCCTCCAAGACGCCGCCGTTCCCCATCAACGAAGAGCGGCTGGAAGTGGACGAGAGCGTGCGCCTGCGCTATCGGTACTTAGACCTGCGTCGCCCCGCAATGTACCAACGGCTGGAGCTGCGCCACCGCATCGTGAAATACATCCGCGATTTTCTGTCGGCGCGCGGCTTTCTGGAAATCGAAACGCCCATCCTCATCAAAAGCACGCCTGAAGGCGCACGCGACTACCTCGTGCCCAGCCGCCTGTATCCCGGCAAGTTCTATGCGCTGCCGCAGTCGCCGCAACAACTCAAGCAACTGCTGATGGTCGCTGGCGTGGAGCGCTACTTCCAAATCGCCCGCTGTTTCCGCGACGAAGACCCACGCGCCGACCGCCAACCCGAATTCACCCAGTTAGACCTTGAGATGTCGTTCGTCACCCAAGACGACATCCTGAACCTCATCGAGGAACTCTACATCGGGATGATTGAGACCTGCACGGACAAGCGCGTGCTGAAGCCCTTCCCGCGCCTCACTTACGACGAAGCCATCGCCCGCTACGGCACCGATAAGCCTGACCTGCGCTTCGGACTGGAACTGCACGACCTGACCGACCTGCTGCGCCAGACGGAGTTTCAGGCATTCCGAAGTGTGATTGAATCGGGCGGGATTGTAAAAGCCATCTGCTTGCCGGGCTGCGCCGACTACTCGCGCAAACAGATTGATGAGCTGACCGAGTTCGTCAAGCGGTTCGGCGCGAAGGGGCTGGCGACGATCGCCTTTACTGCCGACGGAGTGCGCTCCCCCATCGCGAAGTTCCTTTCGGAAGGGGAACTGCAGGCAATTCGCGAGCGCACAGGTGCGCAGGTGGGCGACTTGGTAGCAATTGTCGCCGACGCGCCCAAAGTGGTGAACGAGTGCCTGAGCCGCCTGCGCCACCGCATGGGACAGGAACTCGGACTGGCAGACCCGAACTTGATGGCGTTCGCGTGGGTGGTGGACTTCCCGCTGCTGGAGTGGGACGAACAAGAGGGACGCTGGAACCCGTCGCACCACCCGTTCACCGCGCCCCGCGAGGAAGACATCCCGCTGTTGGACACCGACCCAGGCAAGGTACGCGCCAACTGCTACGACCTCGTGTGCAACGGCAACGAACTCGCCAGCGGCAGCATCCGTATCCATCGGCGCGACCTGCAGGACAAGATCTTCCACCTGCTGGGCTACTCCGACGCCGAGATTCAGGAGCGGTTCGGGCATCTGCTGGAGGCGTTCGAATACGGCGCGCCTCCCCACGGCGGAATCGCGCCTGGGATTGACCGCCTTGTAATGCTGCTCACAGGCGACGAAACGATACGGAATGTGATTGCCTTCCCGAAAAACACGGCGATGGTGGACTTGATGTTCGGTGCGCCCTCGCCCGTGAGCGAGGAGCAGCTGCGCGAGTTGCACCTGCGAATTGTGCTGGATGATGAGGATTGAAGGGCACGCGCCCGCGAAACTGAACCTAACGCTGGAGGTGCTGGGGCGGCGCGCTGACGGCTACCACGAGGTCGCCAGCGTGATGCACACGCTGAGCCTGTGCGACACGCTAACGCTGGAGCTGCCCTCGCCTGAACGACTGAACCCAGCGCTTGGCGAGATCCATATCGTGGAGGCGTCCGACAGCCCGCCCCTGCGCGAGGCAATCCCGACCGATTCGCGCAATCTGGTGTGGCAGGCGGTGGAACGGTTTTGCGAGATGTTGAATATGCCCCCCTCCGTGAGGTTCCCCCCGCTTCGCGAGGGGAACCAACCCCCCTCGGTTCCCCCTGCCAGCAGGGGGAACCTTAAGGAGGGGGTTCAAGCATCTTGGCGCGCCGTCCTAACAAAGCGTATTCCCCCGCAGGCAGGATTGGGTGGGGGCAGCAGCGACGCCGCATGCGCCCTGCGCCTGCTTAACCAGTGGGCGGCGCGGTACGCGCGCGCCCTCTCGGACGATGCGCTTCACACCCTCGCCAGCGAGTTAGGCGCGGATGTCGCCTTCTTTCTACATGGCGGGTGCGCCCTCGCAACGGGCAAGGGCGAGCGTCTCCAGCCCTTGCCGACACTGCCCCCCTTCTGGTGGGTGCTGGCGAAGCCCTACGGGGTCGGCGTGCCCACAGGCTGGGCGTATGCGCAACTCGGACGCGGCGCAGCCAGCCTGAACGCACGAGCCGACCACACCGAGCGCCTCGCGCGCCTGCTGCCAACCATTCGCACGCCCCGCGACCTCGCCCCACTGCTGCACAACGACTTCGACGCGCC
>Ga0079992_131473_pt1 | contig 22516 bp, 20 predicted proteins | sample FaiFalFF_MnMetaG_3_FD_69197 | JGI IMG/M metagenome (GOLD analysis project Ga0079992, IMG submission 69197) | Freshwater microbial communities from Yellowstone National Park, Wyoming, USA - Fairy Falls B (FF_Mn_B) MetaG (SPADES assembly) (version 2) | ecosystem: Environmental > Aquatic >... | reverse complement strand
TTGGCCCGCAGCAGGCAGCCGTGGGTGTCGTTGGGTGCGCACAGGTAGTGGAAGGTGAAGTCGGGGGTGTACAGCTCGCGGTAGACCTTCTCCCAGCCCCGGTTGGGGTAGCGTTGCAGAGGATTCAGGCCGGGCTCCAGGGGCTGAAGGACGGAGAAGGCGAGCAGCTCCTCGGGGATCTCCAGACCGAGGGCGGCTGCGGCGGCGGGGAGGGAAGCCAGGAACTCCCGGCGGGTGAGGCGGAAAGTCGTACCCAAAGGATCCACCTCCTCCGGACACTTCGAAGACACGTCGGGCAGCTCCCCCCGTCCTCAAGGTGAGCTGCCCGACCGGTCTTTCGGATCCTTCGGCTTCCCTGTATCAGTTCCGCAGACGGCGCACCATCGGTCGAAGACCCGATTTTCCCCGTGCCTCGAAGAGCCCTCCGACAGCGGTGGAGCCTTACAGCACGCCCCGGGCGACCAAGGAGGATACCGCGGCCAGGCCGGCGCGGGCACCCAGGTAGAGGCCCACGGCGTACAGGTAACCTTCCACCCGCAGGGTGGCCACCGCGCTCCAGAAGCCGGACACGTTGCAGCCCACCGCGATCCACACCGCCACCCCCATGAGCAGTCCGCCCGAAAACCCCACGAGGGCCTCTCGGAGTCGCCACGGCGCGAACCCCATGAACTCGCCCGCCAGCAGCGCGGAAACCAGGCTTCCCAGGATCAACCCCACGTCCAGGTGGAAGCCCGGGTCCAGGGCGGGCGGTCGCGTGCCCCAGAAGCGAGTCCAAGCCAGGCGGTCCGCGGAGACGCCCAGGCCTTCCGCCACCCACAGGACGAAGCGGGCGAGGGGCAGCTGCACGCCGAGGGCGGAGTGGTACGCGAACTGTACGGTGAACAACGCCGCCAGGGCCAGGCCGCCAGCCCACGCAGGCCACGGGGTGCGGAGCAGCTGGAGAGGCCGAGGGCCGGGGGCCGGAGGCTCCCGAGGGGGAGGCCCCTGGGGCTTCCACACCGCGTACAGAACCGCCAGGGCCAGTACGTTGAGGACGGTGGCGGGCACCAAGCCCAGGGCCTCCGACAGGGAGAAGCGCAAGCCCCAGGCCATCAGTCTCTCCGTCACGGGCCAGGCGTAGGCGGCGCCCAGGCCGTTGCCCACCAGGATGCCCAGGAAGGCCGCCAGGGACTTGGGCTGCCCGCTGCCGAGGCGGTACAGGGTACCCGTCATGCAGCCGCCCGCGAAGGGCATGGCAAACCCGAAGAGGGCGGCCCCCAGCAAGGTGTGCAGGCCGAAGGGGATGCGGGGAGGCCGGTTCCACCCCAGCTCCATGACCACCGCGGAACCCACGGAGGCCGCGGCAAGGCCCAGGAGGATGCCTCGCAAGAGCTGCCGGTTCCCGTAGAAGGCGGAGGCGAAGCACAGGCGGGTCCGTTGGAACACAAACCCGTACCCCAGGCCCAACAAGAGGAGCGCCGCTGCCGAGCGCAGCTGCAGGGCGTACGCCACCGCCGCGGTGAGAAGGGATAGGGCCAGGACCAGGAGGGCCGCGGAGTCGTCCGAACTCCTCAGGGACACGCCCTTACTCCACCACGAACTCCCCGTACATGGTGGTGTCGTGGCCGGGCACGGTGCACACGTACCGGTACCGGCCGGGGCGGGTGGGGGTGAACTGGATCTCCTCGCGCTCGCCAGGAGCCAGCACGCGGGTCTTGGCCCCGGGGAAAGCCGGCTCGAGGTACGGAGGCCTTTCCTGTGCCTGCACCACCCACACGTCGTGGGCCAGGGTGTCCCGGTTCTCCAACACCAGGCGCACCGTTGCTCCTGCCCGCACCCGCAAGGGGGGCCCGGGGATCTGGCCGGAGAACCGCATCCCGGCCTCCGCGGTGACCTCCACCACCTGGGCGCGGCCTGGGCCGGCGGGAGGGCGGGGCTGCCAGCTCACCCCCGCGCCGGCGGCCGCCGCCGCCAGCACCAGGGCACCCGCCAGGAGCAGGAGAGGGTTGGGCCTCATCCGTACGCGGCGCGGAGAATCCCGTACTCCCACCGCTTCCGGTCCTCCACGTGCTTGGGGCTGGCGGGCGCGGTGCGGTTCCGGCCGGGGACGGCGCGGCCGTCCTTGTCCCACGCCACCTCCACCAACAGGGCTTCTCTGCTGGACACGTACGGCCAGCACTGGTTGAACACGGGGTCCGGGTCTCCCCGGTCGCGGCCCAGGGCCCGGGCGATGTGGTACGCGGCGTTGCGGCCCTGCAGGAAGGCGGTGAAGGCGGACTTGGTGTAGGGGGACGCCGCCACGTCCCCGAAGGCGTACACGTTCTCCTGACCGCGCACCCGGAAGGTGGCGGGGTCCACGGGCACAAAGGGGGCCCCCAGCCCTGCCTCCTCGATGAACAGGGGCGCCCGCTGGGGCGGGATCACGCTGGCCAGGTCGAACCGCTGCCGCTCGCCCCGGTCGGAGACGAGGGCCCGAGCGGAGGGGTCCAGCTCCACCACCTTGAAGCTGGGCTTGTACACGATGCCGCGGTCCGCCAGGACCCGCCGCCACAGGTCCGCCAGAAGCGGGGGCTGGGGCCGGTCGTTGGCGTCCAGGACCACCACCTCCGCCCGCACGCCCTTCTTCTTCCAGAACTCGTCCACCAGGCAGGCCACCTCGTACGGGCCCGGAGGGCACTTGTACGGCGGAGGCGGGACGGCGATGACGAAGGTGCCGCCGGAGAAGTTCTCCACGGCGCGCCGCAGCTCCACGGTCCCCGCCCAGGTCCAGGCGTGGGGAGACAGGCGCCGGTTTTCGAGGAGGTTGCGGACCTCGTTCTCCGCGGGCACCAAGCCCGTGGCCACCACCAGGACGTTGTACTCCACGAAGCCCTGCGGGGTGAGCACGCGGTTGTCAGCGAGCCGGAGGCCCGTGGCGGGAGCCCGCAGCACCTTCACCCCCTCCCGCACCAGGGCGTCGAAGGTGACGGTGACCTTCCGGGCGTCCTCCAGCCCCACCACGTAGTCCACGTGCGACGGCCCTGACACGTAGGTGGGGTTGCGCTCCAGCACCACCACCTCCACCTCCGGAGCCAGTTTCCGGAGGGTGCGGGCGCACATGGCGCCGCTGATGCCGCAGCCCACGATCACCACCCGCCGGGACGGCCGGGGCAACAGCGGCCGGGACGGTTCCTGCGCCGCGGCCCAACCCAACAGCCGGTCAGCGATGCCTCCCGTGGCCGCAGCCACCGTGGCACCACCCAGGACCTTCAGAGCCTGGCGTCGCGTCAGCCGCATGGGTACCCTCCTACGTGCAGCTCGAGATGTAGTTGAGGACCTCCGGGGTAGCCACCACCTGGTAGGTGACCACGAGACCGTCGCCTTCCGCCACCAGGTACCGGTCGTCGTAGTCCGCCACCGACAGCTCCAGGACGGTGCGGCCGGTGGAAGTCTCCACGCAGGCCGCGGGGGTGCACCGGCTGGCCAGGGACGCGCGGCTGTCCTTCACGTCCAGGTAGTCCCGCGTCTTCAGGAGGGCCACCGTCCCCTTGCCGGAGCGCACCTGAACCCGCAGGAGTGTCCCGGGGACCAACTGGTACACCGCAGTGGAGAGCCTTCCCGCCACCACCACGGTGGCCTGGTTGCGGACCAGGTTCTGCCCCTTCCGGAGCCGGCCCATGGCCTCCTCCACGGTGCCGGGGTGGTAGCGGATCTCCGTCTGGCCCGGCGCCAGGTGGCGCACCCGCACGGAGAACTCCGAACCCGACACGCTGGACAGGGGGTAGCTGAGGTCCCGGACACGGGGGAAGACCTTGGCGGTCCGGGGCACCTGGCCTGCCTCAAACTGCGCGAGCTCCCGCGGGTCCCCGGCGTGCTCGTAGACGACCACCTCCACCAGACCGGTGGTGGACACCTCCAGCACCGTCCGCTCCCCCGCCTGCACCCGGCGGCGGTGTACGGTGTCTTCCTTGACCACGAAGACCTGGCCGGTCCCGGCTGCGCGCTCTCCGGCCCGGCTGGCCACCATCTGGCCCACCAGGAAGCTGTTCAGGACCACGGCCACCAGGACCGCTGTCCACCGACCCACCCTCTCACCTCCCCCGGGCAGGCCCGCGGCGCAGGTAGAACCGATACACCCCCCCTTCCGGCGCAAGGGGGACCACCTCATGACCCGCCAGCTGCGCCCACCCGCACAAATCGGACTGGGACTGGGGGTCGGTGGTCAGCACCTCCAGCACCTGTCCCTCCCGGAGCCTGGCCAGAGCCTGCTGGGTCTTCAGGAGAGGCAGGGGACACAAAAGGCCCCGGCAGTCCAGCACTTCGTGCGCAGTCCAGTTCTCGGCAGCTCGGTACTGCCCAGGCAAGGTCTTGGAGTACTCGGAACGGACCACAGCCCACCTCACCGGCGCCTGGAGCGGAACTTGGGTTGTTTTTCCGGAGAGAGCAGAAGCGGAGGTCAGGCGGCTTACGCCACCGCCCTACCCCGCCGAGGACAGATGCACTGACGCGGGGCGAAGAACACCGTCACCTGCCTGCGGCTCACGGCCCGTAGTGTACCGGGCCACGGCCTGGAACGCAAGCCCCGGTGCCCCCGCGAGGCTCCTTCCGGCACACGCGGTCAGCGGCCGGGGCTGGTAGCGGGGACGGCGGGCCCCACGGGTGCCCGGCGGGAGCTCCACAGGGCGCCGGCCGCGGAACTCAAAAACCACACGCCTCCTGCCGCGGAGAAAGCGGCCGCGGCGGAGAGGAGGACGAAGGGGAGCTGCCACGGGTGGCCCCCGCCCAGGTAGGCCTTGCGGGGTAGGCCCGCGGACGCGGCCACCAGCAAGGCCGCTACCGTGAGCAACACCCCGAGGCCGAACAGGTGGACCTGCCAGCGCGCCGCCCGGGTGTGCACGGGAAACCCCTGCTGTTGCAGGATCCGGTACACCACGCCCATGAAGGCCGTGGTCACCCCGCCCACCAACATGGCGTGGTAGTGGGCGGTGACCCGCCGCAGCGGCCCGTTGCCCCTTCCCACGCGCACCACCTCCGGAAATGGGAGTCAAGGAGGCCGAAATATCCGCTTTTCTCGCTTGTAGACTGGAGGTGTGGCGGCCCGTGGCGCCATCGGGCGGCGGGCGGATGACTTGTGTCAGCGGGCAGGAGGAATCCGGAGGGGTCCTGCCTGCAGGTAGCGGGAGGGCAGGGGGCGCCGCAGGAGCTGCTGGAGCTGCCGGGAAGCCTGGCACAGGGCCTCCAAGTCCACCCCCGTGTGCACCCCCATCCCCTGCAGCATGTACACCACGTCCTCCGTGGCCACGTTGCCCAGCGCCCCCGGCGCGAAGGGGCAGCCGCCCAGCCCGCCCGCGGAGGCGTCCACGGTGGAGATCCCCATCTGGAGGCTCGCGAGGACGTTGGCGAGCCCCGTCCCCCGGGTGTCGTGGAAGTGGACGCCGAGGCGGTCTGCGGGGACTTCGCGCAGGAGCAGCTCCAGCAGCTCCTGGACCTCCCGGGGTGTGGCCGCCCCCACGGTGTCCGCCACCCCCACGTCCCCACAGCCCATGTCCAACAACTCCAGAACCACTCGGCGCACCTGTTGCGGGTCCGCCCGTCCGCTGTACGGGCACCACCACGCCACGGACACGTAGCCCCGCACGGTCATCCCGGCTTCCCGCGCCCGGCGGACCACCTCCCGGAAGGTGCGCAGGGAGTCCGGGACCGTGGTGCCCAGGTTGGCCGCGGCGAAGGCGTCCGTGGCCGCGGTGAACACCGCCACGGCCCGGACCCCGCAGCCCGCGGCGCGCTCCAGCCCTCGCAGGTTCGGGACCAGGGCCAGGTACGTGACGCCCTCCCGGGGGCGCAGCGTGCGGAACACCTCCTCGGTGTCCGCCATCTGCGGGACGCGGTCGGGCCGGACGAAGGACCCCACCTCGATCCACCGCAACCCGGCGTCCGCCAGGGCTTCTACGAAGGCCACCTTGGCCTCCGTGGGCACCACAGAAGCCTCGTTCTGCAGCCCGTCCCGGGGCCCCACCTCCACCAGCCGGACCGCCCGCGGCAGGCCCGCCAGGGGGATCACGGCTCCTCCTCCAGCTCCACCACCTGAGCTCCGCCCTCCACCTGGTCTCCGGCCCGGGCCAGCACGCGCCGGACCCGCCCGGAGCGGGGAGCGCGCACCACGGTCTCCATCTTCATGGCTTCCAGCACGTACAGGCCCTGCCCCGCCTCCACGCGCTGCCCGGGCTGCACCAGCACGCGGGTGACCACACCGGACATGGGTGCCCGCACGTCGCCCCCTCCAGCTTCTCGCGGGGCCAGCGACTCCCCTGCCTGGGAGAAGGCGTACGTGTGGCCCAGGGCGTGCAGGTGCAGAACCTCGGCCTGGCGGGCGGAGAAGAACTGCAGGGTGAGCCCTCCCACCTGCGCCACCCCAACCCCCGGGCGCACCTCCCGGACCTCCACGGGCAGGTCGCACCCGCCGATCCGTACCACAAAACCCCGGTCGGAAGCCCGAACCTCCGCGGTGGCCTTCCACCCGCGGCACGCGAGGGCCACCCGCACAGGCGTCACGGCAGCTGCACGCCGTCCAGGCGGTCCCACGGGTCCGGCGCCCGGGCGGGCACGGCGGCGGGCGCGGGCTTTGTCTGCGCCAGGAGGACCGCGGCCAAGGCCGCCACCTCCACCGGAGGTGGGGCGGGACGCCAGGCACCGAAGTGTTGTTCCACGAACCCGGTGGAGACGTCGCCTTCGCGGAAGGCGGGGTGGGCGACCAAGTCCCGCAGAAAGCCCAAGTTTGTCTTCGGCCCCAGCAGCACGTACTCGTGCAAGGCCTGCGCCAGGCGCGCCAGGGCCGTGGGACGGTCCGGTCCCCACGCCACCACCTTGGCCAGGATGGGGTCGTACTGGACAGGGATGTCCTGTCCCTCCTGGATCCCGGAGTCCACCCGCACCCCCGGCAGGTGGGGCTCCCGCAAGAGCAAGACGCGGCCGGGGGAAGGGGCGAAGTCCCGCTCGGGGTCTTCCGCGTACACCCGGGCCTCCACCGCGTGTCCCCTCCACACCACGCCCTCCTGGTGCAGCCACAACCGGCGGCCCGCGGCGATGTGCAGCTGCGCGTGCACCAAGTCCACCCCCGTGACCAGCTCCGTCACCGGGTGCTCTACCTGCAGGCGGGTGTTGACCTCCAAAAAGTAGAACCGGCCGTCCCGGTCCAGGAGGAACTCCACGGTGCCCGCGTTCACGTACCCGGCGGCCCGCGCCACCCGGAGGGCAGCTTCCCCCAGCCGAGCCCGGAGTTGGGGGCTCACCACGGGGGAGGGGGCTTCCTCCAAGATCTTCTGGTGCCTACGTTGCAGGCTGCACTCGCGTTCCCCGAGGTGCACCACGGCCCCGTACCGGTCCGCCAGGATCTGCACCTCCACGTGGCGGGGCCCCTCCAGGTACTTCTCCACCAGGACCGCGTCGTCCCCGAAGGCAAGCTGGACCTCCCTGCGGGCGGAAGCCAGGGCTTCCCGGAAACCCGCCGGACCGTGTACCACGCGCAGGCCCCTGCCCCCGCCCCCCGCGGCGGCCTTCAACACCACGGGGAACCCCAGGGTCTGCGCCGCCCGCTCGAGGGTCTCGTCGTCCGCGGCAGGGTGTCCAGGTACTACGGGGACTCCCGCGGCCTCCGCCAGCCTCCTGGCCCGGTCCTTGTCCCCCAGGGCCGCGATGACGTCCGCGGGGGGGCCCACGAACACCAGCCCGGCCTCCTCGCACGCGCGGGCGAACTCCGGGTTCTCTGCGAGGAAGCCGTAACCCGGGTGCACGGCCTCCGCACCCGTGGCACGCGCTGCCTCCACCAACCGCGGGATGTTCAGGTACGAGGCGGCGGGCTCCGCGGGGCCGAGGCACACCGCCTCGTCCGCCAGGACCACGTGGGGGCTGGTGGCGTCCGCCTCCGAGTACACGGCCACCGTACGGACGCCGAGCTCCCGGCATGCCCGGATGACCCGGACCGCGATCTCCCCGCGGTTGGCCACCAGGACCTTCGAGAAGGGAGGGGGATGGGTCACGGCAAAGACCACGACGGTTTGCGGCGCTCCAGGAAGGCCCGCACCCCTTCCTGCCCTTCCGCGCCCGCCCGGGCGGTGGCGATGGCCCGCACCGCCTCCTCCCGGGCTTGGTCCCAGGGCAGGGCGGGCAAGGTCCGCAGCAGGCGCTTGGCTTCCGCCAGGGCCCCCGGAGCCGCCTCAAGGAAAGCCTGGCCCCACTCGGACACCACCTCGTCCGGCTGTTCGGACACCGCGTGCACCAACCCCATTTCCAGGGCCCTGGCCGCGGGGAAGCGGGTGGCGGTGAGGACCGCCCACGACAGGGCGGACCGGTGGACTTTGCGCGCCAAGAAAGGAAGGATCATGGCCGGCACGAGCCCCAGGCGGACCTCGCTGAGCCCGAAGGTGGCCGTGGGGGTGGCTACCGCCAGGTCGCAGGCTGCCACCAGGCCCACCCCGCCCCCGAGGGTGGTCCCGTGGACCCGGGCCACCACGGGTTTGGGGCAGTCCGCCACCGCCTGCAGGGCGGTGAACACGCGGGAGGCGTCCTGCTGGTTTTCCTCCCAGGACGCGAAGGCGGCCTGCCGCATCCACTCCAGGTCCGCGCCCGCGCAGAAGGAAGGCCCTTCCGCGGACAAGACCACGTACCGGACCTCCGGCCGGCGGGCCGCCTCCTGGAAAGCCTCCGTGAGGGCGGCCAAGAGCTCGGGGTTGAGGGCGTTGTGCACCTGGGGCCGGTTGAGCACCACCTCCAGGCGGCTGGCGTGTTGCTGGACGCGAAGCACCGGGTCACCTCGCTACATGCGGAATACGCCCGGCTTCATGGGCTCGATGGGCGCGTTCAGGGCCGCGGACAGGGCCAGGCCCAGGACGTCGCGGGTGGTGGGGGGGTCCAGGATCCCGTCGTCCCACAGCCGGGCGGTGCTGTAGTAGGGGTTGCCCTCCCGCTCGTACTTCTCCAGGATGGGCCGGGCGATGGCCTCCGCCTCTTCCTCCGACAGGGTCTTGCCCTCCCGGGCCAGCTGGTCCCGCTTCACGGTGACCAGCACCCCCGCGGCCTGCTCCGGGCCCATGACGTTGATGCGGGCGTTGGGCCACATCCACAGGAAGCGGGGTTCGTAGGCGCGGCCGCACATGGCGTAGTTCCCGGCCCCGTAGGAGCCCCCGATGATCACGGTGAACTTGGGGACGTTGCTGGTGGCCACGGCGTGCACCATCTTCGCCCCGGCCCGGGCGATGCCTGCGGCCTCGTACTGCCGGCCCACCATGAACCCGGTGATGTTCTGCAGGAACACCATGGGCACCCGCCGCTGCCCGCACAGCTCGATGAAGTGGGCGGCCTTCTCCGCGCTGTCCACGAACAGGACCCCGTTGTTGGCCACCACGCCCACCAGCATCCCGTGGATGCGGGCAAAGCCGCACACCACGGTGGTGCCGTACAGGGCCTTGAACTCCGCGAACCGGCTGCCGTCCACCAGGCGCGCGATCACCTCCCGCACGTCGTAGGGCTGCCGGAGGTCCCGGGGCAGGATCCCGTAGAGCTCCTCGGGGTCGTAGTAGGGGTCCTCCGGCTCCGCCACGTCCAGGTCCACCACCTTGCGGCGGTTCAGGGTGGCCACGATCCGGCGGACGATCTGCAGGGCGTGTTCGTCGGATTCCGCGTAGTGGTCCACCACCCCGGACCGGCGGGCGTGGACCTCCGCTCCCCCCAACTCCTCCGCGGTCACGTCTTCCCCCGTGGCCGCCTTCACCAGGGGCGGCCCGCCCAGGAAGATGGTGCCCGTACCCCGCACGATCACCGCCTCGTCGCTCATGGCGGGCACGTACGCACCTCCCGCGGTGCAGGAGCCCATGACCGCGGCGATCTGGGGGATCCCCAGGGCGCTCATGCGGGCCTGGTTGTAGAAGATGCGGCCGAAGTGTTCCCGGTCGGGGAACACCTCCGCCTGCAAGGGCAGGTACGCGCCTCCCGAGTCCACCAGGTAGATGCAGGGCAGGCGGTTTTGCAGGGCCACTTCCTGGGCCCGCAGGTGCTTCTTCACCGTCATGGGGAAGTACGCACCGCCCTTCACCGTGGCGTCGTTGGCCACGATCACGCACTCCACCCCGCTCACCCGGCCGATCCCCGTGACGATCCCCGCGCTGGGAGCCTCCCCGTCGTACATGTCCCACGCGGCCAGGGGGCACAGCTCGAGGAAGGGGCTTTGCGGGTCCAGGAGGTGTTGGACGCGCTCCCGGGCCGTCATCTTGCCCAGCTCCCGCTGCCGCCGTTGCGCCCGCTCCCCACCCCCCCGCCGGACCTGCTCCAGCCGCCGCCGGAGTTCCTCCGCCAGGGCCCGGTGGTAGGCGGCGTTCTCCCGGAAGGCCTCGCTGTCCGTACGGACCTGCGAACGGATCCGCTCCACGCCTGTCCCCTTCGGTTTTTCCCACCGCACGGTTACACCGCGGGAGGCCCGTTTCCCTGCGGGGCCTCGGTTGCCGGTTCCGGGGGCACCGGGTACCATGGGCACGGACTGAACTGGGGAGGCCGACGTGGAGTTCGCCCTGACCGAGGAGCACCGGCTGGTGCAGCAGACCGCGCGGGAGTTCGCGACCCGGGAGATCCTGCCCGTGGCCTCCCAGCTGGACGCCGAACACAGATTCCCCACGGAGATCGTCCGGGGGCTGGGCGAGCTGGGGCTCATGGGGGTGACGGTGCCGGAGGAGTACGGGGGCGCGGGAATGGACCACGTAGCGTACGTCCTGGCCATGGAGGAGGTGGCCCGGGCGTGCGCGTCCACCGCGGCCATCATGTCCGTGAACAACTCCCTGGTGTGCGACCCCATCCTGCGGTACGGCACGGAAGAGCAGAAACGCCGTTACCTCCCCGTCCTGGCCTCGGGGAGGGAGCTCGGCTGTTACTGCCTCACCGAACCCCAGGCGGGGTCGGATGCCGCTTCCCTGCAGACCACCGCGCGCCTGGACGGCGACCGGTGGGTGCTCAACGGGACCAAGGTGTTCGTGACCAACGCCCGGGAGGCCTGGGTGTTCATCGTGTACGCCCGGACGGAGGAAGTCCCGGGAGCCCGGGGGATCTCCGCCTTCCTCGTGGAACGGGACTACCCCGGCATCACGGTGGGGAAGGTGGAGCGGAAGATGGGGCTTCTGGCCTCTTCCACGTGCGAGGTGCTCCTGGAGGACTGCCGGGTCCCCCGGGAGAACCTGCTGGGTGCCCGGGGGGAGGGGTTCAAGGTCGCCCTGTCCACCCTGGACGGGGGCCGGATCGGGATCGCGGCGCAGGCGGTGGGGATCGCCCGGGCGGCCTTGGAGGAGAGCGTGGCGTACGCCAAGGAGCGCCGGCAGTTCGGAAGGTCCATCGCGGAGTTCCAGGCCATCCAGTGGAAGATCGCGGACATGGCCACCCGCATCGAGGCGGCGCGCCTGTTGGCCCTGCGGGCCGCCTGGCTCCGGGACCAGGGAAAGCGGTGCACCGTGGAGGCCTCCATGGCCAAGCTCTTCGCCTCGGAGACCGCCATGTTCGCGGCCCACCAGGGAGTGCAGATCTTCGGGGGCTACGGGTACATCAAGGACTACCCCGTGGAGCGGTACTTCCGGGACGCGAAGATCACGGAGATCTACGAGGGCACCTCGGAGATCCAGCGCATGGTCATCGCCCGGAACCTCTTGGCTTGAGCTAACGAACGTTTGGTAGGGAGGAGGCGGGTATGGACGTGGTGGTGTGCGTCAAACAGGTGCCGGACACCGAGCAGCCCATCCGGGTCCGGCCGGACGGCAGCGGCATCGAGGAGCAGGGGCTGAACTGGATCCTCAACTACTACGACGAGCACGCGGTGGAAGAAGCCCTGAGGGTCCGGGAGAAGCACGGAGGGACGGTGACCGTGGTGTGCGTGGGGCCTGCCCGGGCCAGCGAGGCCCTGCGCACCGCCCTGGCCATGGGTGCAGACGAGGCGGTGCACGTGGCCGACCCGGCCCTGGAGGGCGCGGACCACCTCGGGGTCGCCAGGGTCCTGGCCCGGGTGCTGGGACAGCTCCGCTACGACCTGGTGCTGTGCGGCCGTCTCGCCACGGACGACAACGCCTCCGTGGTGGGTGGCGCCCTGGCGGAGTACCTGGGCCTGCCGCAAGCCACCGCCATCTCCAAGCTGGACATCCAGGACGGGCTGGCTACCGTGGAGCGGGAGGTGGAGGGCGGCGTGGAGGTCCTGCAGGTGCCCCTGCCCGCGGTGTTCACCGTGGAGCGCACCATCAACGAGCCCCGCTACCCGACCCTTCCGGGCATCATGAAGGCCAAGCGCAAGGAGATCCGGACTTTGACCTTGGCGGACCTAGGCCTCAGCCCCCAGGAGGTGGGGCCGGAGGCCGCCCGGGTGCGGTACGTACGGTTCGAGCCGCCGCCCCGGCGGGAGGCGGGCCGGGTGGTCACCCCGGACTCCCCGGAGGAAGGCGCGCGGCTCATCGCGGAGTTCCTCCAGGAGACCGCCAAGGTGCTGTGAGGTGACGGCGATGGGACGAGACGTCTGGGTCGTGGCGGACCACGCGGCGGGCAGCGTGCGGCGCATCACCCTGGAGCTTCTGGGTAAGGGCCGGGAGCTCGCGGACTCCCACCGCGGGAAGCTGGTGGCCCTGGGCCTGGGCCACGGGTTGGAAGGGCTGGCGCAGGTCCTGGGCGAGTACGGGGCGGACGTGGTCCTGTGGGCGGACCACCCCTCCCTGGCCTCGTACACCACGGAGGCGTACGCGGAGGTGGTGAGCTCCCTGGTCCGGGAGCGCACCCCCTGGCTGGTCCTCATCCCGTCCACCGCGTGGGGCCGCGACCTGGCGCCGCGGGTGGCGGCCCGGCTGGGCGCGGGCGTGGTCACAGACGTGGAAGCCCTCTGGGTGGAAGACGGCCAGGTGCTAGCGCGCCGGCCCATGTACACCCGCAAGGTCATGGGGACCGTGCGGTACGTGGGGGAGGGGCCGCACCTGGCGGTGGTGCTGCCCAAGGTGTTCGCCCCCGCGGCGCGGCACGAGGGCCGCACCGCGGAGGTGGAACGGGTGGCGCTGCAGCCCGCCCCACCCCGGACCAAGCTGGTGGAGACCCGTTCCGTGCAGCGGGAACGCGCCTCCCTGACGGAGGCGGAGGTGATCGTGTCGGGCGGCCGGGGGTTGCGGGGCCCCGAGAACTTCGCCCTCCTGGACGCTCTGGCGGCGGAGCTGGGGGCCGCGGTGGGGTCGAGCCGGCCGCCCGTGGACAGCGGCTGGGTCCCCCACGACTACGAGATCGGCCAGACGGGCAAGACCGTAAGCCCCACGGTGTACATCGCGGTGGGCATTTCCGGAGCCCCCCAGCACTTGGCGGGGATGTCGGGGTCCAAGTACATCGTGGCCATCAACAAGGACCCCAACGCCCCCATCTTCCAGGTCGCCAGCCTGGGGGTGGTGGGCGACCTCTTCCAGATCGTGCCGAAGCTCACGGAGGAGGTCCGGCGGCGGAAGGCGCAGGCCTGAGGAAACCCTTGGGGAGGTGGTGGGGATGGCGGTGACCCGAGCGCGGACGGAGGAAACCCGGCAGGCGCGGCGGCGGTGGGAGGAGGGGACCCTCCGGGAGGCCCTCCAGCGGCAGCCCGAGCGGCCCTGGCGCTTCACCACCCTCTCGGACCTGCCGGTGGAGCGGCTGTACGGGCCCGAGGACCTCGAAGGCGTGGACTTCGACCGGGACATCGGGTGGCCGGGGGAGTACCCGTACACCCGCGGCATCCACGCCACCATGTACCGGGGCAGGCTGTGGACCATGCGGCAGTTCGCGGGCTTCGGGACCGCGGAGGACACCAACCGCCGCTTCCACTACCTCCTCCGGCAGGGGCAGACGGGCCTGTCGGTGGCCTTCGACATGCCCACCCTCATGGGCTACGACTCCGACCACCCCCGGGCCGTGGGCGAGGTGGGCCGGGAGGGGGTGGCCGTGGACACCCTGGCGGACATGGAGCTGCTCTTCGAGGGGATTCCCCTGGACGAGGTCAGCACCTCCATGACCATCAACGCGCCCGCGGCGGTGCTGTACGCCATGTACGTGGCGGTGGCGGACAAACGCGGCATCCCCCGGAGCAAACTCCGCGGGACGATCCAGAACGACTGCCTGAAGGAGTTCATCGCCCAGAAGGAGTGGATCGTCCCGCCGCGGCCCAGCATGAAGCTCGTCATCGACACCTTCGAGTTCTCCGTGCGGGAGACCCCGCAGTGGAACCCCATCAGCATCAGCGGCTACCACATCCGGGAGGCGGGGGCCACCGCGGTCCAGGAGCTGGCCTTCACCCTCGCCGACGGCATCGCCTACGTCCAGGCGGCCATGGACCGCGGGCTGGAGGTGGACCAGTTCGCCCCCCGGCTGAGCTTCTTCTTCGACGTCCACAACGACTTCTTCGAGGAGATCGCCAAACTGCGGGCCGCCCGGCGCATGTGGGCCCGGATCATGCGGGAGCGGTTCGGGGCTCGCAACCCGCGGTCGTGGATGCTGCGGACCCACGCCCAGACCGCGGGGGTCTCCCTCACCGCCCAGCAGCCCCTGAACAACATCGCCCGGGTGGCCATCCAGGCCCTGGCCGCGGTCCTGGGCGGGGTGCAGTCCCTGCACACCAACTCCATGGACGAGACCTACGCCCTGCCCACGGAGGAGGCGGTCACCGTGGCCCTGCGCACCCAGCAGATCCTCGCGTACGAGAGCGGGGTGGCGAACACCGTAGACCCCTTGGGCGGGTCGTACTTCGTGGAGGCCCTCACCCGCAAGATCGAGGAACAGGCGTGGGAGTACATCCGCCGTATCGACGAGCTGGGCGGGATGCTGGCCGCCATCGAGGCGGGCTTCCCCCAGCGGGAGATCGCGGACGCCGCCTACCACTACCAGCAGCAGCTGGAGCGCAGGGAGAAGATCGTGGTGGGCGTGAACGAGTTCGTCTCCGGGGAGCCACAGCCCATCCCCATCCTCAGGATCCCCCCGGAGGTGGAGCGGCGACAGGTGGAGCGGTTGAAGCGCGTGCGGGCGGAGCGGGACAACGAGCGGGTGGCGGCCTGTCTTGCGGAGCTGCGCCGGGTCGCCGAGGCGGGCGGGAACACCATGGACTCCATCCTCGAAGCGGTGAAGGCGTACGCCACCCTGGGGGAGATCTGCGACGTCTTCCGCGCGGTGTGGGGGGAGTACCGGGAGCCCGCCCTCCTGTAGGAGCCAGTCCGGGAGGAGCCGGCGTCCCGGCAACACGGACCGGGGCGGCTCCGCAGCTGGACACCCCCTGGCCCGGTTGCTAAAATCGCCGGTGGGCCGTTAGCTCAACTGGTAGAGCAGGGGACTCTTAATCCCAAGGTTGCAGGTTCGAGTCCTGCACGGCCCTCCAAGGCAAGGAGGTTGCATACACCCCGCAGGAAGCTGCGGGGTTCGACGTTTTCTTGACAGGAGGACGGGGGCGGGCGTGGCGGAACGGTAGACGCGCGGGACTTAGGATCCCGTGGGGAAACCCCGTGGGGGTTCAAATCCCTCCGCCCGCACCAGCCCCGGAGCGGACCGTGAGGAGGTCGTCAGGGTGAAGGTCGTGAACGTCCGGCGGGAGCCGGGGAGTACCGCGGTGCTGGAGATCGAGGTCCCGGAGGACCGGGTGGCCAAGGCCGTGGCCCGGGGGATCGTGCGGGTGAGCCAACGGGCCAAGATCCCGGGGTTCCGGCCCGGCCGGGCCCCCCGGGCCGTGGTGGAGCGGTACGTGGGGCGGGAGGCGGTGTACGAGGAGGCCCTGGAGAGCCTGCTCCCGGAGGCTTACCGCGAGGCGGTGCGGCAGAGCGGCATCCGGCCCATCAGCCGGCCCCGGTTCGAGGAAGCCCGCATCGAGGAGGGCAAGCCCCTGCGGGTGGTGGCGCGGGTGGAGGTGGAGCCTGAGGTCCACCTGGGGGACTACCGAGGCCTGCGGGTTCCCTTCCCCCAGCCCCAGGTGGGGGAGGAGGAAGTCCAGCGGACCCTGGAGGCCCTGCGGGCCCGGTACGGCCAGCTGCTCCCTAAGGAGGGGCCCGCGGAGCGGGGCGACTTCGTCCTGCTCCGGGTCCTCGAGGCTCCCGAGGGAGCCTCCCGCTTTTCCCCGGGCCGCGAGCTGATGCTGGAGGTGGGCGGCGGGGAGACCCCGGAGAGCCTGAACCCCCTGCTGGAGGGGAAGGCCGCGGGGGAGGAGTTCACGTGGGAAGGCGACGGAGGGCCGGTGCGGTTCTCCGTGTTGGAGGTGAGGTGGCGGGAGCTGCCGCCTTTGGACGACACCTTTGCCCAGACCGTCAGCGACCACCAGACCCTGGAGGAGCTGCGGGAGGGGATCCGGAGGAGGCTGCAGGCGGAGGCGGAGGCCCGGGCCAGGTCGGAGTACGAGGCACAGGTGTTGCAGGCGGTGGTGGAGGGCTCCCAGGTGGAGCTGCCCGAGACTCTGGTGCACGCGGAGGTACACGAGTTGCTGGACGACCTAGAGGAGGAGCTGCGGCGCCGGGGGCTGTCGTGGAACCAGTACCTGCAGCTCGTGGGGAAGACGGCCCAGGAGGTCCACGACGAACTGCGGCCCCGGGCGGAGGCCAGGGTCCGAACCCGCCTGGTGCTGGAGGCGGTGGCGAAGGCGGAGGGGTTGGAGCCCTCGGAAGAGGAGGTGGCGCGGTCCGTCCAGAACCTGGCAGAGGAGAGCCACCGGAGTCCGGAGGAGGTGCGGGACCTGCTGGAGCGGACGGGCACCATGGAGAGGGTCCGGGGAGTCTTGCGGCGCCGGCGGGCCCTGGCGTACCTGGTGGAACGGGCCTCCGGGGGCGCCGTGAGTCTTCCTGGCGCCTCGCAGCCCGGGGAGGAGGCAGCGCCGTGACCCTGGTCCCCATCGTGGTGGAGCAGAGCGCCCGGGGCGAGCGGGCGTACGACATCTACTCGCGCCTGCTGAAGGAGCGGATCATCTTCCTGGGCGGGGTGGTGGACGACGAGGTGGCGAACCTCGTCATCGCCCAGATGCTGTTCCTGGCCTACGAGGACCCTGAGAAGGACATCCAGCTGTACATCAACAGCCCCGGGGGTTCCATGACCGCGGGGTTGGCCATCTACGACACCATGCAGCACATCCAGCCGGACGTGGCCACCATCTGCGTGGGCATGGCGGCCTCCGTGGCGGCCCTCCTCCTGGCTGGAGGGGCGAAGGGCAAGCGGGGGGCGCTGCCGTACTCCCGGATCATGATCCACCAACCGTGGGGGGGAGCCCAGGGGCAGGCGGTGGACATCGCCATCCGGGCCAAGGAGGTCATCGAGCTCCGGAAGATCCTCAACGAGATCCTGGCACGGCACACGGGCCAGCCCCTGGAGCGCATCGAGCGGGACACGGACCGGGACTTCTACATGAGCGCCCAGCAGGCCAAGGAGTACGGGCTCATCGACGTGGTCATCGAGCCCCGCAGCGAGAAGCTGGCGAGGCTGCACCGGTGAGGCAGGGAAGTTGCTCTGGAGTCGCACGCGGGCTCCGTTCCCACGGTGAGCGGGGGCCGGGATCAAGGACGGCAGGGGGGTCGCATGTTCCGCTTCGGGGATGAGCGGGAGCGGTTGAAGTGCTCCTTCTGCGGGAAGGGGCAGGAGCAGGTGCGGAAGCTGGTGGCCGGCCCTGGGGTGTACATCTGCGACGAGTGCATCGAGCTGTGCAACGAGATCATCGAGGAGGAGCTGTACGGGGAGCAGGAAGAACGGGGCCCCCGGAGCCTGCCCAAGCCCCACGAGATCTACGAGACCCTGTGTCAGTACGTGGTGGGCCAGGAGCGGGCCAAGAAGGTCCTGTCCGTGGCGGTCTACAACCACTACAAGCGCATCGCCCACCGGCGGCCCACGGACGTGGAGCTCCAGAAGAGCAACATCCTCCTCATCGGCCCCACCGGCTGCGGGAAGACCCACCTGGCCCAGACCCTGGCCAAGATCCTGGACGTACCCTTCGCCATCGCGGACGCCACCAGCCTCACGGAAGCGGGGTACGTGGGGGAGGACGTGGAGAACATCCTCCTCCGCCTGGTGCAGGCCGCGGACTACGACGTGAAGAAGGCGGAGCGGGGGATCGTGTACATCGACGAGGTGGACAAGATCGCCCGCAAGTCCGAGAACCCGTCCATCACCCGGGACGTGTCCGGAGAGGGGGTCCAGCAGGCCCTCCTGAAGATCCTGGAGGGGACGGTGGCCAACGTCCCGCCCCAGGGAGGCCGCAAGCACCCGCACCAGGAGTTCATCCAGGTGGACACCACCAACATCCTGTTCATCTGCGGGGGCGCCTTCGAGGGGCTGGACAAGATCATCGAGGCCCGGGTCCGGCAGTCCAGCATGGGCTTCGGGGCCCAGTCCAACCCCAAGGTCCGGGACACGGGCGAGCTCCTCCGCCAGGTCATGCCCCAGGACCTGCTGCGCTACGGGCTCATCCCGGAGTTCATCGGCCGGCTTCCCGTGGTGGTGCCCCTGGAGCCCCTCACGGAAGACCACCTGGTGCGCATCCTGGTGGAGCCCAAGAACGCCCTGGTGCGGCAGTACCAGAAGATCCTGGAGATGGACGGGGTGGACCTGGTGGTGGCGGAGGACGCCCTGCGGGCGATCGCCCGGGAGGCCCTGGCCCGGAACACGGGCGCCAGGGGGCTCCGGACCATCCTGGAGGACATCATGCTGGACGTGATGTACGAGATCCCCTCCCGGCCGGAGATCAAGCGGTGCGTCATCACCCTGGAGTCCGTGGAGCGGCGGGCCCGGCCCATCCTCATCACCGCCGCGGAGGCCAAGCGCCTGGCCAAGGAAAAGCCCGCCTCGTGACCCCCAGGTGCCGGTCCTGCGAGGGGAAGGGACCGGGGTGGTAGGCCGGTCTCCGGCGCCGAAGGGGCCCGGCCCGTGAGGGGCGCCGCAGGCGTGGAATCCCCGGGGCCCGATGTGCGTAAATACGAGTAGAGGTTCGGGGCGCCACAGGGGCCCCGACGGAGGTTCGGAATGAGCCAGACGAAGACCCAGTACCCGACGTCCCTTCCCGTCCTCGCCCTGAAGGGAGTGGTGGTCCTCCCCTACATGCCCATCGCCTTGGGGGTGGGCCGGCCGAAGTCGGTCCGGGCCCTGGAGCGGTCCCTGGAGTCGGACCGGCTGCTGGCCCTGGTCTGCCAGCGGGACGAGAACGTGGAGGACCCCAAACCCGAAGACCTGTACGAGTGGGGGGTGGTGGCCCGCGTCCTGAACGTGGGCAAGCAGCCCGACGGGGTCCTGCAGGTGATGGTGGAAGGGCTGGTCCGGGTGCACCTGGAGGGGTTCGTGCACACCGAGCCCTTCTTCCTGGCCCAGGTCCGGGTGGTGGAGGACCCCACGGAGAAGACGTTGGAGATCGAGGCCCTGATGCGAGGGGTCACCTCCCAGTTTGAGCGGTACGCTCGGCTGAGCCGCACCGTAGCTCCGGAAGCGTACATGGCGGTGATGAACACCGAGGAACCGGGCAAGCTGGCGGACCTGGTGGCCCAGCACCTGCCCCTCAAGGCGGAGGAACGGCAGAAGGTGCTGGAGCTGGACGTGTCCAGCCGCCTGGAGTTCGTCTCCCAGGTGCTGGCCCGGGAGATCAACATCCTGGACCTGGAGCGGAAAATCCAGAACCGCGTCCGGAAGTCCATGGAGAAGTCCCAGCGGGAGTACTACCTGAAGGAGCAGATGAAGGCCATCCAGCAGGAGCTGGGGGAGAAGGACGAGCGCCAGGCGGAGGTGGAGGAGTACCGCAAGAAGATCGAGGCCGCCAACCTGCCGGACCCCGTCAAGGAGAAGGCCCTGGAGGAGCTGAGCCGCCTGGAGAAGATGCCCCCCATGGTGGCGGAGGCGGTGGTGGTCCGCACCTACCTGGACTGGATCCTGGCCCTGCCCTGGAGCGTCCGGACGGAGGACCGCCTGGACATCCCGGAGGCCCGGAAGATCCTGGACGAGGACCACTACGGGCTGGAGAAGGCCAAGGAGCGCATCGTGGAGTACCTGGCGGTGCGCAAGTTGAGCCCCCAGTCCAAGGGCCCCATCCTGTGCTTCGTGGGGCCGCCCGGGGTGGGCAAGACGTCCCTGGGGAAGTCCATCGCCCGGGCGTTGGGCCGGAAGTTCGTCCGCATCTCCCTGGGCGGGGTGCGGGACGAGGCGGAGATCCGGGGCCACCGGCGCACGTACGTGGGGGCCCTGCCCGGCCGCATCATCCAGGGCATGAAGACCGCGGGGAGCAAGAACCCCGTGTTCATGCTGGACGAGATCGACAAGCTGGGGATGGACTTCCGGGGCGACCCCTCCGCGGCCCTGCTGGAGGCGTTGGACCCGGAGCAGAACCACGCTTTCAGCGACCACTACCTGGAGCTGCCCTTTGACCTCAGCGAGGTGATGTTCATCTGCACCGCCAACGTGCTGGACACCATCCCTCCGGCCCTCCGGGACCGGATGGAGGTGATCCGCTTCCCGGGCTACATCGAACAGGAGAAGCTGGGCATCGCCCGGCACTTCCTGGTGCCCAAACAGCGCAAGGAGAACGGGCTGGAGGCCTTCGGCCTGGAGATCACGGACGCGGCCCTGCGGAAGATCATCCGGGAGTACACCCGGGAGGCGGGGGTGCGGAACCTGGAACGGGAGATCGGGACCATCTGCCGCAAGGTGGCCACCCAGGTGGCCTCCGGGGACAGCCGGGCCCCCAAGCGGGTCACCGCCCGGATGCTGCACCGCTTCCTGGGCCCGCCCCGGTTCCGCTACGGCCTGGCGGAGAAGCACGACGAGGTGGGCGCGGCCACGGGCCTGGTGTGGGCGGAGACGGGCGGAGACATCGTCACCGTGGAGGCCACCCTGGTGAAGGGCAACGGCAAGCTGGTGCTCACGGGCCAGCTGGGCGACGTGATGAAGGAGTCCGCGCAGGCCGCGGTGTCGTACGTGCGGTCGCGCAGCCGGCGGCTGGGGGTGGACGAGGACTGGTACAGCAAGTTCGACGTCCACATCCACGTCCCCGCGGGTGCCCAGCCCAAGGAAGGGCCCTCCGCGGGGATCACCATGGCCACCGCCCTGGCCTCCGCCCTCAGCGGGAGGCCCGTGCGCAAGGACGTGGCCATGACGGGGGAGATCACCCTGCGGGGGAAGGTCCTGCCCGTGGGAGGGCTGAAGGAGAAGGTCATCGCGGCGCACCGGGCGGGGATCCGTACCGTGATCCTCCCCAAGGAAAACGAGCGGGACATGCACGAGATCCCGGAGAACGTCCGGCGGGCGCTGCGGTTCCGCTTCGTGGAGCACATGGACGAGGTCCTGGAGGAGGCCCTGCTGCCCGCGCCCGCCAAGCCCGTGGCCCCCGAGCCCCCGCCCGCGGCTCTGGAGGTCCCGAGGATCCCGGTGGAGCTGCCCCAGCAGGCCCCGCCTCCTCCGCCCCAGGCCTAGCAGCCTGTCTCGGAAATGCCGCTGCGGGTGTTGAGCGCGGAGGACCTGGACCGCGCGGTGTCCATGCGGGACGCCATCCAGGCGGTCCGGGAAGGGTTCCGGGCCCTGTCCGCGGGCCGAGCCCGGGTGCCGCTGCGGGTGCACGTGCAGGTGCCCTCCGGGGTGGCCCTGTGGATGCCGTGCGCCCTGGACGGGGTGGGCGCGGGGGTGAAGGCGGTGACGGTGTTCCCCCAGAACCCCGCACGGGGCCTCCCCGCCATCCAGGCGGCGGTGCTGCTGCAGGACCTGGACACCGGGAGACCGGTGGCTCTGGTGGAGGGCACTTCCCTGACCGCCTTGCGGACCGGTGCGGCCACGGGGCTGGCCACGGACCTGCTGGCACGCCCGGACGCCTGTGTGGTGGCCTTGTTCGGCTGCGGCGGGCAGGCCCCAAGACAGCTGGAGGCGGTGTGCACCGTGCGGTCCGTCACGCAGGTGCGGGTGTACTGCCCCACTCCGGCTCACCGGGAAGCCTTCGCGGCGTGGGCTAGGGAGCAGCCGTGGCTGCGGGGGGCCTCGGTGTTCGCGGCGCCCACCCCGGAGACGGCCCTGCGGGGCGCGGACGTGGTGGTCACCGCCACGCCGAGCCGGGAGCCGGTCTTCCGGGCGGAGGACCTGGCCGCGGGGGCCCACGTGAACGCCGTGGGTGCCTTCACCCCGCACATGCGGGAGGTGCCCGCGGAGGTCGTGCGCCGCGCCCGGGTGGTGGTGGACAGCCTGGAGGCCGCCCGGGAAGAGGCGGGAGACCTGATCCAGGCCGCGGCGGAAGGCGCGTTCCAGTGGGATCGGGCGGTGGAGATCGGCCGGCTGGTGGAGGAACCCTCCTTGGGAAGGCGCTCCGCCGACGAGGTCACCCTGTTCAAGTCCGTGGGGGTGGCGGTCCAGGACTTGGTCGTCGGATGGCTGGCCCTGCGGCGGGCTGCGGAGGTCGGGCTGGGGACGGAGGTAGCGTGGTGAACGGGGTGGGGCTGTGGGGAAGGATCCGGGAGGGGCTCCGTCGCACGCGGCAGGCCCTCACCGCCCACCTGCAGGACGCCTTCCCCCGCCCGCCCGACGAGGAGTTCTTCGACCGGCTGGAGGAGGCCCTCCTGGCCTCCGA
>Ga0079992_128004_pt1 | contig 22536 bp, 13 predicted proteins | sample FaiFalFF_MnMetaG_3_FD_69197 | JGI IMG/M metagenome (GOLD analysis project Ga0079992, IMG submission 69197) | Freshwater microbial communities from Yellowstone National Park, Wyoming, USA - Fairy Falls B (FF_Mn_B) MetaG (SPADES assembly) (version 2) | ecosystem: Environmental > Aquatic >... | reverse complement strand
GCCAGTTTTCTACGGGCTCCCAGCGCAGACTATAACGCATATCCGGCTTATCCGAGCCGTAAGCCCGCATCACCTCCCCGTACGAATACCGCGGCAAAGGCCCTAGCTCCACGCCCACCATCTGCGCAAACACCTCCCGCACTAAACCCTCAAAAGTTTGCAAAATGTCTTCCTGCGTTACAAAGCTCATTTCGCAGTCCACTTGCGTAAACTCTGCTTGCCGATCCCCCCGATAATCCTCATCCCGAAAGCACCGCGCAATCTGATAGTATCGGTCCAATCCTGCAATCATGAGGAGCTGCTTGAGAAGCTGCGGCGACTGCGGAAGGGCATAAAAGCTCCCGGGTTTGAGCCGGGAAGGCACCAAAAAGTCGCGCGCCCCCTCCGGCGTAGAACGAATAAGCATAGGCGTCTCCACCTCCACAAAACCCCGCCCCCGCAAGTATTCCCGAATCGTCCGAACCATCTCCGCCCGAAACAGCAGACGCCGCTGCAAAACAGGCCGCCGTAAGTCTAAATACCGATACCGCAGCCGTAGCTCCTCCTGCGCATTCGTCTCATCCTCAATCAAAAAAGGAGGGGTCTCCGAAGTATTAAGCACCGTTAGCGCCTCCACCTCAATCTCCACTTGTCCCGTAGGCAGGTGGGGATTCGGGCTCTCTCGCCGTTGCACCGTCCCTTCCACCAAAATCACCCACTCCCGCCCTAAATCCCTCAGCCTCTCATAAAAGGGTGAACTCTCCAAGGCCCTGAGTTGCACAATTCCACTACGGTCTCTAAGGTCCACAAACACAAACCGCCCTAAGTCCCGCACACGCCGCACCCAACCCGAAACCCTCACCCGACTCCCTATGTGCTCCTCCCGCACCTCCCCACATCCCACAGACCGGTAAAAGGTAGCCTCCATAGGGCCAAAGGTACTATTACCTCCCCTATAGCCCTGACCTTACCTATATCGCTTCCCATCTCTGTATTTACAGCAAACCCAGTCTCACACCTCCAAAAGCCCTACCTTCCCTTCTTGCCCATGGATTCCCTCGCATCTAGCACTATTTCTCGGGATAGACTTTCTTTTCAGGGCGGCGGCCAGCCCCCTCTAAGAGCTGGCCGCCGCCCTCCCACAGTTCAGTTTAGCTCGGGGCTCGTACCTTTGACTACCTTATGTCGCAACTCCATAAGAAAGTCGGATTAGCGTTACTAATAGTTTTAGCTCACGCACAGGAGGAGGTTTTGATTCTGCGGCGGGCAGCTCGGGTGCAACGTCGGCCTGAGGTAGAATACCGAGAGCACCTAAGAGGGCGGGTAGTGGATTCCCGGACGGGTGAACCCTTAGCAGGTGCACTGGTTCGGTTGGGAGCCAGGGGAGCTTATACCGATAGTCGGGGATTTTTTGACTTGATTTATGAGCGGAGTGGGGATACGCTGTATGTGAGCTTTCTGGAGTACCGGACGAAGCGGATAGTCATTACCCGACCCGGGGAGGTGGTGGTGGCCTTAGAGCCCATGGAGGTGGAGCTGGGAGCGGTGGAGATAGTGGAGGAGGCGGATCGGGCTACGGAGGCGGCCGTGGCGGTGGAGCGGCTGCGGAGTTTAGAGTTTGGGGAGGCCTACACGGCGGAGCGGATTATGCGGCAGACGACAGACTTCTATGTGCCGAATGTTTTGCGGAGGCTACCGGGGATAAGTTTGCTTACGGGGCGATGGGTGAGTGTGCGGGGACTGGCCGAACGGTATAATGCGTTTGCCGTAGGGATGGCCTATCCGGGATGGGTGCGGTATGATGGGAGCATGTCTATCAATCAGGAGTTAGTAAGCACGCTCTTAGGGCGGGTGGAGGTACGGAAGGTTTGGACGCCGGAGCTGTTAGGGCATTTTGGTGGGGGGCTGGTAGATTTTCAACTTCCGGAGGGCGGCTCGGAGGGTCTTAGTGTGGCGCTGACAGGCGAGATCGGGAGCTGGGGTATAGGGCAGCGGTATCCCGTGGTGCGGGGCTCATGGGCGCAGTGGGAGAATAGGGATTTGCCTGACCCGGCACTTATTCAAGCCAGTGCGCCGGGAGATAGGCCAACAGCCGAAAATTTCGTTTATGCTCAGCAGTATCGGCGGCTGGTGGTGCCCGATACGGGGGCGTTCGCGCCGCCCGGACCGCTCGTAACGATCTCCTACAACACTCGCAAAAAGCAATGGGAGGGAGCTCTACGGCTTACTTATGGACAACGTTATAATCAGGAGAGAACGTATTTTGACTTGGGAGACTTTGACAGTTCAGATGGAGAGTGGCGTTTCAGAAGAAACCTAGATGCTTGGGTTCGCCCTATATGGAAAATCTCTCAAAATTTTGGTCTTTCGTGCTCTTTCGCATACATCCCCTCGGAAAAAGATAGATTGGGCTTTTCCCTATTAGGCATGGGACAAAACTTACAGCGTTATGGATTAGAGCGGGGTAGCTACTTCAACGAAGATGTGGGAAATGGGGGGGCTTATGTGCCTTACTGGTATTCGTCTTCTCTCTTGGAGAATAGCCGCTTAGGAGTGGGAAAGTTGTATTGGTCCCATCGCGGGAATAAATGGTCATGGAAAACTGAAGTGGGACTGATAAGGCAATCGTATCGGGTACCCTTTGTAGGGGCTATGAATTATGCCATCTATCCGGGGGATAGTGTATTACGTTATGAGCTTGAGCTGTGGGGGGCGGATGAAGCCTTTGCGCTTACATGGCATAGTAGCAGCTGGGCTAATCAAATGTACGGACATGCCTATTTGGAGCGCAGGTGGGGAAGTAGGCACTCATGGGTCAGTATGCGAGGTGGGATTTGGTATTCCCAAGAATGGCAGGGCAATGAGGCGCGATTTTTAGGACTTTTGCCCGATAGTGCGAATCAACCATATATTTTTCAGCCCGAGGCATTGACTTTGGCGGGTATTCGGGAGGTATTCAGGGAGTCTTATCGGGTTCCGGGCGGTTTTTGGCTTTTGGAACGGACGGGCGATTATCATAGGTGGCGGGCGCAGACGCTCATTGGAGCTGGGTATGGGATGCTCAGAATGGGCTGGGAGCGCTGGGAGGGGATGATAGGGGCTCGGTATGAAGTGTATGAGCGACGATTCTGGCATAAGCCCGTAGGAGGGTGGGCGTATGTGCCTTTCTTCATAGAGCGAAGAGGCGACCTCCTACCCAGTTTGATTGTGAAATATCGGACAGGGGAGATGAGTCATGTGCGGGGAGCGGTATATCGGACGCTTATTAGGCCGCCGGCACCTGCACAAGTGCCCATGAAATTCTTTGACCCTCTGGGGTCCTATTATTGGGGCGGAGATACATCTTATGCCACGGGCTGGAGCTGGAACGGCGACCTACGTTGGGAGTGGGTGAAAAACTCTTATCGGTCGGTTGCAATAGGCATCTTTTTCAAGGCTCTTCGTTCGCTTCCAGAGGTGTATTTGGAGCCTTCCAGCTACACGGAAGTCTTTGTATTCAAGACGCGGAACCGCTCTTATGGGGAAGTGGGCGGCATAGAAGTAGAAGTGCGGGAGGTTTTGTGGGGCGATGTAACGAGCCCTCGGCTGTGGGGGTATGTGAATGCTACGATTTCTGAGAGTGGGAGCCGGTTTTGGCGAGGGCTGAGGGATCCGTACAATGAGCGCTTGCAAGGTCAGGCTCCATATGTGGTGAATGCAGGCCTTATTGGACGCCCGACTGAGAAGTGGGAAGTAGGGAGTTACTTCAACTATACAGGGCCGCAAATCTGGGGGATGGGTTTTGACAGGAATATTTATCCGAATCTGGTGGAGCGGGGGCGGGCGTTTTGGGAGGTGCAAGTGAGTCGGCGTTTGGGGCGGTGGGAGGTGCGGGTGAGTGTGTGGGATATTCTGAATCAGCCCTATCGGCGGGTGCAGCGGGTGGGGAATGCGTTTCGGCGGTTTGATCCGATGCGGGACGCTCAGCCGGTGTGGCAGCGGGACGAATGGCGGTTTTACCTGACGGTGCGGTATCGGGTGTTTTAGGGGGGCTTTGGGAATACAAAGCCATGCGCCTCATCATGGGGCCAAAGTGTAATACCATTTGAAGGCAAGCGCGCCTGTCCTTCTGGGGCGGACGCAGCACCCCCCCACCTTGCATCCAGAGGGTTTTTACTAAGAGTTGGCATGAGCGGTGGAAGGGTATCGGGAGCGGAGGTAGATAGGGAAGAGTTCTCGGGATAGGAAGGGGGCACTGCCCTGCGAAGTCTGTATGGTGAAGGCTCCGAAGGGGGGTATAGGGTGAAGGGAGGGGTAATTAGGAGGTTGCGTTCTGCGATGGAGATAGGCTTAGGCAGACAGGCGGGGTGAGCGAAAAAGAGGGTCGGCGTAGGAGCTGGCTGAGTTGGTGGCGGGATGCGATGCAACACATGAGAGAAGGGATAGGGGCTTTTATAGCGGCCATGGGGATGAATATGGACCTGAGAGATGGGGTAATATTAGCCTCGCACCGGCGGAGCTGTGACTACGAGCCGAGGTATACTATATAACGCCGCATAGCGCGCATTCCGTACCGCCCTCCGAGAGGGGAGGCAGGGGTTTATTTTTACCTGAGGGCGGGCGAGCGGGGCCCAGCAAGTAAAAAAGTGTGCATCCTAATATGCTGCGGATAGTTTTCGTCAGCGGCCATGACATGGTACAACTAACGGCTAAATGGCCTGAATGGCGGACCTTGAAAATCCACCATGAGGACCTATGACCGGCGATGGATTTTGATGTGATAGGGACTACCCGCCCCTGTGAAAGAAGCGTCGCACGCGATATCGCTAAGCTATTGCGCACCAAAAAGATAGAAGATCCCCGGATTTTATTCGTGTGTGGCGCTCTCAGGCGAGCTGATGAGGTCGCACTTGGGGTGCCCGTGGGCAAACTTGGATCTGGAACTGGTCGTCTTTAGGAAAGCCGGGATGACCTGACCACGCCTCCCCTATTTACCTTTGCGATGTGGCGCCGAACGAGGTTAGCCGGGAATTTTTGGACGGCATCCCGGAGCCATATCGGATCATGGCCTCTTTTGAGTGGACGGTGGGCAAGGGCGGTATGGCGGGTTGGATTATCCAATATACACCGCAGGGCAAGATTTATATGGAAGCTTTTGCGGAGGTGGCATCCGTTTTTTGGCATCGGACTAAACCATTCTTAGGTAAAACTTTGAACGACTCCGATGAAGAGACTGTCCACCTATATCACTTTCTACAGGGTGAGGCTAAATATTATGAAGAGCTTGCCCGCAGACTAATATGTATGGGGGTATTCTCGCTCCGAGCTCAGGGAGGCCTTACAAATACGAAAAAGCTCCAATGCCAGCGAAATAAAGCAGGCTTGAACGTTCCTCATTTACCAAAGCCAAGGTTTTGCGGGCACAGGGAGTGGATACGGAGGGAAACTGGGACTGTATGGTAAAAGCGGTTACAGGCGGCATGGTTCTGGTAACAAGCATCTGGCGCGGCTGGCTCAAAATGATACATCTTTGGCTTTGGCTGCCCTGCCTTTGGGCCCAGAGCCAAACCCTCTCTTTGCAAGCCCTCTATCAGGCCATTCAGGAGAGGCATCCGCTTTGGCGGGCGATTACGCTTGGGCCGGACATAGCGGCTGCTCAGCTTCAAGCTACTCGCAGCGTATGGGACCCCGTCCTCAGCGCTTCTTACACCGCCAAAGACTTCAAAAACCAGCTCTACTACACGCTCTTCAACGCCGACCTCAAAGTCCCTATTTGGAATGCCTTTGACCTCAAGGCCTTTTATGAAAAGACTTTCGGATTTTCCCTCAATCCTGAAGACCTAACGCCGGACGCCGGTTTGGTAGGCGTGGGATTGAGCATTCCGTTGGGGCAGGGGCTTCTTATGGACTATAGGCGAGCGGCCATTGAAAAGGCTAAACTTTACTTTCGGCTGAGTTATCCTGAGCGGCAGCTTTTGGCGGCGAATTTCTTATACGAGGTGGCGGCGGATTATTGGGGGTGGTTTAGTGCGTATTACAAGGCGCAGGTGTATCAGCAGCAGCTATGGGTAGCGGAGAGCCGCTATCGATTTCTAAAAGAGGCCTTTTTGCAAGGGGAGGCTAGCCGCTTTGATACGTTGGAAGCGGCTCTGGAGGTGGCTCTGCGACGTCAGCAGCTCCAAAATGCCCAAGGCGAACTCATCAAAAAAGCTCTGCTCGTAGCTCGGCATCTGTGGCCCCCCGACGAAGAGAGTCTGGAAGCTTTTCCTGCCCGTTATGTGCCCGATTCGGCCCTTCCGTACCTACCTCCCGAAAAGTGGGTGGAACTCGTCAATACCCATCCCAAGCTCCAAATCTATGAGCTCAAACGCCGCATCCTACAGATAGAGCGACGTTGGGCCGCCGAGCAGCTGCGTCCCCGCCTCCAAGTGGATTATGCCTTTCTGCGGGACCCCAAGAAATGGGAGGTCGGCTGGAGCCGTCCCTTTGAGACCAACTACAAGCTGGCCGTAACCTTGGGGATGCCGCTTTATTTGCGGCAGGCGCGCGGACAGCTCTCCGAGACCCGCCTACGAATGCTCCAGCTGGAGTCCGAACAGCTTTTTGAGGCGCGCAGCCTCTATTCCAAAGCCCTCGGACAAAAAGCCCTAATAGATGCCCTTTACGAGCAGCTCAAAGCCCAAGAGTCCGTCGTGCAGGGACTCTTTGAACTTATTGCTCTGGAGAACGAGCGCTTCCGGGCTGGCGAAAGCGATCTTTTTGTGATTAACCGGCGGGAGCGGGAGGCTTTTTCGGCGCTTTTGAGTTTGTATGACTTGTATGCGCGTTATGGGATGGCGGTGGCAGAGTTTGGGGCGATAGTGGCATGGGTGCCGTAGAAGTACCTACCTTCGCAGCATGAGTGTCAAAAAACCTCCCTTATTGGCTAGGCCTTTTTATTATGCGGCGCAGCGGGGGTGGATTCGGTTTGATCAATATTCTCCGTACAAGCGATTCACGGCGGTCTTGCAGGTGTTTCGGTTTGGGCTTTGGGGAGCCCTTAAGAGTTTGACTCACCGCCCTTTGGCCGCTCTCTTTTCGCTTTTATCGGGTAAAGATCGTTATTTTCTCCGAGTATCCTCGGCGAGTACGCCCATACCTCTCCGTATTAGCCCTATGAATTTCGTTAGCCTTTTGCATTTAGCGAAGTTAGGCTATCGTCCCATTTCCATAGACCCCGACACCCATACTCTCCTAATGCCCATGGATCCGGGCATAACTATCTCGCTTCGAGCAGATAAGAGTGGTGATATTGGCATCCTCAAGGAGCTTCTGGTGGATCGGGATTATGGAGACAGCTTTCAGGGGTATAAAATCATAGATGTCGGGGCGTACATTGGGGAGACGGCTTTATTCTTTTGCAGTCGGGGTGCTGAGGCGGTAGTGGCCGTAGAGCCCGCCCCAGACAATGCCGCCATAGCTCGGGAAAATATCGCCCGCTCCCCTTATGCGGACCGAATAACCCTTCTGACCGTAGCGGTGGCCGCTACGGATGGCGAAATGCCTTTCTACTTGGACGAGGGGAATCCGCAAATGCACGCTCTGCTCCCTACCTCGGATAATCAGGCCTACTTCAAGGCTAAGGGGACGGTAATGGTCCCTGTGTGGAGCTTTGAGCGGCTCATAGCGGAGACAGGGTGGGCAGAAATAGATTTAGTGAAGTTAGATTGTGAGGGGGCAGAGTTTCCGATACTACTAGAGACGAGGGCGGAGGTGCTTCAGCGGGTGAAGCGGTGGGTGATTGAGTATCATGCGGCGCCGCAGCCGTTGGAAAAGCGCCTGCGTAGCTTAGGCTACCGGGTGGAGCGGGCGAAAGACCTTGTGATGACGGGTATTCTGTATGCCTACCGCCCCCCACAATAAGCCCACCAATCCCTAAGCCCCCCACCCAACGCCAAAACTCAAAAGCCAAGCACGCCACCTCCTAACTCTGGAAACTGGGAACTTTTTTGGAGTTTTTTCAGTTTTGGGGGATATGCGGCGCTTTTGGCCAACCTGGTGGGCCACCCGAAACCGCCTCACTATCTACGTGCTTACCACCCTTATCACGCTTCTAGGCCTGTACAGCTACATCACCCTCCCCAAAGAGCTTTTTCCAGACCTCGTCGTCCCTACGATTGTCGTGAATACGGTCTATCCCGGTTCATCCCCTACGGACATTGAAAATCTCATCACCCGTCCCATTGAAAAGCGCCTCAAAGGTCTCAATGGCGTTCAAAAAATCAATAGCTACTCCCAACAGGATGTCTCCACGATTGTAGTGGAGTTTAGTCTGGATAAAGACCCCAAAGAATGTAAAGACCTCGTCAAAGACGCCGTAGACAAAGCTCGCCCTGAACTGCCTAATGACTTGCCGAAGGAGCCCACCGTTACTGATGTGGATTTTTCGGAGTTTCCCATCATGAATATCAACATTGCAGGAAACTACGACCCCGCTCAGCTCAAAAAGTTTGCCGATGAGCTCAAAGACCGTATAGAAACCCTTCCCCAGATTCGGCGCGTGGATATTATTGGGGCTTTGGAGCGGGAAATCCGTGTGGATGTAGACATGCAAAAGCTCCAAGCGTATGGACTGGCTTTTAGCGACATTGAGAGTGCCATTTCCAGAGAAAATATTCTCATCTCTGCGGGCGAGGCGGACTTGGGCCGGCAAAATCGGACCGTGCGCTTGGATGCCCGATTTCGGTCGGTGGAGGAGATTGAGAATCTCGTCGTGCGCTCTGGCTTTGGCACCCCCGTCTTTCTCAAGGATGTAGCCCGAGTTTATGATGGCTATAAAAAGCGCGAAAGTTATGCCTTGCTGGATGGTGTGCCGGTCATCACCCTCAATGTCATCAAGAAAGCCGGCGAAAATCTTGTAGAGACGGCCGATGCCATTCAGGAGATCGTGCGCAAGTCTCTGGGCACTATCCTCCCCGCCGATCTCAAGATCGTCATCACCAACGACCAATCCGAACTCACCCGCCTCCAACTGGACGACCTGATCAATAGTATCATCATCGGCTTTATCCTCGTAACCCTGACCATGATGTTATTCATCGGGCTGGAAAATGCCCTCTTCGTAGGGCTTTCGGTGCCTCTGTCTTCTTTTGTGGCGTTTCTGGCATTTCCAGCGCTGGGGTATTCGCTCAACATCGTCATTCTATTCACTTTTCTCTTAGCTTTGGGGATAGTCGTGGATGATGCCATCGTTGTTGTGGAAAATACCTATCGGATTTTTGACAATGGCCGTCGCTCTATCTTTGAGGCGGCCAACGAAGCGGCCGCAGAGGTATTTGTGCCTGTGCTGAGCGGTACGCTCATCACCGCGGCTCCTTTCGTACCGCTGCTTTTCTGGAATAGCCTGCCCGGAAAGTTTCTCTATTATCTCCCCGTAACGTTTCTCATCACGCTCTTCGCCTCCCTCTTCGTGGCCTATATCATCAATCCCGTCTTTGCCGTGGATTTCATGCGCCCCGAAAAGCCCCAAAAACGTCTCTTCACCCGAGGCCTCATCCTCACTTTGGGCCTCTTGGGTCTTTTGGCAGGTCTATTTTACATAGTAGGGAATCGCGGGCTGGGGAACTTCACAGTTTTCTTTGGTTTTTTGGTTATTCTGGCTCGGACGGTATTGCGCTATCTAATTCGGAAAGCGCAGACTCGGGCCATTCCGAAGTTAGTGGAGTTTCATCAGAGGCTTCTGCGTTGGAGCATTCAGCGCGGCCATCCGAAGTGGGTGCTCGGCGGGGTGGGTGTCCTTCTGATGGGGGGACTGGGCGTTTTTGTGGCTTTTCCGCCTAAGGTGTCGTTTTTCCCTACGCGGGACCCCAACTACATCTACCTTTATCTCAAGCTACCCGAGGGCACTTCGGCGGACTATACCTTTCAAGTGGCGCAAGTCGCTTATGCGCGCGTGAAGAAGGCTTTAGGTGAAAAAAATCCCCTGGTGAAATCCATCTTAGTGAATGTAGGAGTAGGGGCAGGGGACCCCTTTGATCGGACGACAAGCGCTTCACCTAACCGGGCTAAAATCACTATAGCTTTTGTAGAGTTTCGTCAGCGAAAAGGCCAATCTACCAGGCTGTACTTAGAAAAGGTTCTTTATGCCGTGCAAGACCTGCCCGGCGTGGAAGTGCGCGTGGAACCTGACCGGGCAGGCCCTCCAGTAGGTAAGCCCGTATCTATTGAGATAGCCAGCGAAGACCCCCAGGCCGCCATCCGAACAGCCCTCCAACTGAAAAGGTATCTGGATTCCCTGCGAGTGCCCGGCATTCAGGACTTACAAAGCGACTTAGTCCTCAGCCGGCCCGAAATCCGCGTGCGCGTAGATAGAGATCGGGTCCTGCGAGCAGGCCTCTCCTCCGCCCAGATCGGAAGCGAACTCCGCACCGCCCTCTTCGGCAAAGAAGCCTCTAAATATCGCCAGTTAGAAGACGAGTACCCCATCCAGATCCGATACACCGAAACCTACCAAGAATACCCCTCCCAACTCTTAGCCCATAAAATCACTTTTCGCGACATGAGCGACGGCCGCCTCAAACAACTTCCTTTAGCTAACTTCGTATCTCTGGAATACACCTCAGGCTCAGGCCTCATCCGCCGAAAAAACCTCAAGCGCACCATCACCCTCTCTTCCGATGTGCTCCCCGGCTACAATCCCACCGAAGTCAATAATCAGATACGTCAGATTCTCAGGGCTTTTCCTACCCCTCCGGGCGTAGAAATCAAGATCGGCGGCGAGCAAGAAGAGCAAGCTAAAGCGGCTCGTTTCCTACAAGGAGCTTTCTTAATCTCTGTCGGGCTTGTCTTCCTTATTTTGGTGGCGCAGTTTGGGAGTTTAGGAAAGGTGCTAATCATTCTTTCGCAGGTGCTATTTAGTTTAGCGGGTGTTTTTTGGGGTTTTGCGCTGAGTAGAATAGAATTTTCGGTTGTGTTGGCGGGCATTGGGGTGGTAGCGCTGATTGGGGTCGTGGTCAAAAATGGTATCCTGCTCATGGAGTTTATAGATGAGCTCAGAGGGCGCGGCTATCGGACTCGCGAGGCCATCGTGCAAGGGGCCTCCCTTCGGCTCAAACCCGTGCTCCTGACGGCTTTCTCCACGATTCTGGGCCTTATTCCGCTGGCCGTGGGGCTCAATATCAACTTCGTTACCCTTTTTACGGATTTTGACCCGCAGATATTTTTCGGGGGGGATAATACATTTTTCTGGCTACCGCTGGCTAGTGCGATTATTTTTGGGTTGAGTTTTGCGACTTTGATTACGCTGGTAGTGGTGCCTACGTTATATTACCTCAATCATGTGGGGAGTCTGGTGTGGGGGCGGCGGCTGCGCCGCTGGCGCCAGTGGCTCGCCGAAGCATAGGAAGCCTCCTAACTGCCCCTGCCTCTAGCCAGATTTGTACTTTGCGTACTTTTGCTTGCATGCTGACTACCCCTCTTCTCCTCCTAGTGTATCGTCGCTTAGACACGCTTCGGAGGGTTTGGGAAGCCATTCGCTTAGCCCGCCCGAAATACCTCTTCATTAGCGGCGATGGCCCTAAAGAAGATAAGCAAAGTCAAGAGGCTGTGGCTAAAGTGCGCCAATTCTGTGAATCTCATATAGACTGGCCCTGTGAAGCCTACTTTCAGTGGCTCCCCTTCAATCATGGCATGAAGCAGGGCGAGCTTAAGGGGATATTCTGGTTTTTTTCGCAAGTGCCGGAAGGTATAATTCTGGAAGATGATGCCTTGCCCATCCCAGAGTTTTTCTCGTTTTGTACGGAGCTTTTGGAGCGGTATCGGGATGAACCTCGGATAGGCATAATAATGGGGTCGAATATGGTTCCAGCTGCTTACCTTCCTTATCGGTATGATTTTATACGGATACCGCAGCTGTGGGGGTGGGCGGGTTGGCGCCGATCTTTGGAGGGGTATGACCCCGACATGAAGGATTGGCATGAGCTGCGGCAAACCGACTTTTTGGACCGCGTCATGGGAGAAAACCTTCGCCTGAAAAAATATCTTCATTTAATTTTTGACCGAACGGCGGGTATAGGGGGGCCTCCTTCTGAGTTTTGGGATTACGCTCTGGCGTATCACTTTCTTAAGAGAGGGCTCGTTGCTGTCTTTCCGAGGACCAGCTTAATAAAAAACCTGGGCTTCGGGGTGGAGGGTGCTACTAATACCACTGCCACTCGTGTTTTGCCTGAGCCGCAGCCTTTGCCTCGGGACTTACCCCCGCCTCCCTACGTCTATCCCAACCTGCGTGCGGAAGCCTACCTCACCAAAACCTACTGGAATCCCACTCTCTACTACCGGGCTTACTATCGCATACAGGCCGACCTCCATTACGGCACTCTATGGAAAACCTTTAGCTCCCCGCGATTCTGGAAAAAAGCTATCCGAATCGCTCTGGGAAGGTACTAAGAGCGGCTTGCCCTCTCGGGCCTTAGTCAGGGTCTGACTAAATACTCTATATCTTTGCCTTTATGCGAAACGCCTCCCAGACTCCCTTAGGGGTCTCCGTGCCCCCTTACCCCGCCTCTGAGAAGGTATATGTTCCCGGGCGCTTGCACCCTTACATCCGAGTCGCTATGCGGAAAATCCATCTGAGCGACCCCGATTATCCTGCGTATTATGCGTATGACACGAGTGGGCCTTATACTGACCCCCAATACCAGGTAGATATTCGTCGGGGGCTACCTCGCGTGCGCGAGGATTGGATTGTGGCGCGGGGCGATACGGAGCAGCTAAGCCGATTTAGCTCCCCGTATGCGCAGAAGCTTTACGAGGAGCGTCCTCCGACGATGTTTCCGCATCCGCATTTGCCGCGCCGAGCCAAGCCTGGGCGCGCGGTTACGCAGCTCGCCTACGCTAAAGCCGGCATCATCACCCCCGAAATGGAGTACATCGCCCTGCGCGAAAACCAGCTTTTGGAAATGTACCAGAAAAACGGCCGCCTTCCGCGCTTCCACCCGGGTCAAAACTGGGGCTTTCCCATGCCTTCCGAAATCACCCCCGAGCTCGTCCGCCAAGAGGTCGCCGCCGGCCGAGCCATCATCCCCGCTAACATCAACCACCCCGAAACCGAACCCATGATCATCGGCCGCGCCTTCAAAGTCAAAATCAACGCCAATATCGGAAACTCCATTGTAACTTCCTCCATTGCCGAAGAGGTAGAAAAGGCCGTTTGGGCTGCCTATTGGGGGGCGGACACGATTATGGACCTTTCTACGGGCCGCCATATCCACGAGACCCGCGAGTGGATCCTCCGAAATAGTCCCGTCCCCGTCGGCACCGTCCCCATCTATCAGGCCTTAGAAAAAGTCGGCGGCAAACCCGAGGAACTTACCTGGGAAATCTTCAAAGAAACCCTCATAGAGCAGGCCGAGCAAGGCGTAGATTACTTTACTATTCATGCGGGGGTGCGTCTGGCGTACATCCCAAAGACCATAGACCGCGTAACGGGCATCGTTTCTCGGGGCGGTTCTATTATAGCGCGCTGGTGTCTGGCTCATCACCGGGAAAACTTCCTTTATACGCACTTTGAGGAGATCTGTGAGATTTTGCGTCAGTACGATGTGGCGATTTCGTTGGGGGATGGTTTGCGGCCCGGGAGCATTGCCGATGCCAGCGACGAAGCCCAATACGCCGAACTGAAAACCTTAGGCGAATTAGCTAAAATCGCTTACGACTATGATGTTCAGGTCATGATAGAGGGGCCTGGGCATATTCCCATGCAGCTGGTGTGGGAAAACATGCAAAAAGAGCTGGAGGACGCTCATGAAAGGCCTTTTTACACGTTGGGGCCGCTGGTAACGGATATAGCGCCCGGTTACGATCATATTGCTTCGGCGGTGGGGGCGGCGATGATTGGGTGGTTTGGGACGGCTATGTTATGTTATGTAACCCCTAAGGAGCACTTAGGCCTGCCCAACAAGGACGATGTACGGCAGGGGATCATGGCTTACAGGATAGCGGCGCATGCGGCTGATATTGCAAAGGGACACCCCGCAGCGCAGTGGCGAGATTATCTTCTAAGTCGGGCGCGCTTTGCTTTTCGCTGGAAGGATCAGTTTCATTTAGCTCTGGACCCTGAGACGGCTCAAGCCTATCATGATGAGACTCTGCCCGCCGAAGGCGCCAAAATCGCTCAGTTCTGCTCCATGTGCGGTCCTAAGTTCTGCTCCATGGCTATCTCGCATCAAATCCAGGCAGGGGCCGCCCAGCTTTCCCCCGAAGCCATAGAAGCTGGCCTGGCTCAAAAAGCAGCGGAATTTCGCGCATGGCTTCCCTGAGGGTTTTAGTCTGGGCGCTGGTCCTAAGGGGGCTTTGGGCGCAAACCGCTTTCCACGATGACCCCTTCCAGCCTTTGGAGGATTATGCGCCGCCGCCCACACCCGAACGCACTCGTTTGGGGACGCCATCCCCAGCTTATTGGCAGCAGCAGGCCGATTACGCCATGCAAATCACCCTGGACCCCGCCACCCATCGCCTGCGCGGCGAAGCCCGCCTCACCTACACCAACAACTCCCCCCTCCCTCTCTGTTACCTCTGGCTCGCCTTAGAACCCAACTACTTCAGCCTCAAAAGCTACGGCCACCTCAGCCGAAACTTCCTCTGGGAAGACTTTCGCCGAGATGCCAAACGCCGACAAAGCTCCTTCGCCGAACTCTACGCCCGACAAATAGAAAACTACCTCCGCACGAACTTTCAGCTAGAAGCGGTGGAAATCTTGGAAGGCGTCTCAGCCCGTCCACTCCCTTACCGGGTTGAGGAGACGCTCATGGAAGTAGCCCTTCCTAAGTGTTTAGCGAAGGGGGAAAAGGTAGTTCTGCACCTGCGGTGGAGTTTTACGCTCAATGATGCTTTAGTGGAGGGGCGGGCTGGCTATATGCAAACCCCGCACGGTACCATTTATCAGGTGGCGCAATATTATCCTCGGCCGGTGGCTTTTACGGATGGGCGGGGCTGGGAAAAGATGCCTTACTATGGACCCAGCGAGTTTGCGGTGGAGTTTGGCGATTACGAGGTGGAGATTCGCGTCCCTCGGGGTTATGTAGTGGCCGCTACGGGGGAGCTCCAAAATCCTGAGAAAGTGCTATCACCTGAGCAGCTAAAGCGCTATCGGAGCGTCTCGGCTGACCAGAGTACTTTTATCATTGCGCCGGAGGATAAGCGAGAAGCCCCGGGTAAAGATACGGTGAGCTGGTTCTTTCGGGCGTCGCAGGTGCGAGACTTTGCTTGGGCCGCTGCCCCTCACTACATTTGGGAAGCGCGTCTGACCTCTATTGCTGGCCGCCAAACTCCTGTCCGTGTCCAGGCCTTTTATACCGAAGAGGTGGCCCCTCTCTGGAAACACCTCGCCATCGCCGCCGCCGAACATACCCTCCAATCTTACAGCCGCTTCACCTTCCCCTTCCCCTATCCCACCATGAATGTGACTTACGGTGCCGTCCATGGCATGGAATATCCCATGATCGTCTTCTGCGGCCGACAAGAGGTCAAAAATGGCCGCTACTCCGAAAGCACCCGACACGGCTTCATCTCGCTCGTGATTCATGAGGTCGGCCACAACTTTTTCCCTATGGTGGTCAACTCCGATGAGCGCCGCTGGATGTGGTTGGACGAAGGCCTAAATACCTACTTGGAAAACCTCACCAAAGCCACCTTTGAACCCATGATTCGCGAGAAGGAAGCCCCCGTCGAGCGCCAGCGAGTGCGCGAATATTTAGCTTCCAATAATAGCCAAGCGATTTTGGCTCATCCCCTTACTATTCGGGAGATGGGGGCTAATGCTTATCTAAAGGTAGCTTTGGGACTTGAGGCGCTGCGGGAGTACATTTTGGACCCGGCGCGTATGGATACGGCTTTTCGGCGTTATGCCGAGGCTTGGGCTTTCAAGCGGCCCGAACCTTGGGATTTTTTTCGGTCTATATCTGCCAGCGTTGCTCAGGAGCTGGGCTGGTTTTGGAAAGGCTGGTTTCTCGGCCATAAACCCATAGACATTGCGATAGACACCGTCATCGTGCGGCCTGTGGAAGTTTCGCCGCAGGTGGCCCAAGTTCTCTTATCAGAAGCGCGAGAGGCAGGCTTAGCTTATGTAGCTTATCTCAAAAGTCAAGCTCAGCCTAAACGTTTCTTTATTGATGGGCGGCCTGAGTTAGAAGATAATCATGTGCGGCGCAATCGTTCGGCTTATGCGGATTATCTCAGGCGGTATGCGGAGGAGGCGGCTGAGGCTGAGAAGGCCTTACAGGCGTATTTAGCGAAGGCCTCCGGAAAGCAGATATACGAGACGAGGGTTTCGTTTCGGAATATTGGGGGGATGGTATGGCCGTTGTGGGTGAAGGTGGTTACGACGGATGGGGCGATGTTTTTGTGGCGGTTTCCGGCGGAGAGCTGGGCAAAAAGTCCCGAAGTCGTAGTCAAGGTCTTTTATACTGCCGAGCCTGTGAAGGAAGTGGTTTTAGACCCGTGGAATCTCTCTCTGGATAGTAATCCTCGTAATCATGTCTATTCCGTCTCGCGAGCGGCTCCGTGAGCGACTGGGGGAGCTTTTGCGGCGGGTGCAGGCGCTGCGGGAGCAGGCCGATCGGTTACAGCATGAGAAAAAAGTCTTACTTTTGACTTGGCAGGAGCGCTGGAGGGAAGTGCAGGGGGAAGTGGGAGCGCTTCGTGCCTATGTAGATCAGGTTCTATCGTATGACGGAAAGGCCTCACGAGTGGGTCGTTCTGGGCCGCACCATCGTCGTCCAGGGCGATCCCGAAACCATAGCCCGAGTTGAAGATGCCCTCCATCACTTAGAGCAGAAGGTGGGGGATCTTCGCCGTCTCTATCCTCATCAGGATGAGCTAACTCTTTTTCTGATGGGGGTGGTGGCTTTGTTAGAGGAGCTGACCGGGTGTTTGGCGGAGTACGAGGCCTTCTGTCAAGCGATAGAAACCTGGCTGCCCACACCGGAAAAAAACAGTCAGGTATGAGCGCAATAGGAGTTATTGTACTTGGAGCTTTGATAGGCCTTGTTGTGGGGGGAGGGGTGGGATATGTGCTGGGGAAGGCGTTTCTGCGGCGGAAGGCCCAGGAAATCGCTCAAGCACAGGCAGAGTTAGAAGCTCAAAAAACCGCCCTCCATCAGTCCCGAGAGCAGCTCAGAAAAGAAACCCAGCATCATCGGCATCGGGTAGAGGAATTCCAACGGAAAATCAAGAATCTGGAAAAAACTATTGAAGAGCGCCGAAAATACTTGGACGAAATGCTCAAAGAAGCCGAGGCTAAGCGTGCCAGTATGATGCAGGAGGCGGAAGCCCTTCACAAAAAAGCGTTAGCCCGGCAGGAAGAGCTGCTCTCTTTGGAGAAAGACCTTGCTCGCAGGCAGGAAGAGTTTCAAAAGCAGTTGGTGAGTTTTCAGCGGGAGATGGAGAAGCTGGAGGCCCAACGGGAAGCCCAGGAAAGTCGTCTTAAGGCCATCATTGCCCGTGAAGAAGCCCTGGCCGAAAAAGAGAAAGCCATAGAGAAAGAGCTGGAAGCGATAGCGGGCCTCTCCCGGGAAGAAGCTCTGGAACGGCTCATGGAAAACCTAAAGGCGGAAGCCGAGCGGAAGGCTCATCATATGGTGCAGCGTATCCTGGATGAGGCTCAGCTTAAGGCCGTAGAGGAGTCTCAGCGCATTATCGCCACTGTCATGAGCCGGGTAGGAGTTGAGCAAAGCATTGAAGCCTCTATTACGGTCTTTCCGTTGGAAAGCGATGAGCACAAGGGACGCATCATCGGACGAGAGGGACGCAATATTCGCACGCTGGAAGCCTGTACCGGTGTAGAAGTGGTCGTAGATGATACCCCAAATGCGATTGTGTTATCTTCTCCGGATCCGATTCGGCGGGAGATTGCTTCCCGTACTCTGCAGCGGCTTTTAGCGGATGGGCGGGTCCACCCAGCCCGCATTGAAGAGGTCGTTGAAAAAGTCCGCCAAGAGTTAGATAAAGAAATCCGCCAGATTGGGCATCGTACGCTCATGGATTTGGACATTCGCAATGTGGATCCCTACATTCGGGACCTGGTGGGGAAAATGCGCTTTCGCTTCTCCTTCGGACAAAACCTTCTCCACCACTCCCGGGAGGTAGCGCGGCTTGCGGCACTTATTGCGGCGGAATTAGGCCTTCCTAAGGAAAAAGTTCGTTTAGCTAAACGCGCAGGGCTCTTCCACGACATTGGAAAAGTCTCCGACGAAAATCCCGAACTGCCGCATGCTTTATTGGGTATGGAGATATTACGCCGCTATAATGAGCATCCAGAAGTGCTGAATGCCGTCGGGGCTCATCACGATGAGATTGAAATGACTTCTATTATTTCGCCTATCGTTCAGCTGGCAGATGCCATTAGTGGTGCTCGGCCCGGAGCCCGCCGAGAAACCATAGAAAAATACATCCAGCGCATTCAAGAGCTGGAAAATATTCCTAAAAAATATCCTGGGGTTCGGCAGGCCTATGCCCTCCAAGCTGGGCGGGAACTGCGCATCATCGTGGATAGTGAACGCGTCTCCGATGATCTTACGTTTGAAATCGCTCAGGAAGTAGCCAAGACTATTGAGACTTCTCTACAATATCCCGGCCAAATCAAAGTTACCGTCATCCGAGAAAAACGAGTTGAAGCCTATGCCCGCTAAGAAAGACTGGTTTCTGGTTTTTTCCCGGTATTTTGTGGGGGTTCTCTTCACGATTTCCGGCTTGATAAAGGTCAATGATATTCGTGGCTTTGGGTATAAGCTGGAGGAGTACTTTGAGGTTTTCCAGAAGCATAGTGGTTTGCCGTTTCACGAGGTATTTGGTCCGTGGAGCGTAGGTTTGGCGGGTGCCATAGCTATTTTTGAGACGGCCTTGGCGTTTTTTCTTCTTTTGGGCTATGCTCGGCGTTTTACCGCATGGGCTTTGCTGCTAATGATTGTGTTTTTTACCTTTCTCACAGGCTATTCGGCTGTAACGAAGGCGGTTTCTGACTGCGGCTGCTTTGGAGATGTAATCAAGTTTACGCCTTGGCAGTCTTTTGGTAAAGACGTGATCCTGCTGGTGTTGATTGGCTATATCTTTTTGAAGCGGGAGGAGATTCAGCCGCTTTTGCATTCGCCTTATCATGCTTATGTGGCTTGGGGGCTTACGGCTTTGGTGGCGGGGCTGACGGTGTATTTTTACTGGTATTTGCCGGCGTTAGACTTTTTGCCGTATTACGAGGGGCGTTCCCTGCGAAAGGCTTTGGAGGTTGGGCCGCAGGGGGTGCCGGAGATTACGGATTATGTGCCTTTGCGGGAGTCGGAGTGTCAGGTGGATGAGCTAGAGGGGGAGGTGATTTTAGTGGTGGCTCGGCAGCTAGAGACATTGCCTGCGGAGGCGGTTGAGAGGTTAAGAGCCTTTTTGCGGGGGTTATCGGTGGGGCGGTTTCGGGTGGTGGGGGTGACGGCTTCCCCCTCAGAAGTGCGGAAAGAGTGGCCTAAAGCGCAGGGTTTGGAAATATGTTTTGCTCCTCAGGACCAAACGGTGGTCAAGGCGATGCTTCGTTCGGATTTGGGGATTATATATCTGCGGGATGGCGTGATTGTGCGCAAGTGGCCTTGGCGGCGGCTCTCGGCCCGCCTCGCCCAAACCCTATGAGCCGTTTCCTCCTACAAAGGATTAGCGAAGGCGCGCTTATCTTTTTTCTAAGTCATGCGCTGTTATTTGTGCTTTTGCGTGGGCTCAGTGATCCGGCTCAGCTGCTTTTAGGGCAGCGTTCGGATAAGGCTTCTTTGGAGGTGATTCGGGCGCAGCTCCACTTAGATGAGCCCCTCTGGCGGCAATATCTCTATAGCTGGATGGAGTGGCTGCCTTACCGAGAGGGTCGCTGGCAATGGCCGACCTTGGGCTATTCGTATCAATATGGGTTAGCGGTGCTGGACCTGTACTTGGAGCGCTTTCCGGCTACGGCCCTCTTAGCGGGGGCGGCGGCCCTTATAGCTCTGACTGTGGGGGTGACGTTAGGCCTCTACCAAGCCTACCGCCCTAAGAAGATCCTTCATGTTTTGAGCCTTTTACTGCTGAGTTTGCCCGGGTATGTGGGGGGTATTTTGCTATTGTGGATATTTGGTGTGATTTTGGGGCCTTGGACGGGGCTACCCTTAGGGGGGTATGTATGGGTGTATTCTCCGGAGAGGGGAACTGCCCTATTTCAGCCTGAGGCTCTCGTCTTACCGGCCATAGCGCTGTCTTTACGGCCGGCCGCTTATTTTTTTCAGCTTACTTGGGCGCAAGCGCGGGAAATCCTACAATCGGATTACATTCGGGCGGCCCGTGCCCGCGGCAAATCCATGCCGGCTATTTTACGAAGCGATGTGCTCCGCAATCTCCTCCCAAGCATCGTTACCGTCTCTGGCCAATGGCTGGCCGGCTTACTTATGGGGAGCCTCTTCATTGAAGAGCTTTACGACTGGCCAGGTGTAGGTAAGTTATTATTTTTGGCCTTTAGCACCTCAGATTTTCCCCTTCTGAGTGGGGTGGCGCTCTTGTCGGTGCTCCTATTTGTGCTGCTCAATATGGCATCCGAAGTTTTAAGCTACTGGGCAGATCCCCGACTGCGAGAATAGGCATGCCTTTCAGCGGCAAGCTCTAAACCGCATCTTTCTTGGGGGTAATATCGTATATTTGCTCTATGCGAAGGCTCTGGTGGAGCTGGCTGCTCTTAGGGGCTTGGGGATGGGCGCAGAGCTACATTTATGGGAATGAGTGGTATGACCCCACTCGGCCCTACCTCAAGCTGCTGGTGGCTCAGGATAAGGTGTATCGGGTGCGTGCGGCTGACTTAGGCCTAAACGGGGTACCTATTGCTACGCTTCGGCTCATCTGGAGGGGGCAGGAGGTACCCATCTATGTGGGGGACTTGGATGGGTCAGGAACTTTTGAGGGAAATGATTACATAGAGTTTTACGGTCAGCGGAATGATGGCTGGCCCGACTCTATATTTTTTCGGCATCCGCACCAGCTGCGGTATTTGCCGGGTCTGCATGGCAATCCGTACATGCCCCTCAACCGCAATGATACTTCGGCCTATTACTTGACTTGGGGAGGCTCCCCGGGTATTCGTTACACCCCTTACGAGGATATTCAGGTAGGCACGCGGCCGGTGATAGACTGGTTTTGGTATCAGATGGTGGAATCCTTCCACACGGGTTATTGGACGGGGCCAGGGGGGTTGTGGACAGGTGGGTATGAGCTCCACAATAACCCCATGTACATTGCAGGAGAAGGGGGCGTAGCTGGGGTCAATCCCTATGCTCGGGGATACAATTTGCCGGGTGCCGTAGCCAATGTCGTACCTGCCTTCACGGTAGAAGTCTCTCATGCTAGCCTTGCTTTTGGAGGAACTTACCAGCTAAACTGGGAGATTTTGAACGGATACAATAACCAGGTGATCTATGCAGGCCCTACTCAAAACTTGACGGCCCCTTATTATCAGCGGCTGCGCATGGCACCTCCGGGGGATCAACTTGTGGGCTATGTGATTGTGCGCTGTACCAGTCCTACGCAGGGGTATCCGGGTGAGGGGGTTCATTATGCAGCGATTACCTATCCGAGGGCATGGAATAGCTTGGGGGGTGTGGGTTTTATCACGCTGGGAGTCGTGAATCCGGACCCTACGCCAAAGGCTTTAGCCTTGGCGGGCTTATCTGTGGGGGCAGGCGACTCCGTGATAGCCTATGATACTTTGCATAAGCTCCGGATACGGCTCACTTGGGATGGAACGCGCTGGCTTCTCCCTTTGCCGGCCATAGCCGATACTTTTCCGCTGGTGCTGACGACCGGGGCAGAAGTAGCGCCCGTAGCGGCCATTCAGGTACCGCGTCTATTAGGATATAGTACCGCTCAGGGGGCCGAGATCATTCTGGTTACGCACCCCAGCTTGCAGGCTTCTGCTGAGGCCTACAAACTCTACCGCGAAACCCACCCCACCAATCCGCATTCGGTGTTTATTGCGTACACGGATGCGATTGATGATGAATTTGGCTGGGGACGCATAGACCATCCTGCGGGCATTCGGAATCTCGTGCGCTGGGCTCTGGACCAATGGCCCATCAAGCCTAAGTACCTCCTCTTATGGGGCGATGCCGTCAACCCCGCTACGCTCGGCACCACCTACAATGGACCTAAGCGGCCGAACCACAAGGTGCCTGTCTTTGGGCTTTTTGCTACTCGGGCCAACACTGATGTAGGCGGCTCTGATTGGGGCTTTGTCTCAGACTTCTATGGGGATGGAAATGTGATTCCCGCCATACCCGTGGGGCGTGTGCCCGTGCAAAACGATGCCCAGGGTTTCGCCTACATAGATAAGCTCCGCACCTACGAGAGTGGGCAGGCGCCTTCCTGGCGCAAGTGGGGCCTACATTTGGGCGGCGGCGCGAACGCCGTAGAACAGGCACTCATTCGAGCCCAGCTGGTCGCCTGTCAAAATATCTTTGAGAGCTCTCCTTATGCTGGTCAGATAGTGTACTATAAAAAGCAGACCGGCGGTATGCAAGCCCCCCCAGGCTCCCCCTCTATCAAGGATCGGATACATAA
>Ga0079992_128020_pt1 | contig 22555 bp, 17 predicted proteins | sample FaiFalFF_MnMetaG_3_FD_69197 | JGI IMG/M metagenome (GOLD analysis project Ga0079992, IMG submission 69197) | Freshwater microbial communities from Yellowstone National Park, Wyoming, USA - Fairy Falls B (FF_Mn_B) MetaG (SPADES assembly) (version 2) | ecosystem: Environmental > Aquatic >... | reverse complement strand
TAAGGAGATAGAGAAGGTGAAGGAACATCGGGTGGTGAGTCATCGTCAGGGGGAATGGGCGAGGGGGGAAGCCCATGGGAATGGATGTGAGAATCGGAATGGGTTTTTGCGGGCTTTCTTGAGGAAATATCGCGGGGTTTCAAAGACGTATTTAACAGGGTTATCTGGACTTTTTGAGCCTCTTGCTCAATGAGAGAGGAGGATGGTTGGCTTTCCTCTTCTCCGATCATTTAAGGACATGAGCCTTCTCTTTTTGCAGCTAAAGCCTGGTCTCAGCCAAACAAGGAGATAGATAAGATGGAGTTAAAGAAGTCATACAAGTTACTGATCATGTTCCTATTATTTCTGCCAATATCTGCCTGTGTATCTACCATGCCTCAAGGCCATCGGTCCGATTTCTCGTCGCCGCTACCAGCAACAACTGAAGCCCCTCAATCAGGCTTTGTTAAAATATGCGGGATGCTGATGCTTATGAATCCTGCTATCATTGCGCCCCAGGAGGATGGCTTATATTTAGTCCCTATAAATATAAATAGCGCCAGAGAAACCACTGTTGTTGTTCCTGTTGTAAATCCAGACACGGCTTTGCAAGCTGAGGTGGATGAAGTAACCGGTTATTTCTGCTTTAAAGATGTACCAATAGGAATATATGCGCTTGTGGCTATAACTGATAAGGGGACACAAATTTCAGTAAGAAATTTTGAAACAGAACAAGCAATAATTGTAAATGTAACACAAGAGGATTTGGGCAAGGGGATTGATTTGGGAATAGCGCGATTGCCGTGATACAATTGTGGGGATCCTCTGCTTTCTAAACTGTGTTTGAAGGTGAGCATAACGCGCTGGAGATATACAAGTGACAAAACAGGATCTCCAGTTCCGTAAAAGAGCCACCCAAAAGGGGATCGGTCTGCCCATAATGGCAAATTCCTGTTAAGAAAACACGGTCCAACGGCATCTGTCGTCGCAGGAGAATATAGAACAGGTCCTGGAGCGGGCAAGGATACTCCGCAAGGTGGGATATGCCGCTATCCCCACCGTGGCCGGACAGGAGGCTCTGTCTATCGCAGAGGAGGCCACTCAGGGGCAGGGAGTCCTGCTGATCCGGGACGGAAGGGTGGATTTCTGGGACCATCGCTGACCCAGCGGAGGGAGTAAACTCCCCGGAAACCAGAGGCGGTGCGGCGGCCGAAGGCTGCCGCACCGTATATGTTTTCCCCTGAGTTCGTACGCCTCCCGCTCCAACGCCGCGATGCGGGGGAGCACGGAGGGGGGCGGCATAGTTCAGGCCGTAGCCCACCACCCAGATGTCGGGAAGATCAAAGCCCAGGTGGGCGTTATGCAGTCGGCCTTTTTGCCACGAATTTCACGAATGAGTCCACTGCAAAAAGGGCAGGAGTTGCTTGCTCGTCTTTCCCGAAATGGGAGAATCTGCCATAATTCCATAGGAGTTACGCAGTTGGCTAGAGGACATAGCGGGGATGAGCCAAGTAACGGCGGATGGTCTCCCGGAGGATGGCCGCCTTGGCCTCATACCAACTCACCCCATGTCCGCCACCGATAGGCCTCCAGCCGCAAAAAGGCCTGCAAGGCCAACAGCAAATGACCCAGAATGGAGACGGCTTGGCGCCCTTGCGCCCGCTCTACCCCACAGCATTGCTTCAGCCCTCGATGATAGACTTCAATCCCCCATCCCTTTTTCTCCAACTCCTCTCGCTTTTCCTCCGTCCTCTTCCGGTCATTGGCCGCCCCGTATTCCGCGTCCCCGTTTGGGGAAACCGTCCGAAATACCCGGACGAGCCCCAAGCCCTTCCGGTGCACCACCCGCCCCTCCGGCGGAATTTCCACCTCCCGAATCGGCCGATTCCCCTGCCCATCCGGATTCACCAGACGGTTGCTCTTCCGCCGGGTCAGGAAAAACCCGCCGAAGGAGGCGATGAGTTTCAGATTCTTCAAAGACGAATACCAACGATCCATCCGCACATACTCGGGCGTAAAACCCCGCTCCCGGGCTTTCCGTAGCAGCTCTTGAAAGGGCTCGTTTTTGGTCTTCCCGCCCTGGGGCTGGTCCTCCACCCGAAAGTCCCAGGGAAGGAGGGCCTTCCCGTCCGTCCAGAGCAAGGTCCAAAGCGCGATCCCTTGGACCACCCGCGGATGCTGGCCACTCCAAGCCGGTGAAAACCTTCTGGGCTGCGATCCGGAAATGGATGGAGTCCGGGTCATCCCGCTGGGGTGGATTCATCGGCCTGGCCTCCTCGGGCCGGGGTGGGGTTCGACCGGCTATCATGATGGCACGGAAAGGAAGGCACGGCCAACCGCGTAACTCCTACTTACGCGCATCCGGGAAGACCTCATTCGCCAACCAGACCAGCAAGTGTCCCCCATCCTCCTTTGTCCGCCGCTCGGTCACTACCACCTCTCTCCAACCTTTCTCCAGAGCCAGCACCACCGGGTATGAGCGAAATGGATAAAGCAATGGCTCATATCCTTGAACGATCGGGGAGGAGCAGAGGCCAGCCTCTCCCCTCCCGCTGCGCCCTGCGGTCTAAGCCGAGCAACCACGGGCCGTTGCCCTCTATCCTATCTCGGAGAGGAAGAGCCGTGATCCTTCGAACCGAACCTCCGGTTCTCGATGACGCAAGGGTCGCGGCGAAAGCCCCTCCTACAAAAAGATGGTTTCTGTAGGAGGGGCTTTAGCCCCGAACCCTCGTCTTCAATGACGCAAGGGTCGCAGTGAAAGCTGCTTCGGTAACCCGGAACCCCTGGTTTTCGATGATGCAAAGGTCGCGGCGAAAGCCGCTCTTACGACAAATACAAGGATGTCGAAATGAATTTCGGCTTGCCATCGGGAGGGCTCCGGCTTCGAACCTTTCTGTCTTCGGGGCGGTCGGAGGTCGCGAGGGAAGCCGCGCTTCCCGCATCGATCGTTCTCTCCCCTCCTTGGGCCACCGGTTCGCGCAGGGCTACTGCAGGCTGCCGAACGGCATCCCAATCCCCGATCATTGGAAGGGAAGAGCCAACTCCCAACCTCCGGTTCTCGATGACGCAAAGGGTCGCGGCTAAAGCCGCTCCTACAAAGAGACGGTTTCTGTAGGAGGGGCTTTAGCCCCGAACACCTTGCCCTCGATGATAGAAGGTTCGCGACGAAAGACGCTCCTACCAACGAACACATGGTGGCTACAGGAGGGCCGCGCCTTCACCCTCGTAAGGAAGAACCGAAGCTGGTATAACTGAGGGACGCAGTTGGAGACCAAACCGAAGCGCTTCCGCTCCGGAGGTGTGCCATGAAGCGCAAGGGGCTCCTGATCGGTTGTCTGGGCCTGGGCCTGCTGGCCTTCGCCATCTTCCTCGCCCTCCCTGCCCTCCTCCCGCGCCTCCCCCTCGGCGGCGCAATGTCCACCTTCCGCTCCTCCTACACCACCGCCACCCTGGAGGGCGACCCCCGCCTCGGCCAACCCTTCCGGGTCACCTTCACCTTCCGACACTTCGGCCACTCCCCCTTCCCCCTCACCATCACCCTCCACCTCCCCCCCAACGTGGAACCCCTGGCCCTCGACCCCCCGCTCCCCCACGCCATCTATCCCACCACCTCCCTCCTCCTCGCTGAACCTATCGTTTATACAGAGCTCTTCGGCCCCGGCAACTTCCACTACATCACCGCGCCCGGCACCCTGGTGGAAATCCCCCTGGGAGTGGTCACACCCCCCCTCACCCTCACCCTCTCCCTCCACGCCCGCATCCAACAACCCGGCGAATGGCAGGTCACCGCCCTCTTCTGGCGCTCCCCCGTCCGCTTCTATCCCATCCACCAAAACGGCATCGTCATTTGGCCTCGCCCCATAGACGCAGCCAGCCTTCTCGGCTGGAGCACCCCCGCGCGCGCCTGGTGGGCCGACTTCGACACCCTCTGGTGGCGCGAGTTCGATCTAGAGGAACGCATGTGCAGGATGACCTCGCCTTGCGCCGTGCGGCTGCCTGCGGATCCCTTGCGCACCGTCCTGGGCGTGCCCCCCGAGGCCGAAGGCCAGCCCCTCTGGCCCCGTCGCACCTTCACCCTCGAAGGCCAGCTCTGGGCATGCCTCATCGGCACCCTCGAACGCTGTCAGGCCGATGCCTGGGAGCGCCTCCACCCCTCCACCCCCTGGGCGCCCCCCACCCCCGAATCCGAACGCGAACCCCAGCCCGGCTTCCCCCAGCTCACCGGCTCTCTCCATGGGGTCCAGGGGATCATCGAGGTGATGTTCGAAAACCCCAGACAATCATTGAAGCAAAACCAAGATCCAACCTCCACGCACATCCTTGACAGAAGCCTCCCAAGTTCATAAAAAAAGAAAGAGGACAACCTTCAGGAGGCTGCCATGGTTGCCTCGATGGCCATCCGGCTCCCCGGCTCGCCTGCGGCCCGCCGCGGATTGCCCCTCCTCTTGCTGGGCCTGCTCTTCGCCTGCACCCCCGGTGCCTCCCCCGGGCGTCTCCTCCACTCCTCGAACCCCAACCCCTTCTGCACCAGCCGTCACTACCTCCCTCCTGCCTCCCTCTGCTTCTTTTTTGAAGGCGACCCCCTCCCTGGCCAACCCTTCACCCTCACCATCGACGCCTTCTACGGGGCGCACCCCAAAGAGCCTCCCTACACCCTCACCCTCATCCTCCCCGCCGCCCTGGAGGTCCTGAACCTGGACACCTCCCGCCCTTACACCCTCCACTCCTCGATCCCCGTCTCCCTCATCGACCCCGCCGTGTATGTCGACTACACCGGCCAAGGCTACACCGAGGAAGGCGTCTTCACCACCACCGGCACCCGCATCGCCGTGGATCTGGGCCGCATCGGCCAGCAGTCGCTCTGGGATCCCGACGAACAGCGAGAGCACCGTGGCGAACGGGTCCGGCTGACCCTGCGCCTGTCCGAAGCCGGCGAGTGGCAGGTCCGGGGCCTCCTCCACCAGGGCGAGCACATCGTCCGCCGCTGGCTGGGCCTGCTGGGCTGGAGCGCCCCCTCCCAGGCCTACTGGACCGGCTACTATAGCGCGTTCAGGCGGGTGTTTGACGAGGTCGAGGGCCCTCAATGCCGAGCCAGTTATCCCTGCACGCGCCGCTTCCCCTACGATCCCTATCGCTTCGCCCTCGGCGTCCCGCCCGAGGCCCCCGGCCGCCCCCTGCGGGAGCGCCCCGCCACCTTCTGCGAGCGCTATGAGCGCCCCGGCACCTGCGCCGAACACGGCATCCATGAACTCGACCCCTGGCAGCGGGGTCTGGAGCCGCCCCCACCGGGGTTCTGCGAGGATGAGCGGAACCGGCTCAGCATCATCTGTGAGGAATGGTGGCGGGAGCGGCCGGAGGAGCAGGAGCCCACGCCCTCCCCGGATGCTCGGGCGCTTCCGCTCCTTCCGGCCCGCTCCACCCGCCCGGCTCCTCCTCGCTTGCCGACTCCCAGACCCACGGCCACCCCGTCGGCCTGGACCCTGACCGGGCGGATCACCTACCGGGATCCCCAGGCGCCGGAGGGAGCGCGCCCTCTGACCGGGGTGCGGGTGGAGATCTGGGATCAGGCCATCCCCCAAAGAATGCCCCCGGCCAGCCCCACCCCCTTGGGATCTGCTCCCCTCGCCTCCGCGCCCAAGCGCTACACCCTTGACAACAGCCTCCAAAGCCCATATTTAGAAAAAACAACCTTCAGGAGGCTGCTATGGCTACCTCGATCGCCATCCGGCTCCCCGGCTCGCCTGCGGCCCGCCGCGGACTGCCCCTCCTCCTGCTGGGCCTGCTCTTCGCCTGCACCCCCGGCGCCTCCCCCCTATCCCCCTCCCCCCTCCGCTGCACCAGCGACCGCCGCCTCTGCCTCGCCCTGGAAGGAACCCCCCGGGTCGGACAACCCTTCACCCTCACCCTCTACCTGGTCTACAGCAATCTCCCCCAGGAACCCCCCGTCACCCTCACCCTCATCGCCCCCTCCTCCCTGGAACTCATCGCCCTCGAAACCCAACGACCCTACCAGACCCAGTCCAACCTCCCCGTCCCCCTCGTGGACCCCGCCGAGATCTCCTTCGAAGGCCACGGCACCTTCACCGCCACCGGAACCCTCATCACCGTGGATCTGGGCCACGCGCCCGCCGGAAAGATCCGACACCCCCTCTTCGGCAACCAGGAAACCGCCGGAGAAACCATGCGCCTGGTGGCCCGCGTGAAGGAGGCCGGCGAATGGCAGCTGCGCAGCATCCTCCGCCTCCCCGTGGAGGAACACTTCCTGGACGGACGAACCGAACTCCATACCTATACCTCCTGGCTCGACCTGCTGGGCTGGAGCACCCCCTCCCAGGCCTACTGGACCGACTACGAAACCGCTATCCACGACTACGCGCGCATGAATTCCGAACAGTGCCGGGATGTCCACCCGGCCAGTCGGGGCTGCACCCTCCGCTTCCCCTATGATCCCTATCGCTATCTCATCGGCGCTCCCGCCGAGGCCCCCGGCCGCCCGCTACGGGAGCGCCCCACCACCTTTTGCTCTTCTTACGAGCGCCCCGGCCCCTGCATCGAGCACGGCATCTATGAATTCCACCCCTTTGAGGTCTTGCCGCCCGAATCCCCCACCCCGCTCGCCCCTACCCCCACCTCGACCGCCCTCACCTTCACCCTCGCCATCTCCTTCACCGCTCCCACCGGTCAGCTCTTGCCCGCCCGCGGCGTGCGGGTGGAGATCTGGGATGATGCCAATCCCTCCGAACAGTGCCCCCCTCGCCCTCCCGCAACCCTTACTCCTACCCCGGGTCCTTCTCCAACCCCTTCTCAGACCCCGCCCCTCCTGCCGACCTTCATTCCAACCCCACGGCCTGCGCCCACCCCCCCACGTCCCCTCTTGAATCCCGTCCCTTCCCGCTCAACCCCTCCGGGGCCGCAATGCTTCCCGGCACAGTGGCTTGCCACGGGCTATACGGATCCCCAGGGCCAGCTCACCCTGACGTTCTCCTTAGGTAGGGATCCCACCCCAGAGTTATACATCGCAATCTATCCCACAGATGATCGAAGAGTAACCGTGATTTCGTTCATCAAAGAAATTAAGCTCTATAAACATTATATAGGGAAATTTTGGCCAATAGTTTACCAGATAAATATTCAAATTCCATCCTCTTATACAGTATTTTTCATCTATGACACCCTGACCCGCCTGGGCTGGGAGGGCCTGCAACGGGAGGTGGGCTGGTCTCCCCCCGAGCGCCTGAATGTCTACTGGCCCGGCCCATGCGTGTTCGGGCAAATCGGCGGCTCCTGCTATTTCTACAACGGCATCCGGCTCACCGAACCCGATGGCCGGAGCCCGGACGCCATCCTCCACGAGTTCGGCCACTTCGTCCTCAGCCGATTCCACGGAGATGACCCTATCATCCTCGCCTGCGCCCCCACCTTCGAGCACGCTTTCCCTCAGCACACCAGCCTCCATTGCGCCTGGAGCGAAGGCTGGGCCTCCTTCCTGGCCGCCGCCCTCCTCGGAAAGCCCCGTTACCAGGGATGGGATCTGGAAGATCCGCTCGCGCACTCCGACTTTCCCCGCATCGATCCGGTGGATCCCCACGCCACCAACGCCGATAACGAGTGGGCGACGGCCGCCGCCCTCTGGGACCTCTTCGACCACCTCCCCGAGCCCTGGGACCCCCACGCCGACGGCTGGGATGGCCCCGCCCGCAACGGCATCTGGACCCTCTCCACCCAGCGCGGCTTCAATCTGGATTTCGGCATCGAGGAGTTCTGGCTGAAATGGGTGGAGCGACGCCCCGATCGCCTCGGCGAAGCCGCCTGCCCGATGTATCGCCTCCAGATCCTCCTCGCAGCTAACCCCTCCGTCTCCTCCATCCCCTACGGCCTCTGCCCCCCCGGCTGGTCCGCCGCCTTCTTCCAGGACCAGGACGATGGCCGGTGGACGCTCAACGGCCCCATCACCTGGCCCACCTTCACCGCCCTCGTTACCCAAACCACCTGGCCCGCCATCGCCTTCAACACCCACTCGGCCCCCAACCAGCCCGTCCCCGGCCTCCGGGGCACCTTCTGGAGCGCCCGCTTCTCCGGCTGGCTCCTGGTCCCCCAACCCGCATCCCTTCGCTTCTTCTTCGACCGCCTCGACGACGGCGGCCGCCTCCTCCTCAACGACACCCGGGTCTTCGAGTCCTGGATCGTCCACGGCCCCCGGGACGAGACCGTGGAGCTGTTCCTCCCCGCCGGGCTGATCCCCATCACCGTGGAATACGCCCAGGGGCCGGCTTATGAAGCCAGCCTCTTCCTGAACTGGGAAGGGCCGGGGTGGGCGAAGGAGCTCCTGGGCCCCATCCGCCTCCTCGGGGCCGACATCGCGCCCACCCCCACGCCGGCCGGGTGGGATCGGATCTCGCCCCTCGGCCCGGACCGGCGCACCCCTCCCCCACGGCCCACCGGCACCCCCTCCCCATGAGGAGGGGCGCCCCACGCGATACGCGCGATACGTAACAAAACATATGGGACATATGGAGCCAGCGCCCCGAGCGCTGGCCCCATTCGAAGTGGTGCACGCCTTCGCGCTCCACCTCCGGGCGCATGGGGATCCATCCACTCCTTCTGCCACAACTCGGGGGTCTTTGACGAAATCCCGGGAACCCCCATAGAATTAATGACTGGCGTGCATGAGGAATTCCCTGGCGGAGGTGCATCCTTGCCGAACACGCGTTCAGCCCTCAAGGAGCTGCGGAAAGCGGAGCGCCGGCGGCAGCGCAACCGGGCCATCCGCACCCGGGTGCGGACGTTCGTGAAATACGCGCGTCAGGCCATCGCCCAGGCCAACCTGGAGGCCGCGCAGAAGGCGATCCGGGAGGCCTATCGGGAGCTGGACCGGGCGGCCCGCAAGGGGGTGATCCATCGCAACACCGCGGCCCGCCTGAAGTCCCGGCTGATGCAACAGTTCAACCAGACCTTCGGCGGCGCTGCTCAGGCGGCCGCATAAGGGCTCATCGAAGAGAGAAGCGGGGCGAAGCAGAAGCGCAGGCCGCCTGCTTCGCCCCGCCGGCATGCCGGGCGCACGCTCGCCGGGGGAGCCGGAACCCTTGCAAAAACGCTCGCTTCCCATCCCCCCGGCCGGGAGGGGAAACGATATGGATCGCTTCTCCGGTGAAGAAGGGCTCAGCCTTCCCCAATGGCCGCTCGCCCCTGATCCGTGATCCCATACACCGGGTTCGCCAGGCTCTGACGCACCAGCCCGCGGGCGGCAAGCCCCTCCAGGATCTGGATGACCTCCTTGGGGTTCATCGTCAGATCGCGCGCGATGGTATACGGGCTGTGATACCCTCGATGGTCCCGCAGATAGGCCAGGATCTTCCGCTCCGCATCGCTCAGAGTCGTCACCGCCATCGCCCACCTCCTTTTCCGGAGCCAGGCCCTTCGCTGATCCCAGCGCATGATCGATAAAGAGGGCAACAGATCCCCCGCAGCCCACCGGATCCCTTCACGGGATCAGACCCATCCCATATTTATTGTAGATTGTAACATTCCGGGCGCTGTATTTCGACCGGAGGGCGTGGAAGCGCGGGGAACTCAGAGGATCTCGGGGGCCGGGATCCCCAGGAGCTGGAGGGCGTTGGCCAGGGTCTGGCGGGCAGCGGCCACCAGCGCCAGACGGCCTTCCCGGATGGGGGAAGGGGCGGTCAGGACCGGGCAGTCCCGATAGAATTCGTTAAACGCCCGGGCGAGATCGAAGACATAGTTGGCGATCAGAAGGGGCTTGTAGCGCTCCGCCGCTGCTTGAACTAAATCCGGGAACGCGGCGATGGCCTCGATCAGGGCCACCTCCTGGGGCTCCAGGGTCTCAAAGATGTGATCCCCACCGAGGATCACCGGGGCTTCCGCCTTCTCCAGGATCCGGCACGCCCGGGCGTGGGCATACTGGAGATACGGCCCCGTTTGCCCTTCCAGGTTGAGGGCCGCATCCCAGTCGAAGACGATGACCTTGTTGTTGTCCACGCTGAGCATGCTGTATTTCATCACCCCCAGGGCGACGGCGCGGGCGATCTCCGCCTTTCGCTCCGGCGGCAACTCCGGGTTCTTCTCCTCCACGATCCGTCGCGCCCGCTCCCGGGCCTCCGCCGCGAAATCCTCATAGAGCACCACCGTCCCCGCGCGGGAGGACATCTTCCCGCCGGGCAGGGTGACCATCTCATAGGCCAGATGATAGCACTTGCTTGCCTGAGGGAAGCCCCACAGCTCCAGGATCTTGAAGATCTGCTTGAAATAAAGGGACTGGCGGACGTCGACCACGTAGATGGAGCGATCGATGCGATATTGCTCGAACTTGCGCTTGGCCAGAGCGAGGTCTTTGGTGGAATAGAGCGTGGTGCCATCGCTGCGCAGGATCACCAGGGTGCGATACTCCTCTTTCCCTTCCTGTCCCAGGAGCCGGTCGATCTCCACCACCACCGGGCCGTGGGGGCGCAGATCGGTGGCGATGCCACGGGCGATCAGCTCCTCCACGATGCGCTTGCCCTCCTCCTCAACCTCGCTCTCGAAGAACCAGACGTCGAAGGTGATCCCCAGCTCCTCATAGATCCGCTGGAACTCCTCCAGGCTCCACTCTCGGGTCCGCCGCCACAGCTCGAGGAGCTCTGGATCCCGGGCCTCCCAGCGAGCGTAGAGGGCCCGCAGCTCTTTCTCGTAATTCCACTCTTCGGGACGATGGCCGATCTCCCGATAGCGGGCCTGGAGCCACGCCACCGCCTGCCGGTCCGCCTCGCCGCCCTTCCCCCGCCGGACCCGGGCCTTCTCCTCCAGCTCGCTCAACCACCGACCCATCGCCTCCCAGAGGGACCACAGCCAGTCCTTATCCGCCACGGCGTCGAGGTCCGGCAGCTCCCCCATCGCCATCGCCCGGATGAGAACCGCTGCGTCCTTCTGGCCGACGGGGCCGGAGGCGGCATGGGCCGCCATGGCCTCGGAGAGGCGGGTCAGCAGGAAATCCCGCACCCAGGGCGTGACGCCTTCCTCCCGGAAAGCCGTCAACAGAAAGCGCACCACCTCCCGACGGTAGGCGTCGGCCTCCTCCAGGCGGGCCTCGGCCTCCGCATAGACCTGGCCCAGCCAGGCGCCCCGCCGCTCCGCCGGCTCCTCCCCCCGGTGAAAACGCAGATAGCCCCACAGGCACTTGATCACATGGGCGCCGATGTCCCCCGGATAGGTCGCCCGGATCACCTCGAAGCCGGCGAAATCCAGGATGCGGGAGAGCGCATCGCCCAGCACCGCGTTGCGCAGATGGCCGATGTGGAAAGCCTTGTGGGTGTTGGGCTGGGAGAACTCCACCATCACCCGCTCCCCCTTCGGAGCCCCCCGGCCGTAGTCCGGCCCCTCCCGGAGGACGGTCTCGATGACCGAGCGGGCGACCTGGGAAGGGTTGAAATAGAGGTTGAGATAACCCCGCACCGCCTCCACCCGCTGGAAGCGGGGATCCGCGCGAAGGGTCTCCCGCAGCTGCTCCGCCAGACGCTCGGCGATCTCCTGAGCCCGGGCGGGGACGTTCAGGTCCGGCCGGCTCTTCTTCTCCTGAGCGGCCAGCTGCATCGCCAGGGGGGTCGCCATTCCCCAGGTGTAATCAAAGGGGAGATCCCGCCACTCGATCCCTGAAGGCTCCGGGAGACCCAGGGTCCGCAGGGCGCGGCGGACCTGCTCGGAAGCCCACTCCCGATACGCGGAGAGGATCATCGCGCCGGATCCTCCTGAGGTTCCGTATAAACCAACAGAGGCCGCCTTCGGCGGCCCCTGTGGGAACCCATGGCGCGCCCGGCAGGATTTGAACCTGCGACCTTTGCCTCCGCAGGGCAACGCTCTATCCAGGCTGAGCTACGGGCGCACCTGCTGTCCTCATTTTAACACAATCCCCCTGCCTTGACAAGAGCATTGCGTCGGACGAGCCCCGCTCCTCTCACGGCTGGTGCGGGTTGAAGGTCCGGATGAAGGCGATGATGTCCGCCAGATCCTGATCCGTCAGGGCCGGGTTGCCCCCCTTCGGCGGCATATCCACCCCCGTCGTGTTCGCCGGATCCGTCGCCGGCCGCCCCTTCTTGATAAACTCCACAAGCTGAACATCCGTCTGCTGCCGCACGAAGGCGCTGGTCGTCAGATCCTTCCCCAGCCCCGGCAGCCCCTTGGCGTCCGGCCCGTGGCACGAAGCGCAGGTGCCCAAAAACAGCTCCTTCCCCTTCTCCGCATCCCCCTTCAGGGCCACCGCCGCCGGCGTGGGGTTCGTCGCCGGAGCAGAGATGGGGGCGCTTCCCTCCGTCGGCGCAGCGGGAGCGGATCCCCGAGGCTGCGGCATCGGATAGAAGATCACAGCCAGGACGACGAGCAAAGCCAGCCCGCTGATCACAAAGGGCCAGGGGCCGATGCGCTGGGAAGGAGCGGCCGGCGCAGCGGGAGCCTCTCCGACAGGGGCCACCGCCGGACGAGCGGGGGCGGGCGCCTGCCCATAAGCCGCCTGCACCTCCCGGGTCAGCCAGGGCAAGAGGAGCGCCAGGATCCCCGCCAGCACCAGCGTCGCACTCAGGACGCCGCCGATGAGCAAAAGCAACGAAATAGGTGAAAGGCCAGGCATCGATCCCACCTCGATTGGAAATGATGCCTTCGATGCGCGATCCGGCGCCTCGTTCGGATCTCCCTCGAAACACCGCCGCGGCTTAACGATCCCCTCGAATTCTATGGGAAGCCCCTCTCCTCGTCAACCTGTGCCGCGCACTTTTTGGGGATACGGCTCCAGATTCCACCGCCCAAATTCCCCGGAGCCGGGGCTCTTTCGCGAAGCCGGGAACCGCTGGGGGCCTCAGGAGCGGCGAAGCGAGAGGGCGCGGGGCTGCGCCTCGCGGTCCGGCTCCGGGGACGGGCGCAGGAACCGATGGGCCAGGTTCAGGGTCAGCAGCCAAGCCAGTGTGGACTCAGCGCCCTGATGGACGCTGACCTCGGTGGCCTCCAGCCCATCCCGGCATCCACCGGTTTTCAGATCGGCCAGCGCGCATCCCCGATCGTTCCACCCCAGGAACCAGCCCACACAGCGCTCCAGCACCTCCAGCCAGATTCGATCCTCCGTGGCCCGCCAGGCCCAGGCCGCCGCCTCCGCCATGGCCGCTCCCTCAATGGGCTGCTGGGCGAAGCGCGCCTTCTCCCCTCCCCGGGGGAACCAGCCCCGGTTGCCTACGAAGGAGAGATGTCCTCCCTGAGGGTTCGTCTGGATCTCCACCAGCCAGTTCAGGACCGCAAGCCCCCGCTCCATCCAGCGAGGTTCCTGGAGACTGTAACCCGCAGCGATCAGCGCCGCCGGCAGGATGCCATTGTCATAAGTGACCCGATCATCGCACCAGGGCCAGCCGGGCCGAGCATACGCCTCAAAACGCGCCTCCAGACGTCGGGTCAGCTCGAGGCAACCCGCCCGGATCCTCCGATCCCCAGGGAATCGTTGCAACATCGCCACCCCGCCCAGGATGGCATAGGCCCACGGCCGGGGATGCTCCAGAGACCACGCCCCCGGCCAGGCTTCCTGGAACAGGGTCCATGCGGGCTCCGCGATCCCCTCCGGCCCGAAGGCGGCCGCCTCCCCCAGGGCCCACATCGCCCGGCCGTAGGCATCCTCCGAACCGGTCGATTCCAGCCATCGGCGATCATAGGCCATGAAATTCCGAAAACGCTGCGCCTCCGGGTTCCAGGCATACTGGAGGAAAGCCAGGTAAACCTCCATCAACGGGAGCAACGAGGCCTCTCCGGTCCGCTGCCATTCCCGCACGGTGAAGAGCAGGGCCCGGGCGTTGTCGTCCGTGCAGTAACCGAACCGACGGTCCGGGATGGTGAAGCGGGCATGCTGCAGCATACCGGTGTCGTCAGTGAGCCGGCGCAGGTGTTCGAGGCGGACGGCGGGAAGCCTCAGCGGCCGGGCCGGCAGCCACGCCGGCCGGAGGCCGGGCCGCGGGCGCTCGAGGACCTGACGGAACAGCTCCAGATAGCGAGCGCCGACGATGGGCCACGCCATCTCCCGCCCTCGCGCGTAGGCCGCCCGACGCAATCGATCCCACTCCTCCGGGTTGGAGAGCAACTGATCCAGGGCCCGGGCCATTGCCTCCGGATCCCGGAAGGGGACCAGGAGGCCTCGTCCCTCCCCCAGCATCTCCTCCGCATACCAGGAGGGGGTGGAGACGATGGCCTTCCCGCAGGCCAGGGCGTAGGTAAGGGTTCCGGAGACGATTTGCTCCCGCGCCAGATACGGCGCCACGTAGATATCGGCGGCCATCAGGAAGGTCAGGAGCTCCTCTCGATCGAGGTAGCGATCGACGAAGTGGATGTGCTCCTGCAACCCGGCTCGCGCGATCTCCTCCTCCAGGAACCGGCGATAGGCCTCGCCGAACCGTCGGCGCACCTCCGGATGCGTGGCCCCCACCACCAGATACAGAAGATCGGGATGGTGGGGGACCAGGCGTTTCATCGCCTCGATCATCGTTTCAATGCCCTTGTTCGGGCTGAGCAGCCCAAAAGTGAGCAGGACGCGACGCCCATCCAGGCCCAGGCGCGCTTTGTAGGGCCCGGGATCCTCCAGGGGCATCGCCGGCGCGCCATGGTCGATTCGGGTGATGCGCTCCGCGGGTACCCCATAGCGCTCCACCAGGAACTGACGGGCCCGCTCCGCCATCACCACCACCTGATCCGCCCGTCGGGCCAGGGCGATGAGCACGCGCCGCTGGCCCTCCGAAGGCTCATAGAGGACCGTGTGCAGGGTGACCACGAGGGGCTTGCGCAAGCGCTCCACCAGCTCCAGCACATACGCCCCGTCCGGCCCGCCGAAGATCCCATACTCATGCTGGAGACACACCCCATCGATGGGTGCCTGGTTCAGGTAAGCGGCGGCCGCCCGGTAATCCTCCGGGACATCGGCCCGGATCTCGAAAACCACCTCGGGCCCGTAATCGTAGCGTTGCGGGGGGTTGGTGAGGGCGACCACCTGAACGGTGGAGAGGAAGGGCGAAGGATTTTCCGCCCCTCCCTGGGATGTCCCCTGGGCTTCCGCCATCGCCTTCGCCAGATCATGGGTGAACGTCGCGATCCCGCACGGACGGGGCACGTAGGTCCCCACCAGCGCGATGCGCAGACGCTCCCCCATCGGATTTCCACCTCCTCGCCAGGTTTTTCCCGAAGGAAAAAGCTTTCTTCCTACATCGGCGCATGCAGGAGATAATCCAGGAGCGTTCGCAGGTCCGCCGTTGCCAAAGCGACGCAGGTGTCGGCAGCGCCGTAATACATCAGCAGCTCGCCGGAGTGAGGGTCCACCACCGCGCCGCACGGGAAAGTCACGTTGGGCACGTCCCCAACCCGCTCGTAGGGCGCGCGGGGGCCGAACACCCACTCCGCGCTGCGCCGGATCACTTTCCGCGGGTCCTCCAGATCCAGCAACGCCATCCCCACCCGATAGATCCGGCCAGAGGCGGTCTGACGCACGCCGTGATACAGGATCAGCCATCCCTCCGGGGTCTCGATGGGCTGGGGTCCCAGGCCCACCCGATCCGAATCCCACCAGCCCCCGGGGCGGGCCTCGATGATCACTGTGTGGTCCCCCCAATGCCGCAGATCCGGGGAGAAGGAGATCCAGATGTTGGGCCGGGCGCCGGGCGAGGTAGGCATCGGCCGGTGGATCATCGCCCAGCGTCCTCGAAAGCGCCGGGGGAACAGGCTGGCATCTTTATCCTCCGGAGGCAGGATCGGCCCCAGACGATGGAAAGTTCTGAAATCCGAGGTCGTGGCCAGGGCCACCAGCGGCCCCCCACGGGAATAGGCCACATAGGTCACCGCATAAAGCCCCTCCTCCTCCAGGAAGACGATGCGGGGATCCTCGATCCCCCAGAACTCCTCCGGATGGCGGAGCGGATCCGGCAACAATGTGGGCTCCGGATCCACCCGCCAGCCGCTCCGCCCATCCGGGCTGCGGGCCACGGTGAGATGGGAAAGCCCCTGGAAATCCTCCACCCGCACCAGGAGGAGGACTTCATCGTTGAAACGGGTGGCGCCCGGGTTGAACACGGAGTTGGCCGGATACGGCCAGTCCCCGGCCGTCAGGATCGGGTTGCCCGGATAGCGATGGAACAGCTCCGGCATGCAAGCCCTCCGGTCGAGGGATCAGTGATCCACATTCAACTAATATCTCAGAAACATCAGAGGGAAGTTAGCGTGCCTGGTATAATCGGAAAGGCCGGAGCCCCATCCTATCGGAGGAGCATGCCGCGTTGCGCCTGCTGATCACCGGCGTCGGCGGATTCGTCGGACGACACCTAACTGCCGCCCTGGCCCAGGACACGGACTGGGAGCTCTGGGGCTGGGCGCGACGGCCCGTCGACGGGCTGCCCGATCGCCTGCAGATGATGTCCGTGGACCTGCGCAACCCGGAGGAGGTGCAGCGCGCCCTCGCCCGGGTGGCTCCGGAGGGCATCATCCATCTCGCCGCCCAGTCGGACGTGGCGGAATCCTGGCGGGATCCATGGGGGACCTTCGAAACCAACGTGCGGGGGACGCTGAATCTCCTGGATGGCTTGCGGGCCCTGGGCCTGCGGCCTCGGGTCCTCATTGTGACCTCTAATGAGGTATATGGCCTCGTCCGGCCCGAGGAGCTCCCCATTCGGGAGGAGCAGCCCCTGCGACCGGCCAACCCCTACGGCCTCAGCAAAGTCGCCCAGGACGGGCTGGCCGCCGTGTATGCGAGGGCCTACGCCCTGCCCATCATCCGGGCCCGCCCGTTCAATCACATCGGGCCAGGGCAGGACCCCCGCTTCGTGGTGCCCTCCTTCGCCCGGCAAATCGCCTGGATCGAGGCCGGCCTCCAGGAGCCCGTCCTGCGGGTGGGCAACCTGGAGGTCCAGCGGGATTTCACCGACGTGCGGGATGTGGTCCGGGCCTACCGGCTGCTCCTGGAACGCGGGGAGCCCGGGGAGGTTTACAACATCGGCTCCGGACGCCCCCGCTCCATCCGGGAGGTGCTGGAAACCATGCTGGCCATGGCTCAGGTGGAGGTGCGCATCGAGGTAGACCCTCAACGCCTCCGGCCGGTGGACATCCCCGTCAGCGTGGCGGACACCACCCGGATTCGGGAGCGGGTCGGCTGGCAACCCCTCATCCCCTTCGAGCAATCCCTGCGGGACGTGCTGGAGGAGTGGCGGGCGCGCGCCCGGGAGGCGCGCTCCCGCACCTGAGCTCAGGGATCCGTGGAGAGGATCCCGGCCTGGCGGATCCGGATGAATCGCAAACCCTGAAGGAGGAAGAAGCACGATGGAGCGGAAGCGAGCGCTGATCACCGGCATCACCGGACAGGATGGCTCTTACCTGGCGGAGTTCCTGCTGGAGAAAGGCTACGAGGTCATCGGGATGGTGCGTCGCACCAGCACCATCAATTTCGAGCGGATCCGGCACATCCAGGATCGGATCACGCTGGTGCAGGGAGACCTGCTGGATCAGTCCTCCCTGATCGACATCCTGCGGGAACACCGACCCCACGAGGTCTACAACCTGGCCGCCCAATCCTTCGTCCCCACCTCCTTCAAGCAACCGGTCCTGACCGGGGAGTTCACCGCCCTGGGGGTGACCCGGCTCCTGGAGGCCATCCGCCTGGTGGATCCCACCATCCGCTTCTACCAGGCCTCCAGCAGTGAGATGTTCGGGAAGGTCCGGGAGGTCCCGCAGAACGAGAACACTCCCTTCCATCCCCGCAGCCCGTATGGGGTGGCCAAGGTCTACGCCCACTGGATCACGGTGAACTACCGGGAGAGCTACGGGATGTTCGCTGTGTCGGGGATCTGCTTCAACCATGAAAGCCCGCGACGGGGGCTGGAGTTCGTCACCCGCAAGATCACCTACACAGCAGCGAAGATCAAGCTGGGCCTGGCCCACGAGCTGCGCCTGGGGAACCTGGAGGCCCGCCGGGATTGGGGATATGCCCCGGATTACGTGCGGGCGATGTGGCTGATGTTGCAACAGGACGAGCCGGAGGATTACGTCATCGCCACCGGGGAGACTCACTCCGTCCGTGAGTTCGTGGAGCTGGCCTTCGATTACCTCGGGCTGGATTGGAAGAAATACGTGGTGGTGGACCCCGCTCTCTATCGCCCTGCGGATGTGGACCTCCTGGTCGGGGATGCCACCAAAGCGCGGACCAAGCTGGGCTGGGCGCCCTCGGTGACCTTCGAGCAGCTGGTGAAGATTATGGTAGACGCCGACCTGGAGCTGGTAAAACAGGAATACGGGATCCAGGAGGGCTGAGATGACCGTCATCCGCTTCGGGACCGATGGCTGGCGCGGTCGCATCGCGGACGATTACACCTTCGCCAATGTGCGCCGGTGCGCCCAGGGTTTCGCCCGCTGGCTGCTGGATACCGGACAGGCGGAAGGCGGGGTGGTGATCGGCTACGATCATCGCTTCGCCTCCGAGCACTTCGCCGAGGCATGTGCGGAGGTCCTGGCCGGCAACGGCATCCGGGTCTATCTCTGCGACCGGGCCGTCCCCACCCCGGTGATCAGCTACAGCGTGGTGGCCCGGGGCGCCGCAGGGGCCATCAACATCACCGCCAGCCACAATCCCCCCACCGACAACGGCTTCAAGGTCCGCAACCGCTTCGGCGGGGCCGTCGATCCCCAGGGCCTGCGGGAGATCGAGGCCCGCATCCCCCCGGATGAGCAGGGGGTGAAGCGCATGCCCCTGGCGGAGGCCCGGGCGAAAGGCCTGGTGGAGATCTTCGACCCGGCCCCGGCTTATATCGCGCACCTCCAGCAGCTGGTAGACCTGGAAACCCTCCGCCAGGCGGACCTCACCGTTGTGGTGGATCCGATGTGGGGGAACGGGATCGGCTGGCTGCGGCGGCTGCTCTCCCCGGGGCGCATCCGGGTGGTGGAGATCCACGGCGAGCGCAACCCCATCTTCCCCCGGATGAAGCGCCCGGAGCCCATCCCGCCGAACCTGGACGACCTGCAGGAAAAGGTCCGGGAGCTGAAGGCCGACGCGGGCATCGCCACGGATGGCGATGCCGATCGCGTGGGGCTGGTGGACGAGCGGGGCGAGTTCGTTGATCAGCTTCGGGTCTACGGCCTCCTGGCCCTCTACCTCCTGGAGGTCCGCGGCCAGCGCGGCCCCATCGTCAAAACCCTCTCCACCACCTCCATGCTGGAGAAGCTGGGGGAGCGCTACGGGGTGCCGGTCTATGAGACCGGCGTGGGGTTCAAGTATGTGGCCCCGAAGATGCTGGAGACGGACGCCCTTATCGGTGGGGAGGAAAGCGGAGGCTTCGCCTTCCGGGGGCACCTTCCCGAGCGGGATGGCATCCTGGCCGGCCTCTACCTGCTGGATTTTATGGTCCGGACCGGCAAACGCCCTTCGGAGCTGATCCGCTGGCTCTTCGAGCTGGTCGGCCCCCATTATTACTCCCGCATCGATGTGGAATTCCCCCCGGAACGCCGGGAGGAGACCCGAGCCCGCCTGGATCAGACACAACCGGATCGCTTGGCCGGCCTGCAGGTGGTCCGCATCGATCGCTCCGACGGCTACAAGTTCTACCTGGAGGACGGCGGCTGGCTGCTGATCCGGTTCTCGGGAACGGAGCCCCTGCTGCGGATCTACACCGAGACCACCGTGCCGGAGCGGGTGGCTCAGCTGCTCGAAGAAGGCCGCCGTCTGGCCGGGCTGGAAGGGTAGACCGGCGATGGAGCGGTCGATCTTCATCGATACCCATTGCCACCTGGATGATCCGGCCTTCGATCCGGATCGGGAGGAGGTGCTGGCCCGAGCCCGGATGGCGGGCGTGGAGATCCTCATCCTCCCCGGGGTGGAACCGGAAGGGATTCCACGTGCCCTGGCGCTGGCCGAACGCCATCCGGGGCTTTACGTAGCGGTGGGGATTCATCCCCACGTGGCCTCGCAGTTTTCTTCCCAGCTCCTGGTCCAGCTCCGGAGCTGGGCGCGACATCCTCGAGTGGTGGCCATCGGGGAGATCGGACTGGATTTCTATCGCGATCGCTCGCCTCGAGAGGCGCAACGGGAAGCCTTCCGGGCCCAGCTGGAGCTGGCCGGCGAGCTGGGGCTGCCGGTGATCATCCACCAGCGGGAGGCCCGCGAGGCAGTGATGGAGGAGCTGGAGCGCTGGCTCGCCGCTCGCCCCGGGGCCCGAGGGGTCCTCCACGCCTTCTCCGGCGATCCCGCCATGGCCCGGATCGCCGTGGAATGGGGGTTCCTCCTGGGGATCGGGGGGCCGCTCACCTATCCCCGGGCGGAAAGCCTGCGGGAGGCCGCGCGGACGGTCGGCCTGGACGGCCTGGTGCTGGAGACGGACGCGCCCTATCTGCCCCCGCAACCCCATCGGGGCCGTCGTAACGAGCCCGCTTACCTGCGGAACGTGGCAGAAGCCCTGGCCCAGCTTCTCGGGCTGCCGATGGAGCAGATCGCCCGACAAACCACCGCGAACGCTTGCCGGCTCTTCCGGCTTCCCCCACCGCAGGAAAGCGATCTCCCGGAGTCTCGCTCCGGAGATCCGTAGATATGGAAAGGCTCCACGCCCGATGTAAAATGAGACGAGAAGCTTGTTCTTCGAAGAACATTCTGAACCAGGTAGACGGGAATGCCTCCGACCGCGCATTCGGTGCAGGCTCTGGTCCATATCCAGGAGTGGCTCCAGGGAGACCTGGAGCAGGTAGAGGCCCGCATGCGGGCGATCCCCCTCACGTTTGAACCCCTGAAAACCGCGGTGGACCATCTGCTGCGTGCGGGGGGCAAGCGCATCCGTCCCATGTTGGTTTTGCTGACCGGTCGGCTCTACCGGGAAGCAGACGAGGCGATGATCGCTCTGGCCGCCGCCGTGGAGATGCTGCACACCGCCACCCTGGTCCACGACGACCTGATTGATGGCTCCCTGCTCCGGCGGGGGATCCCGACCCTGAACGCCATCTGGACCCCGGCGGCAACGGTGCTGACGGGCGATTACCTGTTCGCCTACGCGGCCTCCCTGGCGGCGCAGACCGAGAACGTCCGCGTCATGGCCATCTTCGCACGCACGCTGATGACCATCTGCGAGGGGGAGCTGCGCCAGCAATTTGGAGACCGCGCCGCCATGCTGGATCGGGAGGATTATTTCCGACGGATCTATGCTAAGACGGCGGCGATGTTCGAGCTGGCCACCGAGGCGGCTGCCGTGCTGGCCCGGGCTCCTGAGCCCCAGGTGGAGGCCCTTCGGCGTTACGGGGTGGATCTGGGGATGGCGTTCCAGATCATGGACGACATCCTGGACTTCACCGGTGAGGCCCAGGTCTTGGGCAAGCCGGTCGGCAACGATCTGCGTCAGGGCCTGATCACCCTCCCGGTGCTCTTCTATTTGGAGGAGCACCCCGGGGATCCCGTCATCGGCCGCATCCTGGCCGGGAGCTTCGGGGATGAGGACCTCATCCGCGAGGCGGTTCAGCGAGTGCGGAACTCGAAGGCGATCGCCCGGGCCCGGGCGGAGGCGGAGGCGTTCATCCGTCGCAGCCAGAGTTACCTGGAGAACATCCCGGAGGGTCCGGCCCGGGAGGCCCTGCGGTTCCTGGGCGAACACGTCCTGCGTCGGGATCATTGAGCCCCCCTGGCCGGGAGCGATCGAAGAAGGGCGATGGATGTCTCGGTGATCGTGGTGAGCTGGAACGTATGGGGCTGGCTGGCTCCCTGTCTGGTCTCCATCCGGCATGCCCTGGGAAGGCTGGAGGGGGAGATCATCGTGGTCGACAACGCCTCGACGGACGGGACTCCGGAGCGGGTGCGGGAGGCCTTCCCCGATGTGCGGCTTCTGGTCAACCCGGCCAACCGGGGTTTCCCGGCGGCGAACAATCAGGGGATGGCGGTCGCGCGAGGCCGCTATTTCTTTTTGTTGAATCCGGATACCGTAGTTCTGGATCAGGCCATCGAGGATCTGGTCACCTTTGCGGACGCCCATCCGGATGTGGGGGTGGTAGGTCCGCAGCTGCTCAACCCGGATGGGAGCGTCCAGTCCTCCCGCCGGCGGTTTCCCACCTTCTGGACTGCGCTGTTTGAGAGCACCTGGTGGCAGCCCTGGGCGCCCCGTCGCATCCTGGCGCGCTATTACGTCCTGGATCGCCCGGATCATGAGATCCAGGAGGTGGATTGGGTCACCGGGGCAGCCATGCTGGTCCGGCGGGAGGTGGTCGAGCGGGTCGGGCCTATGGACGAGGGGTTCTTCATGTATGCCGAGGAGCTGGACTGGTGCCGGAGGATCCGGCAGGCGGGCTGGCGGGTGTTCTACTATCCGCCGGCGAAAGTGATCCATTATGGGGGGCGAAGCAGCGATCAGGTGCCGGCCCTGCAGCATCTGGCCTTCCAGCGGAGCAAGATCCGGTATTTCCGAAAGCATCACGGTCCGTGGGCCGCCGCCGCCCTGCAGGCCTTCCTGATCGCCCAGTATCTCTGGCAGATCGGCGTGGAGGGGAGCAAAGCCCTGCTGGGGCATAAGCCGGCCATGCGCCGGGAGCGCGTGCGGATTTACACGCAGGTGGTCCGAGGGTTGCT
>Ga0079992_128961_pt1 | contig 22619 bp, 18 predicted proteins | sample FaiFalFF_MnMetaG_3_FD_69197 | JGI IMG/M metagenome (GOLD analysis project Ga0079992, IMG submission 69197) | Freshwater microbial communities from Yellowstone National Park, Wyoming, USA - Fairy Falls B (FF_Mn_B) MetaG (SPADES assembly) (version 2) | ecosystem: Environmental > Aquatic >... | reverse complement strand
CTCGGTGTCCGGTCTTCGGCGTCGATTCGGCTCCGGTGCCGGGTACCAGGTCCCAGGTGCCAGATAGCCGGTACCCGATACCTGGTACCTGTCTTCGAAAAACCCGCACACCGAGTTTGCATCCTGCATCTTGTATCCTGCATCCATAGCTTAACAGAGCAGTAGTGCCTTTACGACCCCTTCTGGAGATGCCGTCATGATGGACCGACCTCGCGGTTTTGCCCAAGCCGTCCGATGGCTCGATACGCCCGACGGACGCCTGCGGATTTACAGCCTTCGTCATCTGGACGAGGCGGGCCTGGCCGACACGCAACGTCTGCCCTACGCCATCCGCATTTTGCTGGAGAACCTCTTGCGTTACTACGACGGCGACGTCGTCCGGTGGGACGATATCGTCGCCCTGGCCCGGTGGAGTCCTCAGACCGTCCCGTCTGTCGAGATCCCCTTCCGGCCCGAGCGGGTCCTCCTTCAGGACTTTGCAGGCGTCCCCTGTGTCGCCGACCTGGCGGCGATGCGGGCGGCCGTGAAGCGTCTGGGCGGAGACCCCCGGCGGGTCAACCCCGTCGTCCCCGTCGACCTCGTCATCGACCACTCGGTCCAGGTCGACTTCTTCGGGACGGTCGACGCCTTTGAGCAGAACGTGGCGATGGAGTATGAGCGGAATCGGGAGCGGTACGCCTTTCTCCGGTGGGCCCAGCGGGCGTTCCGCAACTTCCGGGTCGTCCCGCCCGGGACGGGCATTGTCCATCAGGTCAACCTCGAGTACTTGGCATCGGTCGTTCAGGTCCGGCCGGCCCCGGACGGTGTCCTCGAGGCTTTTCCCGACACGCTCGTCGGGACGGACTCCCATACGACGATGATCAACGGTCTCGGCGTCCTCGGCTGGGGCGTCGGGGGCATCGAGGCCGAGGCCGTCATGCTGGGCCAGCCGATCTACATGCTCGTCCCGGAAGTCATCGGTGTCCGTCTGACCGGCGAGCTCCCCGAGGGGACGACGGCGACGGACCTCGTCCTGACGGTCACGTACCTGCTTCGCCGGAAGGGCGTCGTCGGCAAGTTCGTCGAATTCTTCGGCCCCGGCGTCCGAAACCTCCGGGTCGAGGACCGGGCGACCCTGGCCAACATGGCCCCCGAGTGCGGCTCGACGGTCAACCTCTTCCCCGTGGACGACCTAACCCTGGAGTACCTCCGGGGGACGGGACGGGACCCCCGGCATGTCGAGCGGGTCGAGTGCTATATGAAGGCGCAGGGCCTCTTTTGGACGCCGGACGCTCCCGAACCCCTGTATACCGACGTCATTGAGCTGGACCTCTCGACCGTTGAGCCGACCCTGGCCGGCCCCCGCCGACCCCATGACCGAGTCCCTCTCTCGAGAGCCCGCCAGGCTTTTCGAGAGGCCCTGCGAACCCTTCTGCCGGCCGACGGGGCTGTCGCCGACGTGGACGAACTCGTCCGCCGCCGGGTCGAGGTCCCACTGGACGGCCTCAAGGCGAGCCTCGGGCACGGAAGCGTCGTCATCGCCGCCATCACGAGTTGTACGAACACCTCGAATCCCTCCGTCATGGTCGGGGCCGGTCTCCTGGCCAAGAAGGCCGTCGAGCGGGGCCTGACCGTGCCGCCCCACGTCAAGACGAGCTTGGCACCGGGCTCTCGGGTTGTGACGGACTATCTGGCCGACTCAGGTCTCCTGCCCTACCTGGAGGCCCTTCGGTTCCACCTCGTCGGTTATGGCTGTACGACGTGTATCGGCAACAGTGGTCCCCTGCCCGAGCCGGTCGCGCAGGCCATCGTGGAAAACGGCCTTGTCGCCGTCGCCGTCTTAAGCGGCAACCGCAACTTCGAGGGCCGCATCAACCCCCACGTCCGGGCCAGCTACCTGATGTCACCGCCCCTGGTCGTCGCTTATGCCCTGGCCGGGACGATAGACATCGACATCCTGCATGAACCGATCGGCCGGGACCCCAACGGCCGGCCCGTTTACCTACGGGACCTCTGGCCCACTCACGAGGAAGTCCGGACCCTCCTGCGACGAGTCCTGAATCCGAGGGTTTTCCGGCGGCGGTATGCCCGGGTCTTCCGGGGGGATGCCCGGTGGCGGACCCTGCCCGTCCCTCGGGGTGAGCTCTACCGGTGGGACCCTGACTCGACGTACATCCAGGAGCCGCCCTTCTTCCGGGACCTGCCCCTGGAACCGCCGCCTCTGCAGGACATCCGCGGCGCCCGCGTGCTGGTCCTCCTCGGCGATTCGGTCACGACGGACCACATCTCGCCCGCCGGGGCCATCCCCGAGAAGAGCCCTGCCGGCCAGTACCTGATCGCCCGTGGCGTTTCGCCCTCGGAGTTCAACACCTACGGGGCCCGCCGGGGCAATCACGAGGTTATGGTCCGAGGGACTTTCGCCAACATTCGGCTCCGGAACTTACTTCGAGTCCCCGGTGACCCCCCTGGGTCTCTCCCCGAGGGCGGGTGGACGGTGTACTTTCCGACCGGTGAGGTCATGACCGTGTATGATGCCGCCATGCGCTACCGGTCTGACGGAACGCCCCTTATCGTCATCGCCGGCAAGGAGTACGGCTCGGGGAGTTCCCGGGACTGGGCCGCCAAGGGGACTTTCCTGCTGGGCGTCCGGGCCGTCCTGGCGGAGAGCTTTGAGCGGATCCACCGGAGCAACCTCGTCGGGATGGGCGTCCTGCCCCTGGAGTTCGAGCCGGGCCAGAACCGGGAGACGCTCGGCCTGACGGGCGACGAGGTTTATGACATCGAGGGGATCGCCGAGGGTCTGCACCCCCGGGCCCGGGTCCGAATCCGGGCCGTCCGGCCAGACGGGACGGCGGTGACGTTCTCGGCCATCGCCCGGCTCGACACGCCCGTCGAGGTTACCTACTACCGTCATGGGGGAATCTTGCCCTATGTACTGCGGCAAATGGTGGGAAATCATGGAGGGACGGAGTGATGAGGGAGAGCCTGGGTAGCCCAGTTCTTCGGGAAAACGGTGCGTCATGGGCCGCTGAAGCAGGGTCGTAGACCCTCACCGAATGAGCGGAGTTGAGACGCCCGAAGAGGGACGTCATGGCCATCGTCCTTCCGAAACGCCGGTTCACCGTGTTCGAGTACCACAAGATGGTTGAGGCCGGGATCTTGTCGGGACTCGTAGGGCTCCTGATACAGGATGCAGGATAGGGCGAATGGGGAGGGCAGAGTTCCTCCCCCATCCTAAGGGGGCGAAACCGATGAGCGGTCTTTCCCTATTTTCCCTTCTTCACTCCGTCACCTCGTCCCTTCGTCACTCCGTCACTTTCTTCATGACCTATGCCCGTCCGTAACGTCCGACCGAGTCTCGTCGCGCAGGTCCGCAATATTCCGAATCAGCCGGGGGTCTACTTCTTTAAGGACCGTCGGGGCCGCTTCCTGTACATCGGGAAAGCCAACGCCCTCCGGGACCGGGTCCGTCAGTACTTCTCGGGCCACGACACTCGGCCGATGGTGCCCTACCTCCTTCGGGAGGCGGCTTACATCGACTGGGTCACGACCCGAACGCCCCTGGAGGCCCTCGTCCTGGAGGCCCAACTCATCCGTCGGCATCAGCCCCGGTACAATGCCCTCTTGAAGGACACCCGCAACCTCCCGTATATCCGTGTCACCCTTCAGGAGCCCTATCCCCGAGCCGAGGTCGCCTTCCGCATCGAAAACGACGGTGCCCGCTACTTTGGGCCCTTCCTCTCGGTCGGCCATGCCCGACGGGTCCTCCAGTTCGTCCACCGCATCTTCCGGATCCGGGCCTGTGACCTCCCCTTAGACGGCACCCGAACGTATCCCGTGTGTCTGCTGTATCACATCCGGCGGTGTTCGGGTCCCTGTATGCACCACATCGCCCAAGACGCTTACCGGGCCGACGCCGAGGCGGCCGCCCGCTTTCTCGAAGGCGACCGGGAGGGCGTATTGGCCGAGCTGGAGCGGCGAATGCAGGAGCACGCCCGACGGATGGAGTTTGAAGCGGCCGCCTTTTACCGGGATGCCATTCGAGCCCTTCGGGATTGGACCCCGACGTCCCGTGTCGTCGACCCGGCCGGCCGGTCCATCGACCTTGTTGCTCATGCGACCGGTGGCGGGCGGACGGTCCTCGTCGTCTTTCTCATCCGGCACGGCCTCTTCGTAGACCGCCGGGAGTTCGTCTGGGACCGCCCCCCCGGCCTTGAGCCGTCGGCCGACACGGCGGTCCCCGTCGATGAAGAATGGTGGACCCAAGTCCTGACCCAGTTCTACCTGACGGTCGCCCAGCCGCCGGATGAGGTTTGGCTTCCCGTGGCCCTGGCCGAGCGGTCCGAGCTGGAAGCCTGGCTCGAGCGGCACTTCGGCCGCCCCGTCCGTCTTCGGTTTCCGGCCGAGCTTTCGGAGGCGGACCGGGACCGTCTCGAGTGGGTCGGCCATCACGCCCGTCAGCTCCTGCAGAGCGCACCCGAAGGGGAAGCCGCCGATGAGTACGCGACCCTGCGGGCGCTTCAACACATGTTGAACCTGCCGACCTTTCCGTACCGCATCGAGGGCTTCGACATCTCCAATATCCAGGGCCAGTGGAACGTCGGGGGCGTCGTCGTCTTTGAGGGCGGCCGGCCCAAAAAGTCGGAATACCGGCGATTCCGCATCCGGACCGTCGAGGGTCCGGACGACTACGCCTGCATGCGGGAGGCCGTCTATCGGCGCTATGCCGGCTCCCTGCGGGACCGCCTGCCCCTCCCGGACCTCATCCTCATCGACGGCGGGAAGGGCCAACTCCATGCGGCCCTGGAGGCCCTGGCCCAGGCCGGTTGTAGCCACATTCCCGCCATCGCCCTGGCCAAGCGGGAGGAGGTCATTTACGTCCCTACGTCGCCGGAACCCCTCCGATGGCCTCGGCATACGCCGGCCCTACGGCTCCTCCAGCACGTTCGGGACGAGGCCCACCGGTGGGTCATCGGCTACTACCGCCGCCTCCACCGGCGGGCCGAGCTTCAGTTGGCCTTGACGGAGGTCCCGGGTATCGGTCCCCGCTTGGCCCGTCGACTCCTGGAGCACTTTGGGAGTCTGGACGCCCTGCGGCAGGCTCGGGTCGAGGAAGTCGCTCGGGTCATCGGTCGCCGACGGGCCGAAGCCCTTTGCGCTTGGCTTCAAAAGGACTAAACTTCGATAGACGGATGCGTATCCCACGGGGGGTCAGGTACCGGGTGCCGGGTACCCGGGACCTGGTACCCGGTACCCATACCCAACTCCCACATCTCAAATCTTAACAAGGCAGTATATACCGACCGCGGGGTACCTGACGGTGGGGGGAACGCCCCGTCGGTGCTGACGGGGCCACAGGCCCGTGAGGGAGGATGAGATCCTGATGAATGAGAGGGACAGGGATATGCGAGAGATCCTGAACGTGGGTCACGGCAATGCCGTGGTCGCCAACCGCATTATCGCCATCGTGTCTCCCCGTTCGGCTCCCATCAAGCGGCTTCGTAAGGAAGCCAAGCAGATGGGAAAAATCATCGACGTGACGGAGGGCCGCCAGACCCGCTCCGTCCTGATCTTGGACACCGGCCACGTGGTTTTATCCGCTCTGATGCCCGCGACGTTGGTCGCCCGCCTACTGGGGAAACGTCGAAAACCCAAGGCCGTCCAATCGACGGAAGCGGCTTAGCATCCGAGCCCCAGGTCGGACCACTGGCGGAAGACCCGGCGGAGGATCGCTTCCACAGCGGCCACGATACCGTCCCAGTATGCCCGGGCCTCGGCCTCCGAGAGAAACCGGAGCGTCTCGTCTCCGACCTGCATGACGGGACCCGGAAAGGGATAGACCTGTAGGCCCGGTCGGATGGGTGCCTGAAGGTCTTCCCGCCAGAGGTCCCGGTAGACCCACTCCGGCCGGATCGCCTGAATGGCCGCCGTCTCCGCCGTCCCGCCGTGACTTCCGGGCCTCTCGATGAAATCGGGGGTCGGAGCATGCTCCCACCATTCTAAGACGACGACCCCGCAGGCGGTGGCCTCATGAACCCGGCGGGCGGCTTGCCGAACCTCTGCGGTTTGCCCGCCGTGGCCGTTCAGGACGACCAGACGCCGGAAGCCCATCCGGGCCAGCTCGGCGAGCACGTGGCTCACGTAAGCCGTAAACAGCCGGCGGGGCAGGGTCATCGAGCCCGGATACTGACGGAAGGAGCTCGTCAGGCCGTAGTACATCGGGGGCGCCACGACGGCCGGCAGGCGGGGTGCCAGCGCCTCGGCCAGGGCCAGGGGGACAAGGGTGTCCGTGCCTAAGGGGATGACGCCGTGAGCCTCCATCGTCCCGACGGGCAAGAGGACCGTATCGAACGCCTCGGGGACCAGGTCTCGGACCCACTGCCACGGCCATTCCCACAGGCGGTAGGAGGCCACGTCCATCGGAGAAGCCTCCGGGCGTCTAATCCGTCGGCTCTTCGGGCGTCGCCAAGATGTCCAGGCGGGAAGCCTCTCGAGCCTCTTCCTGAAGGCAGGCTTGGAGTTCCTTCAGGAGGTGCCCGGCCGTCTGGGAGAGGGCTCGGTAGCCCTGGCGGGCCTCATAGAGCTCCAGGGCCAGGTTCAGGGCCGTAATCAGGAACACGTGCGCGCGGTTCGTCTCCCCCGTGAGTTCCATGATCTGGCGGGCGCGGGCCTCGACATCTTGGAGAACCTGGATCAGGACGTCGTGGGGGACACTGGTGCGGAGTTGGAGTTGCACACCCAAGATCTGAACCCGGATCGGCATAGGGCCTCATTCCAGCTCGAGGGTCTCGAGCTCCCGCACGAGTTCGGCCACCTGGAGACGAATGGCGTCCCGCTCGGCTTCCAGCGTCTCCAGGCGAGCGCGCAGGCGTTGATTCTCCTGTTCCGCCGCTTCGGCCCTCCGCTGGAGGTCGTCCAGACGTTGCCGCAGGACTTGATTCTCGCTCTCCAGGGCCTGGTACTTCTTGATGAGCCGCCGGACGTACTCGAGAAGCTGTTCCAGCGTCTGTTGCTCGGTCATGAGCGGTCCCGCACGGCTCCACTCCTCGGAGGTAGATCGGCTGTCCCGGCTGGATACCGGTTCTCCCCGGGTGGCCTCGTCGGGGGAGACGGTCTGCGGGAGGTCCCGGGAGGCGACGACCGATGGGCTGGCGAGTATGTTCCGGTCGGACCTGGAAGCCGCCAACGAAGTCCCTCGCTACTTGGCTCCTGGGTCGAGGTCTTCAGTTTAGCACAACACCGACGTCGGATCAAAAAACTTCCGTTCCGTGTATGTACCCAAGTCGGTGGGCGGCCCGGAGAGTCTCAACGGAGGGCATCCCAAAAGATTCATCGCCGGACTTCGTCGGAACAGCATCTCGGCCGGCGAGCCGGAAATTTGGAGACGACCGGTGCTTCGAGTATGATGGGGAACGTCGGCGCGTGCGTCGAACCGCCCCGTATCCCTTAAGGGGAGGCCCCCATGAGTGAAGCATCCCTTCATCCACCTCCTCGGGTCCTGATGGGGCCCGGACCTTCGGAAGTCCATCCCCGCGTACTGGCGGCGATGAGCCGCCCCCTCATCGGCCACTTTGACCCCGTCTGCTTCCGCCTGCTGGACGAAATCCGGGCCCTCCTGCAGTACGTCTTTCAGACCCGTAACGAGGTGACCTTCGTCGTTTCCGGCCCCGGCACGGCCGGCATGGAGACCTGTGTGGCGAACCTGGTCGAGCCGGGCGATAAGGTCATCGTCTGTCAGAATGGCTTCTTCGGCGGCCGCATTCGGGAGATGGTCGAACGTCACGGCGGGGTCGCCGTCCCCGTCGAGGACGAGTGGGGCCGGCCCGTCGACCCCGAAAAACTGGAAGGCGCCCTCCGACGGCATCCCGACACGAAGGTCGTCGCCTTCGTCCATGCCGAGACCTCGACGGGGGTCCTCTCCGATGCGGCCACCCTGGCCGAGATCGCCCACCGCTACGGGTGTTTGACCTTAGTCGATACGGTGACCTCTCTGGGCGGCGTACCCGTGAAGGTCGACGAATGGGGCCTCGACGCCGTCTACTCGGGAAGCCAGAAGTGCCTCTCGGCGCCGCCGGGCCTTTCACCGGTCACCTTCAGCGATCGGGCGATGGACGTCATCCGGCGTCGGAAAACCCCGGTCGCCAGTTTCTTTTTGGACGTGCAGGCCCTGGCCGATTACTGGATCGGTCGGTCGCCGGGACCGGCGACGCCCCATGGGACCGGCTCGGCCTGCTGTGTCCCGAATGCCTCCCGGACCTACCACCACACGGTCCCCATCCCCCTGCTGTACGCCATCCATGAGGCCCTGACCCTCCTGCGGGAGGAGGGCCTCGAAAACGCGTGGGCCCGGCATCGGGACAACTACCGCCGCCTCCGGGTTGGTCTCGAAGCTATGGACCTTACGTACTGGGTTTCCTCAGAAGCCGACCGGATTCCTCACCTGAACGCCCTTCGTGTCCCCGAGGGCGTGGACGACGCCCGGGTTCGCCAGCGTCTCCTGGAGGACTTCGGGATCGAAATCGGGGCCGGCTTAGGCGCCCTGGCCGGCCGCATCTGGCGGGTCGGCCTCATGGGCTACGGGAGCCATCCCCGGAACGTGGCCTACTTCTTGAGCGCTCTCCGGGAGGTCCTGGCCCGAGCCTCGTGAGGCTTCATCGTCCGGATAGGGAGGGAACGGTCCACACCCGAAGCGCCGTAGGGTCACGCACTCGACGACCCAAAGGTTCAAGTGCAGGCGGGGGTCCTCCAGGGCCACGTAAACGCGCGAGGGGACTTGCAGGCGGACGGTGACGACCCCGGTGTCGTCGGTCAGCCAGAGGGCATTCCGCCCCTCGGGGTCCTCGGCAAGCCCGACCCGAGCCAGCCGGGCCGTCGGCGGACGGACGACCCGATAGCGGAAGGTCACCCGCACCGTATAAGGCGGGACGGCGCGCGAGAGGTCGACTTCCCGAAATAGGGGGGCGGCACCGGCCCCGCCGTCGTTTTTGGTTACCGACTTTTTCCGTATGCCGGTCCATCGGATTCTTAGGTCTCGGGACAGGCCCACGCCAGGACCTCCATGAGATGGGCGACGCGCACGGCGAGGCCCCGCTCCCGAAGGCCCCGCTCGATCTGAAGCGTGCACCCGGGATTACTGCTGACGACGACGGTCGCGCCCGTCTGACGGATACGCTCGACCTTTTGGGTCTGCAGGGCCTCGGCCGTCTTCGGGTGAAGGAGGTTGTAAATACCGGCACTCCCACAGCATACATCGGACTCGGGAAGTTCGATAAGGCGCAGGCCGGGGACGGACCGCAGGATGTCCCGGGGCTCCCGGCGAATGCGCTGGGCATGGACCAGGTGACAGGCGTCGTGGTAGGTGACCGTGAGGTCAAGCCGGCGGAATCGTCCGTCCAGGGGCACACGGACGACCAACTCCGCGACGTCCCGGACCCGACGGGCGAAGGCTTCGGCCCGGTCGGCATAGGCCGGGTCGTCCCGGAGGAGTTCCCCATACGCCTTCATGACCGAACCACAGCCGGCCGCATTGACGGCGACCCAATCGACACCGGCTCGGTCGAAGGCCTCGATCGTCCGTCGGGCCAGGGCCTGAGCCTGTGCCCGCATACCTTCATGAACCAGTAGGGAGCCACAGCAGGTCTGGTCCCGGGGGATGACGACCTCGTAGCCCAGCGTGCTCAGGACTCGTACGGTCGCCTGATGGACGTGGGGGAACAGAAACCGCTGGACACAGCCCATCAGCAGGCCGACCCGTCCCTGAGGCTCGCCCTGGGCCGGCACGACTTGCGGCCACGCGCGCAGGGACTTGGGCATCGGCACGGTTGGCAGGAGGTCGTCCATCGCCCGGAGGCGTTTTAGGGGACGCAGGATTCCCAAGAGCCGGACGAGCTTCTGAAGGCCCAAACGCTGGTAAAGCCACAGCCCCCCCATGAGGATCCCCAACCGACGGACGTCCGTAAGGGTCCTCAATAAAAGATGCCGGAAGGCCCGCTCGACGGGGGGATAGCGACGGTCCCGGTCCAGGCGACTCCGGACCATTTCCATCAAGGCGCCGAATTGCACGCCGGATGGGCATGCCGTCTCACACGCCCGACATAGAAGGCAGAGGTCCATATGCCGGACGAAGGACGGACCCGCCCGGGCTCGCCCTTCGGCGACCGACCGAATCAGCCAGATGCGTCCCCGGGGGCTATCCATTTCATGACCGATCACCCGATAGGTCGGACAGGCCGGCAGACAGAACCCGCAGTGAACGCAATCCCGGTATAAGCGGTCCCAGGGACCGAGACCCAGATCCGAGGAGGCCGGGGGCGAGACTTCAGAGGGGAGGTCTTCGCCGAAGGGCTTGAGCGTGGGGAGGACTTCCTCCGGGAACTCAGGTTTCTTTCCGGACATCCGCACCTTCCTCGAGGGGGGCGTGTTCGGTGGGTACTCCGCAGTGGCGGGGTCCATTCCAGGAGTCCGTAAGGCCCGTGCGGCCGTAAAAGTCAGATCCCTTCGACGAACCGACCCGGATTCAGGATCTGGTAAGGATCCAGGGCCTTCTTCAACCGAGTCATCAGCCGCAAGACCGGGTCTGAGACGGGGCCCCACACGTCGACCCGCACCTTCAACGCCGGGGGGGCGGCCAGGACGATCAAGTAGCCACCGGACGATACGGCTCGAATTCGGAGGGATCCTATCAGACGGGCGACCTTCGAGAGAAATCCCTCGGGGTCCTCGGGGTCAGCCGGTACGTACAGTCGCAGTATGCCCACACCGGCCTCCCCGACGACGCCGAGCCGCAGACCCGCCCGTTGCGCCATCTCTTCGGCCAGGGCGACGGTCGAGCCGACCTCGGCGATGGGAACACCGACCTTGAGGACGACGTCCCCACGGTTCCACGGAAAATCCCGGACGGCCTGCCAAAAGCGGTCGTGGAGCTCGCCCGTCAGGTCCGCTTCGGCCCGGCTACCGGCCGTCCGGCCGATCGAGCGGGTCCGGTCGACCTGCGTGGTGACCGCCGGGGCGCAGGGGCTTCCGAAGGCGACGGCCAGACCATATCGGCCGTCTGGCCACGGAAGGCCGATCGGATCGGCGACGGTCCGCATGGCCGTCGGGTTCAGGAGCTCGACGGCTGATGGCTCCAGGGGAGCGTCCAAGAGGCCCGCGACGGCGGCTTGGGACGCCGTCACGTCGTCGAAGGCCATCAGGCACGTTGCTTCGAAAGCCGGCCGGGGATAGACGCGGAAGGTCGCCTCTACGATGACGCCCAGCGTGCCCAAGGACCCGATGTACAGCTTAGGCATATCATAGCCGGCGACATTTTTGACGACCTTGGCCCCGCCGCGAGTGACCGTCCCGTCGGCATGGACGACCCGGACGGCGAGGACGAGGTCCCGGGGTGTTCCGTACCGGTGGCGCCAGGGGCCGCTGGCGGCCGTGGCGAGGATACCCCCGAGGGTAGCCCGGTCGGCGCACGGGGGGTCCAGAGGAATCCATTGGTCATAAGCCGCCAATCGGGTTTGAGCCTCTTGCAGGGACGTGCCGGCCCAGAAGGAGGCCGTCATGTCGGCCGGCTCATAGTCGACGACACCGGTCCAGTCGGACAGGTCCAGGGCCAGGTCGTACTGCAGGGGCAAACGGCCCAGGCCGACCATCGTCCCACCGCCCCAGGGAATGACCTTGAGGTCGTGACGCTGGGCAAAGGCCAGGACGGCCGAGACCTCCTCGACCGTCTGAGGCCAGGCGATGATCCGGGGGGTCTGGCCGTCGACGTTGTATCGAGCCGCCTCCAGCAGGCTTCCCACACGCTCAGGGCCGATGATCCGTCCCAACTCCTGGGCGAGTCGGTCGGTGCTGGTCAGGCGTTCGATGATGACGCTCACGGGCGGGGGAGAAGGCTTGGGCTCCCGGCTCGGGTCCGGCAGGTAATCCCGCGGGAAAATCTTACCGGGGTTCAGGAGACCCTGGGGATCGAAGGCCCGTTTGACCCTTTGCATGATGGCCAGGTCTTCGTCTCGGAACATGAGGGGCATGAAGTCCCGCTTTTCGAGGCCGATTCCATGCTCGCCGGTGAGGCTCCCACCGGCCTCGATGCAGACCCGCAAGATTTCGGCCCCCAAGGCCTCCGCCTTCTGAAGCTCTCCCGGCCGACGGGCATCGAATAGGATCAGGGGGTGGAGGTTGCCGTCGCCGGCGTGAAACACGTTGGCGACCCGCAAGCCGTACTGGCGGGCCAACTCTTCGACCCGCCTCATGATGGCTGGGAGTCGGGTCCGGGGGACGACGGCGTCCTGCACGTAGTAGTCCGGGCTGAGCTGGCCCATCGAGGCGAAGGCCGCCTTCCGGCCCTTCCAGAGGCGGAGACGCTCCTCCTCGTCCCGGGCGACCCGGACTTCCCGGACCCGCCAGGCACGACAGACTTCCCAGATCGGCCCGACGAGGGCGTCGACCTCCTCCCGGAGTCCATCCAGCTCGATGAGGAGGACAGCCCCGGCGTCCAGGGGGTAGCCGGCCGCCACGCCCTTCTCGACGGCCTGGATGCTGAGGTGGTCCATCATCTCGAGGGCCGCCGGCAGGATTCCCCGGGCGATGATGGCCGACACGGTGTTCGAAGCGTCCTCGACCGTATCGAACACGGCCATCAGCGTCCGAACCGCCTCGGGCTTCCGCAAGATGCGCACGATGACTTTCGTGACGATGCCCAGCGTGCCCTCCGAACCGACCAGGAGGCCCACAAAATCGTAGCCCGGGACGTCCGGGACCTTTCCCCCAAAGAGGGCGACCTCCCCGTCGGGCAAGACGACTTCGAGGCCCAGGACGTGATGCGTCGTGACGCCGTACTTGGGCGTACGGGGACCGCCCGAGTTCTCGGCCACGTTGCCCCCGATCGTGCAAGCCGTCTGACTGGCCGGGTCCGGCGCATAGTAATAACCCCGGGGGGCTAAGACCTCGCTGAGGCGGGCGTTGATCACGCCGGGCTCGACGACGGCCCGCAGGTTCGGATAGTCGACCTCCACGATGCGATCCATCCGGTTCAGAGCAATCAGCACGCCACCGGCTAAAGGCAGGGCTCCGCCGGAAAGACCTGTCCCGGCCCCGCGGGCGACGAAGGGGATTCCCTCACGGGCGCAGACCTGCACGATGCGAGCCACCTGCTCCGTCGTCCGGGGGAGAACGACGACGTCCGGCACGGCCTGAAACACGGTCAGGCCGTCCGTCTCGTACACCCGCCGTTCGACGGGGTCGGCGATGACACCGTCCTTCCCGACGATGCGAGCCAATTCCCGAATGAGGCGACGCTTCTTCATGACGGACCTACGGGTGCAGGCCCGGACCCGACCCGAGCCTCTTACTCCACCCTTCCGGGGGCTTCCCCCACGGTCAGGCGACCCACGTCGGTCTGACCTCGAATCTCCGGTCGGTACATCGCCTGGGCCGAGGCGGCAGGCTGGAAGAATTCGCCGGGCGTCACGACTCGGACCAGGTAGTAATACGAACGCGTCCCGGCCCCCGGGAGGCGGCCGAACACGACGATTCGGTCGTCCCGGACGTCCACGTACTCCGGGGTCCACCGGCGGTTGCGGTCTATCCAGGTCAGCAGGGGACCCTCACCGAGGCGGGGATTTTGGATTTCCAGGCCTGCCGGGAGCCGGTCCTCGACGGCCACGTTGTCCAGGACGACGTTCTGAGTCGGAGTGACGGCCAATTCGACGACGACCAAGTCCCGGAGATGGAAATTCTGAACGGGACGGCCTTCCAGGGTCCAGTAGCGGCGTTCGACGGAGAGACCCGCCGATTCAGCCGACATCGTCGGCTTAGCGGGAAAGCCCTCCGTCTCGATGGTCAAGTACAAGTCTCCCGGGCCTGAGTGCCGGATCACGAGAATCTCCAGGTCGGCCGCCCGTTCGACCGTCCATGCCAAGCCCTGGGGCGTGGAGACGGCCCGGACCGAACGGCCGTCGGCCCGAAGATCGGCTTCCGGTGGGGTGGTGGACCGCACGTGACGGAGACGAAGCTCCAGGGCCAGGATGGCCCAAGCGAGTTCTTGAGTGCTGTAAAAGCCGCTGGGCTTCCGAAGACGCTCGACCAACGTGCGCACGAGGCCCTCGTGCTCGGGCGCTCCGGGATGAAGGGTTTCCAGGATGTAGAGCTGAACTCCCAGAGCTCGCAGAGGCGAGTAGAAGTCCCCGCTGAGACGGTGGCCGGCCTCGGGTTGCTGTCGGAGGACCGTCTGAAGGGCCTGCTCGGCCGTCGCCGTACGACCGCCGTGGTAGAGGGCCCCGATCAGGAAGAGCCGGTCCTCAAAGGAGAGCTTCTGGTCGAGGAGCTGGGCGATGCGGTCCAGGTCGGACCCCTGGAGCCGACGTCCCAGGGCCAGGACGTAGTAGCCGAAGGGTCGGGCCCGGGCGTGACCCTCGATGTAGCGGAGGGCATCTTCCAGCGTCGATGTCGGTACGGGATAGCCGGCCTGCCGGGCGACGAGGAGGACAAAGGTCGCGTAAATCGATGCCCACGGATCGGGTTCCGTCCCACCCGGCCAGAAGGCAAAGCCGCCCGAGGGGGTCTGCATGGCGATCAGCCGTCCGATGCCGCTCCGGACTCGGTCCGTCCAGTTTACGCTCCGGGCGAAGTCGGGGTCCAAGAACTCGACGATCGACGGAAGCCGCAGGAGGGGCAGAAGCGACGAGGCCGTCTGTTCGACACAGCCGTATGGGTATCCTACCAGGTATTTCCAGTGCATCAGGGACGAAAGGCCCGCCAGGGGCGACAGGAGGATGCGGGTCTTCTGCATGGAGGGGAGCCAATCCCGGACGTACGGCCGCAGGTCGGTCTCCCCAGGCGGCACGGCGACGTAGGTGACGTGCCGTTCGTAAGGCCGGTCCGGTCGCACATCCAAACGAAACGTGTCGGCGTATCGGTCGCCAAGCCCCGTGGCCTGGATGCGGACCTCTAAGGTCCCCATCGGTCGGGTCACCCGCAGGGGTACCCAGACGGTATGGGTCCCCTGAGGCGGGAGCTCGACCGTTTGAGGCGGTCGGTCCGAGAATTCGGCCCCGTCGGCCTCGACATCGAGGCGGACCGTCGCCGGGCGGGTCGTCGTGTTCGTCAGCCTCACGGGAAATCGAAATGTGTCACCGGCATGAACGAAGCGGGGTAATGTAGGAAGGACCACGATGTCCGAGCTGACCCGAACGGACTTCTCGGCACCCCCCAAACGCTCGACCTCCGCCGCCACGACCATGACGCGAAGCCGTCCTTGATACGGCGGGACCGAAAACGTTACCTCCAGGCGTCCCCGGTCATCGCTTCGGACCAGGCCGCTCCAGTAAGAAACCAAGCGCGTGAAGGTCGGCGTCGGCGCCAGAACGGGCCGTTCACCGCCGCCGGTCGCCTGGGCGACCTTCTGGATGACCCAGCCGAGCGTCTCGGCCGTGCGGACGACGGCCGCCCACGGGGCAAACACGGCCCCGTAAGCGTCCGGCGTGGCAAAGCGGGTAATCTGGAGAATCCCCTCATCCACGATGGCGACGGTCGCTTGGAAGGGCCGGTCGCCCTGGATGCGGACTTTCAAGTCCGTGCCGGGCCGGACATGGTCGGGCGCTTCGACGGACAGGTTCAGTCGGTGCCGAGTCGGACGTACGGGCAGGCGCTGGACACCGAAGGCCCGCGTGACAACGTAATTGGGACCTGTTCGAAAGAGGAGGGCGGATACATAAATCGTCGGGACGCCCGTCGGGACCCGAAACTTCCAAGAGGCGGTCGTGCCCTGGGCGTCCTGCCACTCGGATTGAACGACTGTGTCCGTCTCGAGCGTCCACAAGATGCGGCCCTCGAAGGGCAAAAGGGCCTGTGCCTCGACGGTCGTCCCGTAATCGGCCTCCGGCTTGTCGAGTCGGATCCGCAGGATCTCCGGCGAGTCCGGGCGCTCTGCCTCGCCCCACCAGCCCCAGCCGGTCAGCCAGACCCGGGCCGTCGCCCCGGTGTCGGGCGCCTGAACCTGGACGACATAGTCGTACCAGTAATCGGTCGGCGTGAACTGGACCTGAAAGCGGCCGTCCCGGGCCACCACGGGCATTGCCCCCGTCATCGGGACTTCCTGGCGGGTCCACTGCCACCGGAAGCCGCCCTGGGGGTCATAGACCCGGACGTAATCCCGGGAAACCAAGTAGATCTCGTAGGTGAGGCGAGTCTCCCCGGCGACGGGCCGGCCGTCCAGGTCGAGGACGACGCCCTGGACCTGAACGGGTCGGTTCGGGAGGACCTGCCGGCTGACCGGTTTCAAGCCGATCCAGAGGGGGAACCGGTAGATGGTCGTCTCGGCCCGGCCCTTCGTCGAGCGGCCACTGCCGGCCTCGAAGACGTCCAACTGGAGGGTCAGGCGGACCGGGTTCAGAAAACGCTGAAGGTCCGGCGGACGACAGGTCACGACGGTCGCGCCCTTCTCGTCGAGTCGGCCCTCGACCTCGACCTGAGCGGTCGGTGCCTCCTCCTCGGGGCCGCGGACATACCCAAAGCTGTAGTCCGGAAACGCCGGCGACCGGAAGGGCGCCTCCGTGAAGTTACAAGTCCCCTTATACGTCTCTCCGGCGGCCGGGGCCCCAAACAGGTAATCGGCCTGGACCCGAAAGCTCGGCGCCTCGTCGGCCCCAAATCGGGGCTTGTCCGGTGTGAGCCGGACGGTCATTCGTTCCGGAACGAAGGTCTCGACGAAGACATAGCCCGTCGTCGCCAGTCGTTCGCCGACCCAGAGTTCCAAGGCGTACCGGCCGGTCAAGGCATTGGGAGGCGTCGGAAAGGCGAATGCCTTCATACCGGCCGCGTCGGTCGTGCCGGTCAGTTCTGTAAAGAGCCGTCCCCGCGGGTCCTTGACCCGGACGATGACCGGAAGGGCCAAGCCCCGAAAGCTTCCCCGCTCCCGCAAGACGACGGCAAAGTGTACCTCTTCGCCGGGCCGGTACAGGTCTCGCTCCATGTAGACATAGGGCACGTAGTTGATGGACCAGTAGTCGGGACCCGAAACCTCGAAGGGCTCCATCGACAGGGCGGACGTCTCCAAGTGGAGAAACGTCCAGTCCGAGCCCCGACGGCCGATCAGGAGGTAGGGCCGCCGGTCCCGGACGTCTTCGTAGGGGGCCTCACAGAAGCCCTGTCGGTCGGTCACGCAGTGGCCGATGACGACGTTGCGGTCGCTCAGGACCCGTACGTCCACGCCGTCGAGGGGCTGACCGGCATGGGCACTCACGGCCCACACGTAGACCCGCCGGGGGACCGTCTTGGCAATGAGGGCCACGTCGGAGATAACGACGTAGGCCGAGTCCCGACGAGGCGAACTCTCATCGTACAGGTCATATTCATCGTAAGACTCGTCTTCTTCTTCCTCAGCCGATGGGGCCGCCGCCCTTGGGGGTCGGGGGAGTTCGACGACGACCTCATACAGGCCCGGCTCACGGGTGTCCATCAACCGGTCCAGGTCCAGCCAGGTCAGAGGGCTCTTCTCCGACGTCTCGACGGAGACGGTCCGATCCCGGACGACCGGCTCGCTCAGGCCGCGGAAGCCGTACTCCCCCGCATAGAGGGCTTTGTACCAGGGGACGAGGTTCTCGGGTGGAAGTCGGTAGACCGAGACCCGCAGTTGGGAAGCCTGCCGAACCTGCACCGGTAGCTTAACGCCGCCCTGGCGACCCAGGTACCGCCCCCGAACGGCGATCCGCACCCGCGGGGCCGGTTGCGGAACGCGGACCGTAAACTCCTGGTCCTCCGGGAGGACCGCTCCGTCGGTCGTCGCCAATCCAGCTCGGACACGAACCCGGTAAGTCTGCTCCGGGAAGAATTCGGCAAAGAGGTCCACGCCGTCGGACGTGACGACAAACCGGTAGGGGACCGGCGGGTCCAGTTGAATCGACGACCGTACGGTCTGGGCATCCAGGCGGCAAGCCGCTTCCCCCCGCACGCTACACCGGACCTCCAGGGCAAAGCCCTCCGAACCTTCCCGCAGTCGCACGGACGATACGTACACCTCTTTCCGGGGAATACGGATTTCGACAGCCACGTCCTGCGGCATCTGTAGGCCGGCTCGGGCCAGCGGAAAGCCCTTCCGGAGGACGACCCGGTAAACGTCGGCACCCGTGTTTTCGAAGGTAATGCGGATCGCCTCCGGCCGGGGGTCCGGCTCAACACTCCGAACGGCCACGGACCGCCCCTGAGCATCCTCCACGGCGATGAACGATTCGACACCCACCTGCTGAATCGGATAGTTCGCCGTCAGACGGGCCGTGACGGTGGCCGTGTCCCACCGGTAGACATACCCGTTGAGGACCGCGGGGGCCGGCGGCACGATCTCGAACTTCTGGGCCGCTATGGCCGTCACCGATCGGTCGGGCCGCAGGGGCACGCAGGCGACCGTTAGACGGTAGGACCGCCCCGGCTCCAGGGGTGCCTCCAGGCGGTATTCAAAGGTGCGGCCCGATGTCCATACGACCCGCCCCGGCACCGTGGGGTCCAGTCGAATGCACGTACGGACCTGTTCTACCGGAAGTTCCAGGTCCGGCTCTCCGGTCACGGGTCCGGTCATATGGAACACGAGACGGTCCGGCGGGGGTCCCTCCAGACGACCCGTGGGTTGGACCCATATCCGGACGGCCTCACCGGGAGCCGCCGGCGCGACGGGGCGTCGTTCTATCCTCGGCCGACCGCGTCGGGAGAGCAAGCCGAGTCGCTCCAGGCCGACGGCGATACCCACCAAGGCTACGCCCATGAAAAGTCCCCAGAGCCACCTCCGACGCATGGAAGACTCCTCCGGGTCGTGTTCAAGTCGTTACGGACGTAGCGGGCCGTACTGCCGTACGGCCGCATCAGGCCAAAAGGCCCATCCGCCGCACATGGGCCAGACTGTCCCGGACGATGGCCTCGTGGTCAAAGGCCAAGGGGGGCAGACTCTCGACCGGAAACCAGGCGGCTCGAGCGGCGTCGTCACCGCCCCGGACCTCGAGGGGTGCCGGAACGACTACAGCGTAGGCGACCGTGATGACCCGCCCCCGGGGGTCCCGAGCCGGGTCGTCATAGATACCGACCAGTATGAGGTCCGACTCTTGGACCCGGATCCCCGTCTCTTCTGCCAGCTCCCGGACCGCACAGGTAGCGATCCGCTCATGGGGCTCCAGGAATCCCCCCGGGATCGCCCAAGTGCCCTCAAAAGGGGGGCGACCCCGCTGAATCAACAGGACCTGAAGCGACGGCGCTCGGGCGATGACCAGGACGTCTGCCGTCAGGGCGTAGCCCATTTCGGGAATGCGGTGCATAGGATTAGTAAGGCAATCGGGCAATAGGGCAGTAAGGCAATACGGCAGTACGGCCATAGGACCATGATCCGGGTGCGAGACCCGTGGAATCGTCGAGTCCATCCATTACAGGTACCGGGTTCCAGGTGTCGGGTACCGGGTTTCGGGTACCGGGCACCTGGAACCTGGGACCCGGTACCCGGTACCGAATCGACGCCGAAGGCCGGATACCGAACACCGAGGACCGAGCCAGGAAACGCACCCATCGGTCTTGCATCATACCCCCGTTCACGAAGCCGCTTTCTGACGGAGAACCTTCCGGAGAACGTCCTCGATGGGCTCGTCCGGGGGAGATTGCCGGAGCACGTCCCGAACCAAGGCTTCGACCTCCCGCCGGCCGTAGCCCAGGACCTCCAGGGCCCGGAGGACTTCCTGAAACCGTTCCTCCGAAGGGGCCGTCGGGGAGGGTGCTTTTTCGGCGGGCACCCGCCACCGTTCCATAACAGACGCCAGCTCTACGACGATTCGTTCACTGACCTTAGGACCTACACCGGGGATCTCCCGGAGACGTCGGGCGTCCCGCCGGCGGACGATTTCGACAAACTCATCCGGCGTCATGTGGGATAGGATGCTCATCCCGATGCGGGGACCGACGCCCTGGACCTTCAAGAGGGACTCAAACAGGCGGAGCTGACGCTCGTCCTCGAAGCCATACAGCGTGACCTGCCCATCGGTGACGTGGGTGTATACCCGCAGGGCCAGCGTCTGGCCGGCGGTCGCACGGAGGGTCAAGGGGACATACACGACATAGCCCACCCCCTGCACGTCCAGCAGGAGGCGTGTAGGTTCCCGTTCAAGGACTTGACCCCGTAAGTATCCGATCATCGCCGAGCCATCCGCCGGTCGTCGAAGGCCCGCAGGGCATGGCAGTAAGCCACGGCCAGGGCATCGAAGGCGTCATCCGGCATAGAGGCCCACCGCCGGGCCTCCGGCAGGAGGGCGTAGAGATACCGTCGGACGGTCTCCTTGTCGGCATTCCCGGTACCCGTCACGGAACGTCGGACGACCGAGGCCGGATACTCCGCCCACGCGTAGCCATTCTGGACCACGGCCGTCAGGACGACGCTCACGACGTGCTCGACCCAAAGCCCGCTCCGGGGGTACCGGGGATGGACAAAGGGAGCTTCGACGGCGACAGCATCCGGTCCGTAGGTCAGAAGCCAAACTTCCACGGTATCGTATAAATCCCGAATCCGTTCCGTCCACGGAGTACACGAAGGACGCCAGTACCCCAACTCGACGACCCGTCCGACCGAGCCGTCCCACCTCAAGAGGGCCAGACCCGTGCAGGCGGTGCCCGGGTCGATGCCCAGGACCTGCATGTCAGGCCGCCGTCGCCCGTTGGAGGACCTCGTCGGTCAGCTCCATATTCGTCCAGACCCGCTGGACGTCGTCGTGGTCCTCCAAGGCCTCGACCAACCGCATGACTTTCAGGGCTTCTTCAACCGGGGGCGTGATGTAGCTCTGGGGGATCATCGCCAGCTCTGCGTGCTGGACGGGGATCGAATAGCGCGCCAAGCCTTCCCGGACACGCCAGAAGTCCTCGACGTCCGTGTAAATCGCCCATGAATCGCCTTCGTCCCGAACGTCCTCGGCTTCCAGCTCCAGGGCGATCTCGTACAGTCGGTCCTCCGACACAGCCGACTTGGGGATTTGGATGAAACCCCGCCGTTGGAACATCCAGGCCACACAGCCCGCTTCGCCGAGATTCCCCCCATGTTTCGAGAACAGGTGCCGGAGTTCGGAGCTCGTGCGGTTCCGATTGTCCGTCATGGCCTCGACGTATATGGCTACGCCTCCCGGGCCGTAGCCCTCGTAGGCGACCTCCTGAAGCGAAGCCGACTCATCGGCCAGCTCCCCGGTCCCCTTCTTGATGGCCCGCTCGATGTTCTCCATCGGCATATTGAAAGCCCGGGCGTTCTCGATGGCCGCCCGCAGACGGGGATTGTAAGCCGGGTCGCCGCCACCCAAGCGGGCCGCTACGGCGATTTCCCGGAAGAGCTTGCCGAAGATCTTGCCCCGCTTCCGGTCCTGCGCCTCCTTCTTATGGCGGATGTTGGCCCATCGAGAATGACCCGCCATCGTGAACTCCCAGAATGCAGGATGCAGGATACAAGATACAGGATGCAGGATGCAAGATGCAGGATGCAGGCCCGGTGTGCGCGTTTTCCGAAGACAGGTACCAGGTACCGGGTACCGGATTCGGTGGCCGGCCTTCGGCCCTCGGCCCTCGGCCTGGACAAAGGAGGAGGGAAGGTCGTACCTCTCTCGCCCCTCATCCCTCCATGGCCGAGGGCCGGATACCGAGGACCGAGCCGGGGGACCGGCTATCTGGCACCTGGGACCCGGTACCCGGCACCGGAGCCGGTCCGACGCCGAGGACCGAACACCGAGCACTGAAGACCGAGGCCGGCCACTGGAAAACCCCGCACACCAGGTATGCGTGATGCAGAATAGAAAGGGCCCGGATTCCGGTTACCGGGTACCTGGAACCCGGTACGTGGCACCCCTACACCATTCCCCCATCTCAAATCTTAACACAAGAGTACTTGGTTTGGCGTCTCTGGATAAGTTATGAGGACGATGACTGCGAAGTCCAGTTGTCCGAATGGTCGGCGGCTCTTGGCTGGATGGGAGCGTCTCCGGGCGCAGTGGGAGGGGGCACGGAAGCGGCGCGCCGCCCTAGGAGCCGAGGTGCGGCGGGGACGGCGTTGGGGGCGCCCTTTTCCCGGGGTGAGCCGATACCGGGCCGTCGTCCGAGGCGGGGGCGGGCCCTGCCCGAGGGGCCATCTGGGAGAGGGTGGAAGTCCCGCTGGAGGCGTGTCCGGAGTGTGGGGACCCCTGGAGGAGCGGGCCACCCATGAGCCGGCCATCCCGCGGTTTCGGAGGGAGAGTGGGTACGGGCGTTGATGTCGGAAGCGGGTGCGGTCGCGCCATCCCCGGCCGGTGTCGTCGGCGACGGGGGCGGCGGGGGCGAGGGCGCTGGCGGCGGTCCTTGGCCGCAACAAGACCTCTCGAGGGGCCCGAACCCATGCGGTGTGGGCCAGCCTGCTTCAAACCCTGAGGCAACCGGGCCGAGAGACGCTGACCTACCGGATATCAGTCCGGACGGCCCCGGCCCGGCTTCCTCCCCTGTTCCCTCCCCCGGTGTGGGACACCTCATAACCCCCAGACGCTAAACAAGTATGTTCTGGGGTTCTCCACGGTAGAACCCGCCCCTGGCATCCGACCTCCTCATCAGGACGTACGCTTCGACCCATATCGGTGTCGGAGCATCCGTCATGGCGCACGCATAAAGCGGTGGGTTTCTGAAGATTT
>Ga0079992_128955_pt1 | contig 22621 bp, 18 predicted proteins | sample FaiFalFF_MnMetaG_3_FD_69197 | JGI IMG/M metagenome (GOLD analysis project Ga0079992, IMG submission 69197) | Freshwater microbial communities from Yellowstone National Park, Wyoming, USA - Fairy Falls B (FF_Mn_B) MetaG (SPADES assembly) (version 2) | ecosystem: Environmental > Aquatic >... | reverse complement strand
CGCAGAAACATATAAATGAACATAATCTGCCGTTGAACTACAAAATACTCTCACCGTCACAGATATTGGGTAACCTGGACTGAAAGATGACTCCGCTGTTGTTAATATTATCTTCTCTATGCTACGAGATGAATACCAATCTCCCCCAGAACCATCAACACAAGAAGATGAATACCAAGCATTAGGTGTGTTTATCTCTTGTCTCCGAGGCAAGCTATCTCTTGACACAACTAAATCACAAGTTGAGCAGTTATTTATACCTCCATCGCATCTTGGAACTCTCCATGTTGAATCATACACGGCACAGTTTGCAATCAAAGATGGTATAGTGGCACAATCCCACACAAAATCTGAACATCTACTACTACCATTACACGCCCTTATTGCATAACACCTCTGCGTCCCCTCAGGTAATGGTCTATCTACATACCAAGTTGTATTAGGAGATAAAGGTGAGGCAGGATGAGGATACCACTTTGAAAAATCTGGATCAAAAGTATCTGTCCATTTTAACTGATATTCTGTCTCACCCTGAACATCTGACCAAGATAAAGTTATTGAGTCTGGTGAGACACCTTCTGCATTAAAGTTTGATGGCGCAGCGGGAACACCTACCAAAAACACAAGGTCATCTGTATCACCATCTTGTCCGCTTCCACCTGCACAAACCTGCGAAGATGAGAAAGGTCCATACTTAAACATCGCCCTTATCACATGTCTCCTTACACCTGAATGATTATCTAAATTTATTTCAGTCTTAAAAAACTGATAACCAGGAGATGAACAAGTTGCCGTAAGAATTCTTTGCCAGGATGGACTATCTGCATTTGAACTATAAAGCACTACAAGATAGTCGTTATAGTAATACGGAACAACTGGGTCGCAATACACAACAACTCCAACCTCTACCCTCTCCCCCGGGCTGAAAGTACCTCTCCCTGATAAATCCCTTATCTGTATTCTCTCTACGGATTCAGTTTTAAGATAAGGAGCAGAACCTGGGTCGTCTGAGCATGGTGTTGTTGTTGATAAGGTGTTAGGTTGTCCAGGTTCAGATGTTCCCGACAGCCCATCTCGTGATTTTACAAGGTCACAAGTTGAACATGCACTCGCTCCCGCTGGACACTTCGGAGTCCTGTATTCCGGGTCTCCATCTGCTGTTGTGTCATCGTATGTGGCACAAACTGGCAAATCAGACGGCGGAACAGCTCTAACATAGAATACAAAATCATCCGCATCACGGAAACCAGATTGCCCTGGACCAAGGTCCGGACAAATATTATCTCTTATCGGTGAGCAGTTATTACAATAAACCTGAACAACTCTGACTGCGTGCCATCCTTCAACATTATCAAGCCTGAAAGTATATCTCATAACATGCCAATCAGTAGTGGCAGAACCTTCAGGACATGAAATTGTATCAAGGTATCTCCAATTCGTTATAGCAGATGGGGAATATGTTACACCGGAAGCATAAGCAAGAATTATTTGGTTGTTCTTTGTGTAGCAAGGGACGAGCGCGGAAACCTCAACAAGCTCTCCGCCTTCAAACTTCCCAGATGGAGCTAAACTTTTTACATTTATCCTCCTTACCTGCTCATCTAACAATTTATCATCTGTGTCTCCACCCAAAGGATAAATTCTGTATGAAGTATTTGATGAAATACCTGCTCCCACATTTAAAACACGGTAGTTTGATGAATTTTTCTTCAAGAACATATAAGCTACTTGGGAAGTTGATGTGTATTTTTTCACATTTATGTCTATTGTGCCATCTTCCCATAAAATAACCTGAAATGTATTCCTATTCCCTACCTGCCCTTTATAAGTCGCAAAGCGCGTCTGACACGCATTAACACAGCAGTGACACACTCTTCTACAGTTATTGTCAGGATCTCCACCTTCTAATGTACATCCTCCATAGGTTCCGCAATCCGGATTGCACGGGCAATCAGTAGCACACCAATCCCGCGAGCCTTCTCCACATAAGTCAACACTATCTCCTATAACATTGAAGTCCGGTAGCTCATACCATGTTATAACGAGTGAGCGGCAGGTTCTTGAGGCATCAGTTGGACAAGGCAAACCACTCCGATAATCTTTAAAAACCGAACCAAACCCGTGAAGCTCTCCATAGTGCCCATCTTCATTCATGCAAAGGGTACTACAAGTCCCACAACCACCCGCCCATGAAAACCCGCACCTTTCATCTGAAATTGCTGTAAGAGGGTCAAGGTCTTTCCAGACGACCGCTATTGAGTAATCCGGACCTTTTGCGGAGGGATCTCCAAAGTCCCACCAACCGGGCGAGCAAGTTCCAGTAGTAAAATATATTAAACCGTTTGAATTAATGCATACTCTTGAGAAGTTTTGACCATAAAATGGGAAAGTGAAAGCCATATCTTCTTTATATGAGCAATCATCATATGTTTTATCTGTCGGCGGTGGGTCGGCATGGGCATCTTGACATTTTGACTGAATCCCGCACACAGTTGACGACGATGCACAACCGACACCAACATTTCCTTCAAGCGTATCATCCGAGGGGTCGTCAAGATTTGTTCCGACACCTTGAGCTCCTATAATTCTGCAAGAGTAAGCATTAACCCATGTGAAAGAGGGTTGAGTTACCACAAAGTGATCGTTCCCACTTCCATCAGAACATTGAGAGAAAAGAGTGTTTGGTGAGTTCGGTTCGTTCCCACCACTCGGACACGGGGAAAATCCCTGCGGACTTTCTTTTGGATCATTCACAGTATCCCTACAAATCACAGTATTGCATGTCCCACACCAACCATCACCATAACACACAGGAGCTTGAAAACTTGAATTATAAACTCCACAGCTGAAACCCGATGGTGGGTTCTGAATAGTAAATACAAGGTAATCGTGATCGTAAATTGTGGGTCTTTGAATCCCTGCCGCAGATGAACAATCGGTGGAAGAACTTGTACAACAGGCAGTAAGGTCTCCCTGAGCACCCGAATTCTGAATTCTTGCTCTTATTGCCATTTTCCCGAGAACCGTAGGTAAAGTTATGACAAACCTTATGCTCACCTCATAACCAGAACCAGAAGGAACTAAACCACAAACTACCGAACCTACAATAGATGATGAGGTCCAACCGCTACTTGCTCCGCAATCACATCTCCATGAACCAAGATATGAAAAAGTGGGAGAAGCGGCATCAGGATTAGGAGAAGTAATCACATCTACCCACTGGTCAGTATTATTACACCAAGCCCTGACAAAAACCTTTATATTCTTCCCTGGCTCAATAAAACCCGATTCTGATAGTGAATCAATCTGAATTGAAATTATCCTAACTGGGGCTGCACCCGGTTGATCTGCACCCGAGCAAGTTCCTGCAATTACATTAGGAGAGTTCGGCTCCGAGCTACCTATTCCATCTAAAAGTCCACAGCTTGAACAACCGTCCTCATCCATACGGCATTTTGGTGTATTGTAAGCTTTGTCTCCATCTGCTAATGTGTTATCATACACTGCGCATGCCACAGCTTTTGGAGCTAAAAATCCGCCCTTCAAAATAAAAGGTAACTCCGGGAAGGGCTCTGAAAATACATCAGTTTCAGATGGAATTGCTTGCAGAGCATTATTTGCCGATATAGAAAAATCTATAAAATACCTCGCCTCATATCCCTCACCCTCTACTCTCACTCCACTCAAAATCAAATTCTTTATATCTCCCGACCTCAAATTCTGATTTATACTTCTTAAAAGAACTGCTACCCCAGCCCCTAACGCAGCACTGTAACTTGTACCACTTACTGAACAGTATCTATTATCACTATTATTATTTCCACCTTCACCTGCACAGGTTGTAAATATGTTCTCACCGGGCAAGTATATATCCACCAAGCTTCCCTTGTTTGAAAAACTTGAAATCTTGCCAAGTATGTTCGTTGAACCTACCAAAAGAATATTATGTGGAAATAGGTCTTTTACGCTCGCTCCTACCCCCGACCAATACGCATCTTGATTTTCATTCCCTGCTGACTGCACAAACAATCCATCATAATACCTTACATACTGAAACACTATTGAAAAAATTTGCCTGTGGTATTCCAAAATCGCCTCTGCTTCGGGATTTCCAACTGGATTCACATTTCCCCATTCTAATCCCCCTGCAAAGAGTATAACTTTTGCTCCATCTTGTAAAGCCAAAACTATACTTTGAACTAATCCGCTCAAAGTTCCATCTATAACATACGCTTTTATATTTCCTCTCCATATCACACCTGCTATCCCTTTTGAGTTGTTCCCTACCGCTCCTAAAACCCCCAAAACGCTTACTCCGTGATTTTGCGCCCAGTCTGCCCCTTCTCCATCAACTCCTCTTCTCAACTCATACTCTAAATCCTCATGCTTTCTTATCCCAAATTCTATTACTGCAACTGGAACTTTTCCTTCTGTCTCCATTTTCCACAAACCAGGCATATTCACAGCTTCAAAGTGCCAGTTATTTCCTCCCGGAGTTTCTTCCCAGCTATCAAATAGAGGATCAAGTGGGATGCGTCCATCTAAAACAGCATTCGGTCTCATCCTCATATTCGGAAATGCTCTTATACTCACATCAAAATTCCGCAGCTCGGAAACAATTTGCTTTATCTCCTCTGGTGTTCCGGCTGGAACCTTTGCTTGCAGTAAAACTCCTACTTTTCCTTTTTCAGATAAAAACTCTATCTCTCCCAAAATAGAGAATTCTCCTTTTCTTGCTGTTATAATCTGAGAAACTTTTGATTTCTTGTTTTCTACATCAGCTCTATCTTTTCCTGCGATGTAGATTAAGATTTGGTCTTTTGCAATTTCTTGCCCGGTTTTCTCATCTAAAACAAACTCCTTTACATCTTCAAAACTATCTTTCAAAGATAAAAGTTCAGAGGCGGTTTTTTCTTTTTTGTTATTAGCACAGTTTGAAATGAAAATAAAAGAGCTAATGAACAGAAGCAAAATAGAAGCAAAACTTAAATTCTTTTTTTCAAACCAGCTGAAAACTTTTTCAAACCAGTGTGCTCTTATTCTTTCTTTTTTTCTTTCTTTCCTTCTTTCTGCATTTTGTATATCCCCCTTCATTTTTGTTTTCCCTCTGTTTTACAATCATTATAATCATTTTTTCTATGTTTTGTTATTTTTGTGAAATTTTTAAGGAAAAAATAATTTCAGGAAATTTTATAGAAAACTTTATCATTAGCACTACTAACTATTCATTTCGTTTTGCTTTTTTACTGTTTTCTCTGCTTGAAATCTCAAGTGGTTTAATGCGTAAGTTCTTCTTCTTATTTCCTACTTCTTATTTTTGTTCTTTTCCTTGTAGGTTTTGAGATATATCAATAATTTTGTAAAGTAAGCTTTTTATATCTCTTACATCGCTTTCAATTTTTTCTATCCTCTTTTCCATAGAAACCATATATGCCTTCATCTCCCTCATATCTCCCTTCAACTCTGAAAGCTCCTTCCTTATTTCTTTATTATCTTCTTCTATTTTTTCTATTCTTCTTACTAATGAATTTTCAAGGGAATCTATGCGCTTGTTTGTGTCATCTATTCTTCTGTTTAGGTCATTATTTATTTCACTGATTCTCTTGCTCATATCATCAATTCTCCTGTTTATGATATGAGTAGCAAGCACAATAAAGCTTCCGATTACTCCTGATGTCCCTATTATTACGCTGAAAATTTGTAATCCATCCATAATTACTATTTTAGCCTCAAAACTTATTTTTTCATTTTTCCGCTAATCCTACTTCTCACTCTTTAACTGATTTCTCTCTTTGTAGGTTTTGAGATATATCAATAATTTTGTAAAGTAAGTTTTTTATATCTCTTACATCGCTTTCAATTTTTTCCATCCTTTTTTCCATAGAAACCATATATGCCTTCATCTCCCTCATATCTCCCTTCAACTCCGAAAGCTCCTTCCTTATTTCTTTATTATCTTCTTCTATCCTCTCTACTCTTCTTTCCAGGGAATCAATCCTTTTATTTACATCGTCAATTCTCCTGTTTATGATATGGGTAGCAAGCACAATAAAGCTTCCGATTACGCCCGATGTCCCTATTATTACGCTGAAAATTTGCAATCCATCCATAATACTTATTTTAATCAGAGAATTTATCTTTTCACTTTCCTGTTAATCTTACTTTTCACTCTTTACTTCTGATTCCTTTTTGCAGGCTTTGAGATATATCAGTACCCTTAGTTCCCATCAAGAAAATTTATTTTTTTCATGATTTTTATTATATTTTTCTTTATTATGGGTAAAAAACATATCAAGAGACAAATTAAGCTTATAAGGCAGCTCATTTTTCCTTTTTGTTCAAATTATTTTGATGTTTCAGACCGCATTTATCTCCCCCGTAGCTTTTGCCAACGCTAAATTCAGATGTGCTTCCATAGCTCCAAAAGGTAGCTCGTTTGAAAAAATACTCCAAGATATATCCGACAAAATAAAAGAAAAAACAGGAGTAGAAATAGTTTTTTTCTCTGGCAGCATAGTTGGAGATGAAATTGATATAGCAAAGGATTTAAAAAATAGAAAATATGATTGTGCAGCACTTACAGCGCAAGGTTTAGGTTTTATCTCATCATATTTTACTATGTTAGAACTACCATTTATGATAAAAAACGAGAAAGAAGCCGATTTGATGAGAAAAAGATTAAGCAAGGCTTTTAGAGAGATACTTACCTCACAAGGATACATCTTCGGAGGTATCGTAGAAGTTGGATTTGACAATTTCTTTTCAAAATTTCCTATAACAACACTTAAAGATTTTGCTGGGAAAAGTTTTTGGGTGTGGAAAGATAATAAAATTCATGAAGGTATATTCAAGAATGTGATGAAAAATCTGGGAGTGAAAAGTGTAGTAGTACCTATATGGGACATAGAGAAATTCGGCAAAGAAATAGACATAGTTTGGGCTCCTCCCTCCGTAGTTTTAGCTTTCGGCTGGTATAGATTTGTTAATTACATAATAGAACCGCCCTTTAAATACCTCCTCGCTGGCATAATAATAAGTAAAACTAAATTTGATTCTTTGCCACAACAAATACAAAATGACTTAATAGATATTATCGAGTCCTTAGCAGAAGAAGCCACTTTGAAAATACGAAAAGAAAACCAAGAATCAAAAAAATTTATGCTATCTAAACTAGGTTTTCAAACATCCTATCTTAAAGATGTTGATGAACTAGAAAAGCTTTTCAGAGAATATATGTGGCCTGAATTCAAAGAAAAATACATTCCTTCCTGGTTCTTTATCTCTGTTATGACCGAAATCTTAAAGTTAAGATCAGGGCAATAAAAATCCCATCCCTCTAATCAAGGAAACTTCTCAGACTTCTTATCACATCGCTTAAAGGAGGAGATTTGAACCACTCTCTTTCTGTAACTTCATTACAACAAGACATATAAAGTTGAGAAACAAGCTTCACAATATCATCCGGAAGTCTTGGAGGTGAAGATTTAACAAAATTCCTCCACATAACTTGATCCTTCTTCTTTGCTTCCTCTATTTCCACATACCATGATGTCTTCCTGTAAAACTTCCGTAGAACTTCTTTGCTTATATGAAATCCATCAAGAATAAACCTGCACTCATCAGGTGTACCGAGAACATCAACAAACATAATATTTCTTTTCTCATCAAAGGCAAACTCAAACTTACCGTCCTCATTACTTATTCTTTTTTTTTCTGTTTGAGAAGTTATCATCCTTGAAGCAAAAATGGTCATTTCCTTTACCCTATCAGCTTCACTCTCAGAAAGTCCAGCCATTTCCATAGCTTCATCCCAAGAAATATATCTATCAGTACTTTCAAGTTTAGTAGAAATATCTACTATTGTTTTTGGAAGCTTCTGCCCTGAGCGCGGATATTCTTCAAGTCCCAAATCTTGTGGTTTTATTTTTCCCTCCTTTAACCTTTTGAATATGCTTGAACCTTCGGGTAAAGAATTTCTGTATATAACTTCAAGCGGGATAAGAAAATTCACTCTTTCCTTTTTATAAATAGAATAATCATATTTTCCGTCCTTCAATTCTGGTTTGAGAACTCGCACAAGTTTTACTATCATCTCCCCTGGTGGATTCTTTGTATCTGAAAGTCTTGTGATTTTCCCCCCATCTACAACACCCATGTAATGAGTTTTTATATTTTCTTTCTCCAACCTTTCAAAAAAGAAAGCTCCCATTATACAGATTGCCTTACCTTTGTTCGGAATTGTATCCGGCATCTTTCCCCAGTCAAATACAGAAAACCTATCTGAAAAAATGAATTTACCAATACCTGATTTCTCACCTTGCGGAGCTTCTATAACTACAACATCTTTTACGCTTCCCATGCTTCTGAAATATTATAAGGTACAAAAGCAGAAAAATTCATTAACAAACAAAAAACAGAGCGAAAAAAAGAAGAAATAAAAAATTTATGAATCAAAATATTAACAATAACTTAATCTTTACTCTCTTTCAAGTCCAAAGTAAATTGAAGGAATTTTCAAAAATACTGGATAAAAGAACATAACACCGAGATAAAGTTTCTCACCTATCTTTCTCAATTCATCTCTTATGAAAACGACAGGGAAAGGATTGGGAAAGATACGGTAATTGAGGATCAAACAAGGTTTTCCATCAAGAAAGGAATTGCTTTGCTCAACCCTAAAAGGAAAAACAGGGATTTTGAAGTCTGTCAGTATATTTGCACCTCTTAACTCACTATCTATTTTCATAAAAACTTTTCCTTTCCATATTTTATCCCCCACGAAAATAGCGAATTTTTCAAAGGCTCTCGGGAGAAAAGTTTTTGTCGTCTGAGGCAGAGATATTCCTGCAAAAAAACCTTCAAGCTCATCTTGTGATGGAGATATACCTTCTATAAAAAGCTTATCAAGCTCCTCTGCTTTAAGGTTTCTAAGATCTTGCAGTTTCATAAAATCAAATTTAATCAAACTTTATCCTTTTTGTGATTTTCTTCAACAAAAATTCGTATTTTTTTCTACAATAAAACGAATTTAATCTATCTATAAACATAATAGAAAAACTATTCAAATGAACATTCCCAGATCTATGTTTCCGAATAAAATCTACTCAATAAACTCAATTTCGTCATAGTATATTATATCAAGCGGATTAAACTTGATTTTGATAAATGGTTTTTTCAAAATAGCACTTACTCCCCAAAAGAGAGGGATTATGGCGACTTCTTCTTCAAGCAAAATCTTTTGAGCTTCGTCATAAAGCTTAATTCTTTTTTCCTCATTTAACTCCTGAGATGCCAAGATTATAAGTTCATCATACCTCTTATTTGCAAAATTTGTGTGATTATTTCCAGATTGAGATGTGAAAAGGTCCATAAAGTTATGAGGGTCAGGAAAGTCAGCTCCCCAACCTAATCTGAAAAGTTCAGGTTTCTGATTTACAACAGTAGAAAGAAACATTTTCCATTCCATGCTTTCAAGCTTAACATCTATTCCAAGTACACTTCTCCAAGTTTCCTTAAGTACTTCGGATATTTTCCTGTTTTCCGGCGAGTGATTAAAAAATAGTTTAACTTCCGGGAACCCTTTTCCATCTGGGTAAGCAGATTTTTTCAGTTCCTCTTTTGCTTTATCCGGATCAAAAGGAAGCCCAATATTTGGGTTGTGAGCAATCATCCCAGGGGGTATCCAAGATATTGCTGGCACTTGAATTCCTCCAAGAACTCTCACAACCGCTTCCCTGTTCGTGGCATAAGCAAATGCTCTCCTCACATGGACATCATCAAAAGGTCTTTTTTTCACATTAAAGCCAACATAAAAACCTCTCAATCCGGGATTAGTTATAAATTCCGGAGAATTGCGGAACTTTCTAATAGCAAGAGGGAATAATCCTACGGCATAAATAAAGTTAGACCTATACAAATTCAGAGCAGTCGCCGCATCGGATACAACAAACAATTCAACCCTCTCAACTTTTGGTTTTTCACCTATCCAGTATGGATTAGGCTTTAGAACGATTTTGTACTCATGTTTCCACTCAGCGAGAACAAATGGACCGATTTCAGGATAGCATTCCACCTCTGTCCACCTTTCTTTACAATTTTCAATTATATCTTCTCTCACAGGAAATGTAACCATAAAAGACACAATAGATGGAAGATAGACCACAGGCTTTTTAAGATATACCACAAGAGTATCATCACTTTCAGCAGTGACCCCTGGGAAATAGGATATTTTACCTGTGTTGAATTCGTAAGCACCAACAAGGTCATATAAAAAATAAGCATATTCCGCTCCCGTCTCTGGTGAAAGCAACCTTCTCCACGAATAAACAAAATCATAAGCAGAAAGAGGCTTTCCATCTGACCAGAAAGCCTTTTTCAACTTGAAAACCACCTTCGTTCCACCATCCTGGTATTCGTAGCTTTCGGCAAGACAAGGAACAGGTTTTAATCTCTCTGTATCAAACCTCGTAAGTCCGCACTGCAAATTATTTATAAGAAGATGTGATACAGAATCAGTTGCAAGATTTGGATCAAGCGTCGGAGGTTCTGTTGAAATTGCAAACCTTATAACTTTCTCATTAAACTTGAAATCATTTTGATGAGATAATGAACAAGAAGAATAATAGATCAGGAAAAGAGCAGAAAACAGAAAGTAAAATAAGCAGTATAGAGTTTTGTAGAAAAACAGATGAAAAAATCTAACAAAAAAATCTCCACAAAACATATTCTCTAAAATTATAAATAGAAATCTCACTTTTAAAAGAAATTTCAAATGAATATAAACTTGAAGAATAAAGAAAGAACAAACCGAAAAATTAATGAAAACATAAATACAAAAAGAAATTCAACACGATTTATTTTTATACTCATTATATTCTTTACCTCCTGGTTAGGTTTTATAATACTGATATCAGCAAAAAAATTCTCAGATGACGCAATAGAATCAACAGATTCATACTTTTATCTAAAAATAGCAGAAAAATCAGCAGTTGGAGAAAAATTTACTCACCCGGTTTACTCACCGGGATACTCCTGGTTTGTATCAATACTTTATAAGACAGGATTAGATGTAGAGCTTGCAGGAAGAATAACATCATCAATTTTCGGTTTCGGAACTTTGGTTTTAACCTACCTGTTTTCAAAAGAGATTTTTCTCCTGAATCTTCCACGATATGAATCACATATTTTAGGTTTTTTATCTGCTTCTTTACTCTCTTTTGTTCCAAAATTTGTATGGGCTTCTTCATCTACATTACCATATACAACATCAACTTTCTTTTTCATGTTATCTTGTTTTCTATCTTTCATCGCAAGAAAGAAAATTCAAGAAAATAAAATTTCGTTCCTTGCAATTTCATTCCTTTCAGGGGCAGCAGGAGGTATAGGATATGTTGTTAGACCAGAGATCATACTTTCTCTTTTTATCTCGGCTATATTCACAAGAAATTTTTATGCAATTTTACTTTCACTTTTAGGTTTCTTTGTTTCTTCGCTTCCTTATCACATTCTAAGCTTCAACGAGGGAAATCTTCCATCAATAATATCAAAACTGCTTCTTTATAAAGGTGAAAAAATAAAAACTACATCAGAAGGTGTAAAAATAAAAATAGAAAATTCAGGTAAAGTATTCTCACCAAAGGGTTATCTGAAAACCTTCGTTTCAAATATACACCTTTTTCACAAATATGCTTTACCTGGGCTTCTCACATCATCTTATATCTTCATTTTCGGTATGGGTTTTCTACACCTTGTAAAGCACTGGGAAAAACTAAAAGATATAGGCAAAACAATATTTATTATATTGACCGTTTGGTTTTTATTCAATTTCATAATAGCAATAGTCGCTGATTACTTTTTCATACCAATCCTACCACAGATATGCATGATTTCATCCCTAATTTTTATTGAACTTTATAAAAATAAAAAAGCAATTTGGTTGATTTTATTCTTTGTATTCTCGCTCAACATCTTTTATTCTTTAAGACCATTTTATAAAGATGAAGGGAGAAAATTATACAAAATTGCAGGAAAGTGGATAGCAGAAAAAGAAACAGAAAGTAAGATTATATTTGAGCCTTTCCCTTTTGCAACATTCTACTCTGGCAAAGAGTGGACGACCACACCTGAAAAAGCAGATATATGGGTAATAAGCTCACTTGATCATACATCCGCTCGTGGAAAGCCAGAACTCATAATCTTACCACAAGACAAAATAAGAGATTTAGGATTTGCTGAACCTATAACAGAAATAAAATACAAAAATAATATCTTGCGAGTTTTTAAACCCAAACTAAACAATTAATCAAAACAAAATTGATTACCCATATATAACGAAAAAATAAAAGCATTCACATTCCAAGCAAACTTTTGTATATTTGCATATATTTTTCAGCCATAGTTTCAGATGAGAAATCAAGTTGCATAACAGTTTTTACCTTTTCTACAAACTTTTCTCTGTTATCGTACAGGTCTATTGCTCTTTTTATAGCGCACATAAATTCACCCTTTGATGGATTATCAAAAACAATTCCATAACCACCCTCTGCTATATCTTTTACAGTTTCTTCAAGTCCTCCTGTCTTTCTGACAATAGGGACGCAACCGTATCTCATACCTATCATTTGAGTTATTCCACAAGGTTCAAACATAGAAGGCATGAGTATAAAATCAGATGCTGCAAAGAGCTTTCGTGAAAGCTCATCTTGAAAGCGAGTTGAGACTCTAACGTTTTTGTAAATATTTGAGAAATCTGAAAAAGCCTGCTCATACTCACCCGAACCTAAAAAGAAAAAGTTAGCGTCAAGATAAGCAATATCTTTTATTGATTCCAAAATCAAATGAACTCCTTTCTGATAAGATAATCTACTTATGAAGGATATAAGTGGCTTTGCTTGGTTCAAACTATATGCTTGGCAAAACTTTTCTTTATTTAAGAACTTATTATCAACATCACTTGCAGAATATCTGAACCACAAAGTAGAATCTGTTTCAGGGTTCCATGTATCATAGTCTATTCCGTTTATTACACCTTTTAGCTTGAATTTATACTTGTTCAAAACTCCCTCTAATCCCCATCCATACTCCTGAGTTAAAATTTCAGTAGCGTATTTTTCGCTAACTGTTGTTACAAAGTCAGCAAAAACAATTCCCCCTTTCAGAAGATTTGTAAGTCCCCAAAACTCCAGAGCCTCCATATTATAAAGGTGAGGAGGTAAGTTCAACCGATAAATAAGCCTACTATCAAAATACCCCTGGTAAGCAAGGTTATGAATAGTAAAAACGGTTTTTATGGATGAGCGAAAAACCTCTTTCAAAATTATAGGTATAAGAGCAGTTTGCCAATCATTAGCATGAACAATATCTGTATAGATTAAACCATCGGCTAATGCTTTTGAAACTGCCCAGCAAAATCCCCCAAACCTTATATCATTATCAGCATAGGCTATACCTGGGGGACCGTATATATAATCTCTGCCAAAAAGTTCTTGGTTTGCAAAAAAGTATGTATCATCTGTCCTGAAAATCTCAAAAATATATTCCTTACCATCTAAAATGACTTTCACCGTCATACCGGTATTTTTCACTGAGAATTTACGAGTATCTATTATCTTGTAAAGAGGAGTTACTCCCATAGCATTTATACCTTTCTTTCTCAGATTTTTTATGATCGCGTGAGCAAAATCTGCAAGACCACCTGTCTTTGAATACGGATATATTTCAGATGAAGCAACAAAAACCCTCATATTTTTTTATTTTTACCTCCTACAACTTGAATTAAGTTTTTGTAGCAAATTTAACCAGAAATAAAAAATAAAGCTACAAAGCTAATAAAAATAAGAAAATAATGGAAGACAAAAAATCTTTCATTAAATAAACCTATTTGCGTTTAACACAAACTTAAAAATGGAAGGCAAGTATAAAGTTATATGTAAAAACAGGTTTGCAAACGAATACGAAATAGAAGAAAAGTATATAGCAGGCGTATCCCTTGAAGGATCAGAGGTTAAATCAATAAGAAAAGGTAATGTATCAATAGATGAAGCTCATATAGTTTTTTCTGGCGGAAGACCAATTATAGTAAACATGTATGTCGCTCCTTATCAAAACTCTCCTTTCAATCCAGAACCAACAAGATCACGAGCTCTGCTTTTAAGAAAAGAAGAGATAGAAAGAATATACGGCAAAGCTACAAGAAGAGAAATGAAAATAATTCCACTTGCTGTACTTCTGAAAGAAAATAAACTAGTAAAAATAGAAATAGGATTAGGAAAAAAGAAAAAACTGTGGGATAAAAGGAGAGAAATAATAGAAAAAGAAATGAAAAGAAAAGAAAGAGAATTGAAAAGAAAATTTTAGATCAGTTTTAAAAAATCAGTTTGGTTTTAGAAAATTATCTTTTAGATTACTTTTTTGATTACTTCTCAGGGAACCATCCCTACAACATCTATATTCACAAGTATCCGTAGTCTCTATACCACTGAATCGTTTCCGGAAGTCCATCTTTAAGGTCTGGATATTTTAATCTATAACCAAAAGATTTGAGTTTTTTGTTCGAGAACCTGTAAGAAAAAGCTACATATCTTGCTGTGTCTTCCTCTATGTATTTTAAACCAGCAACCAAAGGTAAATCAAATAAAATCGGGAAATATTTGTCGGCAAGACGAGAAAATTTTGCGGCTCCCAGCAGTACATAAGATATGCGTTTGGTATTGACCTTTATTGGGATCTTAAAATAAGGTTTCCCCAAAAATTGTGCAACCAAAATATTTACATCTGAATATGAGTAGTCAGAATCATCAACTATGTTGAATATTTCTCCATTTGCTTCATCTTTTTGAGACAAAAATAAAGCTGCTCCGCAAACATCTTTCACATGAACCGAAACCGCTCTATTATCTATTATAGGTACGATAGCGACGGGCAGCTTTGAAACTCCAAAAACTATGTTAGCAAATCCATAAAGATTCCGCGGTCCATATATAGGTGCAGGTCTGATTATAGTAAGATTTATTTTACCTGATATATGATACTCCATAGCAAGCTCCTCTTGTTTTAGTTTTGAATATTCATAATTATTTGATGGACCTATCGGACCATTTTCATCTATTGGCTCGTCTCCCAGCTTTGATACATCGTAAACTCCTGCGGTAGACCACATAACCATCTTTTTCACTCCATTCGCAACTGCAACATCAAGAAGGTTTTTAGTACCTATAACATTAACTCTTATCAGGTCTTCAAGTGGAGCAGAATAACTAAAAATAGCAGCAGGATGGAAAATGCAATCAACAGAATCAACGACTTTATCTAAGGTTCTCTTGTCAAGAAGATCAGAGGGTATAAATTTAACTTCCGGATTGAGCCATCTTCTGGGAGCATCTTCCCTATCTGTTGCTATGACATCATAACCTTCTTCAACTAAAAGGTCAACCATATGGGAGCCAGAAAAACCGCAGGCACCAGTGACGAGAAATTTTTGCTTATTCTTTTGCTCTCTTTCTTCTACTGAGAGCGATTGCTCTTTTTGATAAGACGAATTTTCAATTTGCCTAATTTCTTCTTTTTGCTCTACATTAACTTTTGCCGATTTCCTTCTTTTTCCCTTCTTTTCCTCTTCCATAAGAAATACCCCCCACAAATTTGAACATATGTTCAATAATTTATTTTTTCTTTCTTTTTTTGTGTTTTTTCACAAATTTTGAAATTTCTCTTTTTTTGAAATTTTTAAGCGATATTGATCTATCTTCAAGGTTTTTCTTGTGCAACCTTCATAACTTTGTTGAAAAGGCGGGTTAATCTTGAAATTTTTCTACTTGCTTCATTTTTATGTATTACTCCTTTTGAAGCTACATGAGATATTATAGATACAACCTTTCTCAATTCATTTCCAAGCTCAGCTTTTAATTGCTCAGAGATATCACTATGATTTCGCATTATCTCATTTAATCTTTTCCTAAAAATACGAACACTATTTTTCATTTTCATTAGATGATAAAGGTTTCTTTCCCTTCTCCTTTGAGCCTTTTTAAGCTGTCTTTTAGCACTCCTTGTAACTGGCATAATTCGTAAATTTTAAACTTAAAAATGGAAAAAATATTTTTTGAGAAAATTTTCTCTTATATTTAAGCAAAACCTTACCTTAAAACCAAAAAGCTGAAAAATAAAAATCTATCAGTCAAAGGAATAAATTTGAATGATTATATCAATTAAAAGGAGGTGAAAATAATATGAAATCAAATAAGAAGAAAATATTTTCTCAAATAGAAGAGAAAGATATAACTCATGCAATAGTTTCCGGCTTTACGAAGATGCTTGAAGAATATTCATCATCTGATGTGATCGTCCTTGGAGCAGGACCAGCTGGTCTTGTTGCTGCTAAGGAGCTCGCAAAAAACGGAATTAGGGTCCTTGTAATAGAAAGAAACAACTACCTTGGAGGTGGCTTCTGGATAGGTGGATATCTTATGAATACAATAACAGTAAGAGCCCCCGGACATCAAATACTGCAAGAAATAGGAGTGAGGCTCCAAGAGGTAAAACCAGGATTATTTATAACTCACGGTCCGGAGGCTGTTTCAAAACTTATAGCAGCAGCATGCGATAGCGGTGTAAAATTCCTCCAGATGACATCTTTTGATGACCTCGTTATAAGAGAAGAAAAAATAGCAGGTGTAGTAGTAAATTGGACCCCAGTCTCAGCTCTTCCGAGAGAAATAACTTGTGTTGATCCGGTTGCCCTTGAATGCAAATTCTTAGTAGATGCAACGGGACATGACGCATACGCAGTAAAAAGTCTTGAAGCAAGAGGACTTGTAAAAACAAAAGGCATGGGAGCTATGTGGGTGGAAATGTCAGAAGACCTCATAGTAGAGCACACAGGAGAAGTTTTTCCCGGGCTTTATGTAGCAGGAATGGCTGTATCTGAAACTTATGGACTCCCAAGAATGGGACCAACTTTTGGAGGGGTCCTGATGTCTGGCAAAAGGGTGGCAGAAATAATAATAGATGAAATCAAAAAAGAACAACAAAAAGAAAAGAGGAAACAGCAATCAAAATAAAATAAAAAAGCAGGAACGAAAAAAAAATAAAATTCTCATCTTTTACGAAGGAGTTGATGAACACAAAGTAAATATAGTTTCAAATATCACTAATTCGCTTTTGCAGTGGTTCGGAATTCCAGCAGAAGTAAAAGTAAAAGGCAAAATATGGGAAAACCCTAATGGATTAGAAGAAATCTACAAAAACTTGGTGAGAATAAGAGTAATAAGGTGGAACGAATTCAAACTACACGAATATGTTTCACCAGCTGAAATATTGTTTGAAAGAAAGAAAGCAGAAGGTAAGATAAAGGGCTGGGGAATACTCTACGATGGTTTCTTCCTCCAATCAATAATGCTTTCGGCTCTACTTGAACAGAAACTTATGAAAAAAATAGATTTAGAAAATATTCCAGTAGTAATAACAGATAGACAGATAGCAACTTTTGGAGAAGACGGAAGATACCATCTTCGGATCGCTGTTTTAGGTTACCCTTCTTTGATATCAGAAAAGGGCTTTTTTTCCGCACCAGCGAAACCAAAAGAATACCACATATCAAAAATGATAAGCGAAGATATAGCAGTAGTAAAAGGTTATTCACTTCAAGAAGAAATAGAGAGTAAATTTCCCCTCCTTGCAAGACCTTATATAATCCTCTCTCTACTCTGGGCAAAGTATGGTATAGGATTTTGCCAAAACGAAAACTGCTTCTTTTCAGATTCTCATACTATTGAATCTCTGCTCAAATCAAAATCAGGTAAAATAAATTTATGCAGCCTCCACAAGGATGAAATTTCAAAGATCAAAGAAAAGTTTGGAGATTAGCTACCAAATATCAAAGATTAGATTTTAAAGATTATAGTTTAGTTTCCAAGATCAAGGATTAGTTTTCCCCTTTGCTTGGAAAATCTTTTTCCACGCTAATTCAAGTTCATCAATATAACCTATGACTTTTTCTAAAATTCCGACATCAAGATTTATATTACCTTCGATTATTTTTTTTGTTATAAAAAGATAAGATGTAATAAGATACTTTCCTACTTCGTTTGGTTCAGTAGTAGCCATAAGAACATCAAAAACTTTTAAAGCTTTCGTTATCCCTTCATACTTCTTTTCATAATCTTTATTTTTTATTCCATCTATGGCTTTTCTTATTTCAGATTTTGCAAGGTCATAACACATAAAGAGTAGAGAAACTGAATCAGCTGTTTTCAAGGAATTAAAAAAGAAATTTTTTTCAGAATTTAATTGAGAATTAACTTGCAAATTAAGAGAATCCAAAGATAAATCTTTTTCTCTATTATCATCTTTTTGCTGATCCTCCGGCTCGATTTCTATATTTCTCAGATTTAAATCATCCAAAATCTTTGCCATAGCAAATTCAAATTAAGCTAAATAAAACCATAAAAAAATTCAAATGTGAAACAAAACAAAATAAAAAATCTATGCGTACTGTGATATAATAAATTTAAAAAGTATATCAAAAAATAAACTCACTCTTTCAAGAATTCTTCCTACTTCCTCTGGTGGAAAAACTTTTATAACCTCACCCGTATGACTTACGACTTTAACAACAGGTAAGTTCCCGATCTTATCAAAAGCGAGGAAAATTCCAAGAGATTTAACTTTTGAATTAACTTCCTCTATAATTTTTTGTATTTGTTCAAAATTAACTTCATTTTTCACGCTATTTTCGTATTTAGTTTTGATTGAACTAAGGTCCTCCATAACTCTTTTGACTTCTGCACTACGAATTTCCGCAAAAACAAAACTCTCGTTATTTAAACTCTCTCCTTGAATTTTTACATCCATGCCTTTTCACCCCCTCTTTTTGGGACGACTTCCTTTTCGTCCCTCTCTTATAATAATTATTTTTATTTCGGAAAAAAACAATAAAACTTTAATTGGAAAATGAACCTATCTTCTTAACATACTAACACCCTCTTTTAGCAAATCTATCGCTCTCTGAGCAGTTGATATATTAGCTGAAAGCATAACCTGTTTCAAAGAGAGCAAGATAGATTCAGATGAAAAATCAGTTTCTTCAAGAGGTGAATTTATAATTTTAAGCTTTGCTTTTACTATATCGTTGAGATCATTTCTTTGATTAAACTTTGTTAACTTTTCTCCAACCCCTGCTCTTATTTGAGCAAGTTGCGAAAGAACGGCATCTAAAACACCAAGAGCTTTCTCTGGTTCCGCTTTTATATCAGACGGAATACCAAGAAAATCAGGTTCAAGAGAAGGCAGGAAAAATCTCTCCTCATCATACAAACCATCCCCAAAAATAGTAAGTATTGGGTCAGCACTAACTCTAAATTTGACTTCAAAATCTCCAGAGTTTTGAGGTACTTGAAGTCTTATCCCCAACTCTTCAAAATCAGCAAAAAAAGGCATATCTGATGGTTTAAATGCAAGGTTTTTAGTCTCAGAAAAAACAGCGGACCCATTTACAAAAAGAGTAGCCTGAATTGTATCTCCCGATCTCTGTATCTGAACCTCAAATTTACCACCCTCCTCTATTCCATATTTTCTGAAATTCAAACCTGAAACATCAAGAGATTTTGGAGAAAAATTGGCTTGTCCAGAGACTAATTGAAAAGATAAGACAGAATTAGAAAATCCTCCTCTTGCCAACACTTTTGAAAGGAAAGTTGATTTTTTTATAAATTCCTGCAAAGCAGAAAAGGTTTCTTGGTAAGCGTTAGCAAGTTCGGAAAACTCCTGATTATCTTGTGTTTGTAATGCTCTTTCTACTATAGATTTCATCTTTTCAACAAAAGAACTAACATCCTGAACCACACTTTCATATTTTTGAAGAGTAGTAATAGTCTTGGTTATATGTTGAGAGATAAATTCCAAAGACTCCACTTTCAAGTTTATGGATCGAGACAAAGAAAGTGAAGATGGAGAATCTTGCGGTAAGATTTTTCCTGATGATAGCCTATTTTGTATTCTTTTAAGATCTTCTACATTTCTACTTATTTCTCTTGAAACGAAAAAAGAAGATATTTTCATCATCTTCATTGATTTAAAGACGCAAAAAGTCTTTCTGTTTTTTCATCTAACATCTTTATAACTTTTTCTTTAACTTCCTTTTCCTCATCAGGAGCAAATTTTAAAGTTTCTATTGCATTCTCAACTGCAACATTTTTCATAAAATTGTTTTTGAAAAGTTCTGATATTTTAATCCATGCGATAGCCAAATCTGATATTGAATTAGCATAAACCCTAACTCCCAAAGCTTCGCAAGCAGTAGATAAGATTTCAACAGATGATTTGATCTCCCCTGCTTTGAGCAGAATATTTGCAACACAAGTTAGAGCAGATGCGATAGAAATTTTGCTTTCATCTGATGGTTCAACAGTTCCAAGATACTTTGTAAAAAGTTCAAGCGCGTTCCTTTTATCTCCATACATAAACTCAAATTGTGCATAGTTGAAAATAACAGAAGGATTTTCATCTTCTGTTCCTTCGTATGCCTTTTTATAGTATTCTCTTGCTTCGTCTAACTTTTGAAGAACTTCACTTACGAAAGCAAGGTTAGATAACTGATATGGAGAGAGCTTATCCTCTATACTTTTGAGAATTTTGTACGCTAACTCATATTCTCCAAGCTTCATAGCACAATCTACGAATTCATCAACCGCGTCCTTTTGCCAAGAGAAGAAATTTGGTGATAGTTCAAAAACCTTCTTAAAATGCTCCAAAGAGTCTTTATATCTTTTGAGATGATAGAGAACTCTTGCCATCCCTAAATAATACTTTTTTTTCAGAGAATCGGGAGCAACAGCTATGAGATTAACTCCAAATCCCTTTTTTCTTGCCTTGTCAAGTTCTTCAAAAGATTTTTCGTATTCTTTTTTAGCAAAAAATACTTCGGCTTTTGCTATATTTATTGCACCTTCATCTGGTCTTATTTTTTCAGCTTCTTCAAGATGCCGCATAACTTCATCCCAATTTCCCTTCAATCTCTTTATATCATAAGCTATCATATGGAGGTCATAGACCCATATTGGAGAGTTTTTTGGTACGATTTCAAGAGCCTCATCAACTTTCTTTATTGCGTCGTCAATTCTACCAAGTTTTGCATATGTGAAAGCAAGATACCTTTTAGCCCAGAAAGAATTATCATTCTTTTCTTCTTCTTCAAGTAATCTTAAATTTCTCTGAATTTTCTCCACAATTTTTCCTTTATCAGTATATCCAGTATGTACTATTTTTATGTTAGCAACCTTCTCTTTTATCCCAAGCCTCAAAAGAGAGAAAACAACTTGTTCGTGGATTCTTCCTTCAAATTTTATATCTTTGTGATTTGGAAACATTCTCAGCTGATACCAATACCACGGGTCTTCTCCGCCATCTGCTATTTTGCTTTCAATAAGAAAAAGATAAGCTTCATTTTTCTCCGATGGAAGAATTTTCTTGAGTTCTTTTATTCTTTCTATATTCACATCGTCTATCACATCATCTGCGTCAAGCCACAAAATCCAATCACAAGTTGCATATTTTAAAGACTCATTTCTTGCCGCAGAAAAGTCATCGCGCCAGGGGAAAAAATAGACTTTTGCTCCCATGCTACGGGCTATCTCTGGTGTAGCATCTTCACTTCCTGTATCAACAACAATTATTTCATCCGCAAACTTTCTGGCACACTCCAAAGAATTTTTTATGTTTTCCTCCTCATTCTTTGCTATCATGCAGACTGAGATTGTATTTCCCATACATTATCACCTCCTTACTTTTTTTCTTCTTTTATTCTTATTTCTTTTATTACTCTTATTTCTTACTTGTCTTCTGTATCTTTTTTTATCTACTTACTTTTTCAGCTAAATATGGTGATAAATTAGATTCTTCTCTTTCCTGTTTTTCATCTTCTTTTATTTCTATTTCAACATCTAAAAGGTCATCTGAACCTTCAAGAATTAAGTGTTTTCCTTTTTTTGTGCGGGTATTTATAACAAAAGGAGCGAGGAAATTAGCAAAAATCTTTCCACCCTCAAACCTCAATATAACTCTCAGAACTATATCAACTATATCCCCTTGACCGAGTTCTTGGATCTCTTCTGGCTTTGCTAATATTGAGAAATTAGGAGCAATATAATACGGATCTGCAACAAAAAAAGCGACATTATCTTTGTCAAAAGAATGCATAACTTCTAACGGAAAAGGTATATTATCATTTACAACTTTGAGGAAAAAGAATTTTTTCAAGTCCTTGAAACCTATCACTCCTGATGGGAACTCAAAAATCTCTGATTCCTTTATGGTTATTTCGCCAAAGAGTTTTGAATGAAAAATCATAATGATTAGATTATCGGAAAAAAGCAAGGTAAGTTTAGCTATTTCATCAACATATACAGGAAAAGAATAAAATAAGAATAAAACCAGATAGCTGTGGTACAAAGATAATAGTATGATGATCTATGAATGATAATATACAAACGAGAAAACTTCCTGCTTTTTTAGTTTTGAGGTGTAGAAAACCCTATTTTAAAAAGTAAAGACGCGGGGTAGAGCAGATGGTAGCTCGCCGGGCTCATAACCCGGAGGTCGCGGGTTCGAGTCCCGCCCCCGCAACCAA
>Ga0079992_123788_pt1 | contig 22726 bp, 19 predicted proteins | sample FaiFalFF_MnMetaG_3_FD_69197 | JGI IMG/M metagenome (GOLD analysis project Ga0079992, IMG submission 69197) | Freshwater microbial communities from Yellowstone National Park, Wyoming, USA - Fairy Falls B (FF_Mn_B) MetaG (SPADES assembly) (version 2) | ecosystem: Environmental > Aquatic >... | reverse complement strand
ATCCTGCAGGCGGCCCAGGCCCTCGCCGAACTCGCCGTTTACCCCGCCCTGGCCGAGGTCGCCGTCCGCCGCAACTACATCCGGCCGGAGCTGGATGCCGGCGACCGGATCGAGATCGTCGGCGGCCGGCACCCCGTTGTCGAGGCCCTCCTCCCCGACCGTCCCTTCGTCCCGAATGACACGCTTCTGGACAATAAGACCGATCAGGTTCTGCTCATCACCGGCCCGAACATGGCCGGCAAATCCACTTACCTACGGCAGGTGGCCCTCATCGTCCTGATGGCCCAGGTTGGGAGCTTCGTGCCGGCCGAGCGGGCCCGCATCGGCCTGGTCGACCGGATCTTCAGCCGGATCGGGGCCCAGGATGAGATCGCCACCGGCCAGAGCACCTTCATGGTCGAGATGACCGAAACGGCCCTCATCCTGCGCCACGCCACCCCCCGCTCCCTGGTCATCCTGGACGAGATCGGCCGGGGAACGAGCACCTACGACGGCCTGGCCATCGCCCGGGCCGTGGTCGAAAAGCTCCACAACGACCCGACCCTGGGCTGTAAGACCCTCTTCGCCACCCACTACCACGAACTCACGGCCCTGGCCGACGAACTGCCCAGGGTCAAGAACTACCGGATGGAAGTCCTGGAGGAGGGCGACCGGGTCGTCTTTCTTTACCGGGTTGCGCCGGGCGGGGCCGACAGAAGCTACGGCCTCCACGTTGCCCGGCTCGCCGGCATCCCGCCGGAGGTGGTCGCCCGGGCCCGGGCGCTTCTGCTCGAGCTTGAAGCCAGCGGTCGGGGCTCCCTCGGGCCGCCGGCCGGGGCCGGACCTGAAGACCGGCCAGCCATGGACCCGGAGCTGGCCGAGCTTTTGCGGGAGGTCTGCGGCCTCGACCTCATGACAATGACCCCCATCGAGGCCCTCAACCGGCTCTATGCCCTTCAGCAGCGCCTCCAGGTTCTTCTCGGCCGGCTGCAGCCCGGCGAAAGTCTGCCGAAACGTCCCGCAAGACCGTCGGCCTGATTATGACCTCTTCAACTGTGGCCCGGTCCGGCAGATTCAGGATGTCGACGACGACCTCGGCCACATCTTCGGGCTTGAGCATGGTCGCCCTGGCTTCCGGCGACGGCGGGAACGGCCGCGACTCCAGGATCGGCGTGTCGACTTCGCCCGGCGCCACCACGCACGCCCGGATGCCGTGGGGCCGCAGCTCCAGATTCAGGCTCCGGGTCAGGGCATTGAGGCCGGCCTTGGCCGCGCTGTAAGCCGCCCCGGAGAGGATACTGGGTACGAATCCCGCCACTGACGAAATATTGACAATAAACCCCCGACCCTGGGCCCGCATTATCGGAATGACGGCCCGGGCAACAATAAAGGCCCCGACAAGGTTGACCTCAACCACCCGCCTGAAGTCATTCACCGAGATTTCCGTGAGCGCCCGTCTCGGAACGTTCAGGCCGGCGTTATTGACCAGGATATCAAGGCGCCCGAAGCTGGCGTGGACTCCGGCGACAAAATCCGCCACGGCCGCCTCGTCGGTGATATCCAGGGCCCGCCAGTGGGCCTCGGTTCCGGCGGCGCGGACCCGGCTGGCGACGGCTTCAAGGGCATCGGCCCGGCGGGCGCAGAGGCTGAGCCGGACGCCCCGGGCCGCCAGGGCCAGGGCGATCGCCTCTCCGATCCCCGAAGAGGCGCCGGTAACCACGGCAACCTGTCCGTTAAGGCGGTTTTCTGACAAGGCAATCCTCCCGGCTCCTTCAGGTAGCTGCCGAAAAGGATATCATTAAGCGACGACAGCCGCGAGGGAGGTTTGAAATGAATGAGGCGGGAACCGCGGTTTATAAAAACATCCTGCTGGAGGTTGCGGCGCCCATCGCCTACGTTACGATGAACCGGCCCGAGAAGCGCAACGCCCTCTCGGTGGAGCACATGCTTGAGCTTACGGATTGCTTCCGCCAGATCGGACGTCGCCGGGATGTGGCCGTCGTTATCCTCCGGGGAAATGGGCCGGCCTTCTGCGCCGGCCACGATTTGAATGAGCTTATCGGCCGGACCGCGGACTTTTACCGCTACGTCTTCGACGTCTGCACCGAGCTTATGGACACGATCCAGGGCATCCCCCAGCCGGTCATCGCCCAGGTCCACGGGATTGCGACCGCGGCCGGCTGTCAGCTGGTGGCCAGCTGCGACCTGGCGGTGGCGGCCGAGAACGCCCGGTTCGCCACCCCCGGCGTTAAAATCGGCCTCTTCTGCTCCACGCCCATGGTTGCCGTAAGCCGCAACCTGCCCCGCAAGAAGGTCATGGAGATGCTCCTAACAGGCGAGCCCATCTCAGCCCAGGAAGCCCTCCTCTACGGCCTGGTGAATCGGGTGGTTCCGGCCGACACCCTTGAGGCCGAGACCCGGGCACTGGCCGAAAAGATCGCGGCCTCGAGCCCGTTCGTCGTTGGACTTGGCAAGCAAGCCTTCTATCGCCAGCTCGACATGCCCCAACCCCAGGCCTATGCCTACGCCCGGGAGGTTATGTCCCTGAACGCCCTGGCGGCCGATGCCCAGGAGGGAATGTGTGCCTTTCTCGAGAAGCGGCCGCCTCGCTGGCAGGGTGGGTAGCCGGGGACGTCAGACGCCCAGGTAGGTGCGGACCTCGGGACTCTGCCGGAGCTCTTCGGCCGGAGCGGCGTAGCGGATCCGACCCTTTTCAAGGACGTAGCCGCGGTCGGCGAGCTTCAGGGCGAAGAGGGCGTTCTGCTCGGCCAGGAGCATGCTTAGGCCGGCATCTTTAAGCAGTTTTAGCCACTGGCCGAGCTGACCCACGACGGCCGGGGCAAGGCCCTCCGTGGGCTCATCAAGGAGCAGAAGCTTCGGGTTTGCCAGCAGGGCCCGCCCGATCTTCAGCATCTGTTGTTCGCCACCGCTCAGGGACCCCGCCCGCCGCCGGGCGAACTCTGCAAGCTTCGGAAAGACCTCATAGACCCGGTCGATGGTCCACCGGCCGCCATCCCTGGGCGGCTGCTGCCAGAGCTGGAGGTTTTGAAGAACTGTGAGCTGGCCGAAGAGCCGCCGGCCGCTGGGCACATAGCTTATCCCCAGCCCGGCAATGGCGTGGGTCGGCTTGTGGGTGATATCCTGGCCGTCAAAGAGTATCCGGCCGGAGCGGGCCGGCGTAAGGCCCATGATCGTCCGCAGGGTCGTCGTCTTCCCGGCCCCGTTGCGCCCCAGCAGGGCCACCACCTCCCCGGTCGCGACGGTCAGGCTTATGCCGTGCAGGATGTGGCTCTGACCGTAGTAAGCGTGAACATCCTGAAGCTCAAGGGTCATGCCTGCTCACCCAGGTAGACCTGAATGACCGTTTCGTTCTGCCGGATCCGGTCGGGCAGCCCCTCGGCAATGACCCGGCCCTGGTGCATCACGGTTATCCAGTCGGAGATTTTAAAGACGACCTGCATGTCGTGCTCGCAGAGGATAACCGTCAATCCCCGCCGGCGGGCGACCTGGTAAATCAAGTCGACCGTCCGCTCGGTTTCCCAGGGCGACATCCCGGCCGTCGGCTCATCCAGGATGAGCAGTTTCGGGGAGGTGGCCAGGGCGAGGGCCACCTCCAGGGCCCGCTGGTCGCCGTGGGAAAGCGTTCGGGCCGGTTCATCGGCCAGCTCCAGGAGGCCGACATCTTCCAGGAGGGCAAGAGCCTCGGCCCGAAACGCCCGGTCCGACCGGCTCCACAGGTCCTTCGCTCGCCCCCCGGCGGCGGCCAGGGCGACCTGGACCGACTCAAGGACGGTGAGCCGGGGGAATATGTTCGTAATCTGAAAGGTTCGGGCCAGTCCGGCCCGGGCCACCCGGTGGGGCGGCCAGCCGGTGATATCCTGATCCCGAAAAAGCACCCGGCCGGCTGTTGGCCGAAGGTGGCCGGTTATCACGTTAAAAAGGGTGGTTTTCCCGGCCCCATTGGGGCCGATGACGGCGTGGATACGTCCCTGTTCGACGACCAGGTCGACCCCGTCCACCGCCCGCAGTCCCCCGAACGCCTTCACCAACCCGCGGGTTTCAAGCAGGGCAGTCATCGGCCCAAACCCTTCCCGAGCCGACGGCCGGCCCGGTAAACTACCCCGGTCAGGCCGTCCGGCGCAAACAGCACTATAATCAGCAAAACAACGCCCAGCACAAGCTGCCAGCGGGTGGTGAACCGGATGACCAGGTCGTGGCCGTACTGGAAAATAAACGCGCCCAGGGCCGGGCCGAGAAAGCTGTACATGCCCCCGATCACCGCCGAAAGCACCGCCTCCCCGGACTTGACCCAGCTCAGGAGCTGGGGATACGCGGCCTGATCGTGGACGACGAAAAGGGTCCCGGCCACCGTGCCGAAAAACCCGGCAATAACAAAGGCGATGAGCTGATGTTGGTAGACGTCTATGCCAAGGGCCTCAGCCCGATTCGGGTTCTCCCGAATTGCCCGCAGGGTCAGCCCGAAAGGCGAGGCTGTTATCTTCCAGAGGATGAGCATCGAGAGGGTGACGACCCCGAGGATAAAAAAGTACCCGGCTGACGGGTCGACCAGGAGGGGCGGCAGCATCGGCCCGAATATGCCGTTGTCGCCCCCGGTGAAGTCGTACCACTTCTCGGCAATCGTAAAGAAGAGCTGGGAGAAGGCCAGGGTAAGCAGGGCGAAGTAGAGCCGGCGAGTCCGCAGGGCCACCGCACCGATGGCCAGAGCCAGCAGGCCCCCCAGAATTGGGGCGACCACCACGGCGACCCAGAACGGCAGGTGGTAATGCCGCCAGTTCAGGGCAACAACGTAGGCCCCAAGCCCGAAAAAGACCCCCTGGCCGAAGGAAACGAGGCCCCCGTAGCCGATAAGGAGGTTCGTGGCCACCGCAAAGAGGGCCAGCACCAGGACCTTCTGGAAAGTTATAAGCTCGGCGGGCGGAAGGAAAAACGGCAGGCCGGCCAGGACGGCAAGCAGGACCGCCGGCACCAGCAACCTGCCGACCAGCCCAGAACCACCCGCCCTGGTCTTCAGAACAGTCGAAGGTCTTGAGTTGGTTCGGGAGGCCGGCTCAGCCACAGGCCTTCTTCACCGTTCAGGGATGCCGAGCAGGCCGGACGGCCGCACGATGAGTACCAGGATCATCGCCAGGTAGATAAATGCCGACGACCACTCGGCAGCGAGCAGGACGCCGATCGCCTGAAAGATGCCGATAATGAGGGCGCCCAGGGCGGCCCCGGTCACCGAACCCAGGCCGCCGATAACGGCAACGATAAAGGCATCAACCAGAATATCGGTGTCCATCCCGGGCGCAATCGTGATTCCAGGCGCCCGGGCCGCCCCGGCAATGGCCGCCAGCAGGGCCCCAACCATAAAGGCGACCGTCCCGACCCGGCGGACGTTTACGCCGGCGGCGGCCAGGAGCTCCGGGTCCTCCACCATGGCCCGTACCTGCCAGCCAAGGGTCGTCCGCTGGAGGAGAAACCAGAGCCCGGCCCCGACCGCAACCCCCAGGCCAATAAGGAAGAAGTTGTAAACGGGGAAGGCCCGGCCGAAGACCTCTACCTGTCCGTCAAGGCCCGCCGGCACGGGCACCGACCGGTAGGCCCCGCCCCAGAGCTGGAGGGCCAGGTCGGCGAAGATGTAGACCAGCGCGAAGGTGGCCAAGAGCTGGGTGAGGTGCTCCCGGTCGTAGATCCGGCGCAGGACCCCCACCTCAACCAGCCCCCCGATCAGGGTTACCAAGACAACGGCCGCAACAAGCCCGACCCAGAACCGGTCACCCCCGGCGGCCCCGCCGGCGACGGTCGCCAGGATGAAGGCCGCGTACATGTAGAAGCTGCCGTGGGCCATGTTTATCACCCGCATGGCCCCGAAGACCAGGGTGAGGCCCGAGGCAACGATGAACAGGATGCTGGCCGCCGTCAGGCCCGAAAGGAGTTGAATTACGGCGTCAGGCCAGGCAACCATTGGTCCCCGAGCTTACCTACCGGGGCTGAAGTTTTTGGGCTTCGTCACAGCTCAGCAAGATCCGCTCCGGATGGGCAACGAAGATCTTTTCGAGGATGGGAAAGCCATACTCGGGGTGGGGCGAGGCGGCGATGGTCCCGATATACTCGGGAATCTCGGCCTGATGGTCGCACTTCCGGAGGGTTATGCTTCCCCGAATGGTGGGCACGGTGGCGCCGGCCAGGGCGTCGGCGACGGGGTCGCCCTCGAAACTTCCGGCCTTCTGCACGCCCCAGGCCCAGGTCTGAACGGCCGTATACCCGAGCAGGCTCCACTCCGTCGGCCACTCGTTGTACCTGGCCCGGTAGCGGCTGACAAAATCTTTCACCTCGGGGGTGTCGATGGCGAAGAACGGCGCCCGGCTCCAGGAGACGTGGCCAGCAGGGGCCTCCGTTTTCAGGGCCGGCAGCAGGGTCAGGTCCCACGGCCCACCGGCCTTAACCTGCTCAAAGAAGCCGTAGCCTTTGGCCTGCTTGGTGAAGGTGAGCAGGTCGCCCCCGTAGATGAACATGACGACGAAGTCCGGCTTGGCGGCCAGGGCCGCCGAGATATAGGTGCTGAAGTCAGTCGTCCCAAGCTTCGGCCACTGCTGGCCCAGGACCTCAATGTTCGCCCCGAAGTCCTTCATGGCGTTTAAAAACACCTCGACCGAGTCCCGGCCGTAGTTGTAATCCGGGGAGATGGTGTAGTACTTGCGGTACGGCTGCTGGGAAAGATACTCCGCAATCGCCCGGGGCTCCACGTAGGTATTGGGAACGACCTGAAACGCATACTTGTGAAACTGCTTGGTCGTCAGCACCAGGTCGTTGGAGGTGAAGAAGAAAATCGGTTTGCGGTACTGGGCGGCGATGCCGGTCTCGGCGGCGGCCACGGCGCTGCTTACCGGCCCGAAGACGGCCACGACCCGGTCGTTAAGAATCATGTTCCGGACGTTCGTCGCACCCTGGTCCGGCTTGGCGGCGTCATCGGCGTAGACTAGCTTAACCTCTTTTTTAAGCACCCCGCCCCTGGCATTCAGGTCGGCAATGGCGAGCTGAACTCCCTGGAGCCCGGACTGGCCCAGGCTGGCGATCGAACCCGAAAGGGTGGTGGAGATGCCGACGGTCACGCTGCCCTCAAAGCCGGGACCGCCCCCGCTGGTCGGGGCCGGCGCCCCCGGCGAAGGCTGGCACGCCGCCAGCCAGCCGCTGGCGCCTAAAAGGCCGGCCCCGGCAAGCCCGAATCGCAGAACCTCCCGCCGGCTCTAAACTCGCTGCAGGCCGCCCATTGCGAAACCTTCTGTATCGTTAAATGATTACTCCGCTGGCCTTGAGCTGTTCGATCTGGTCCCAGTCGTAGCCGAGCTCGAGCAGGATGAGCTCGGTGTCCTGGCCGACTTCCGGGGCCGGGCCCCGAATCTGGCCCGGCGTCCGCCCAAATCTTATCGGGGCCGCAACAACCTGAAACTCCTCCCCGCTGGGGTGCCGCAGGGTCGCAAAATAGCCGTTGGCGTGGGCCTGCGGGTCGTTGATCACCTCGTCGAGGGTCTGCACCGGCGCCCAGATGCAACCCTGGGCATCCAGCAGGCGGCCCCACTCGGCCCGGGGCTTCGTCGCAAAGCGCTCCTCGAAGATTTTAATAAGCTCCCGGCAGTTCTCCATCCGCCGGGCGTGGGTGTTGAACCGGGGGTCGTCAATGAGCTCGGCCAGGCCCAGCGCCCGGCAAACCCTCGGCCAGTAGGGGTCGGAGACCGGCATCACCAGCTGGATCCACTTGCCGTCGCCGGTCAGGTAATAGTTAAAGAGGGGGTTGGTCACCTCCCGCCGGGAGACCCGCTCGATATTGGCCCGCTCCCGCAGAGCCGCAACCACATCCATCGAAAGCACCCACAGGCCGGTGTGAAAGAGGGCGCACTCCACCTGCTGGCCCAGGCCCGACTTCTCCCGCTCGTAGAGGGCCGTTGTCACCGCCGCGACGATGGCCAGGGATGTGGTGTGGTCGCCCATTCCCGGCCGCTGCTGGACCGGGGGTGCGTCCGGCTCGCCCAGGATGCCCATAATGCCCGACCGGGCCCAGAAGGCCGCATAATCGAACCCGGCCCGGTCCCGGTCGGGACCCTCGGGACCGTAGCCGGTGAGCACCACGTAAATGAGCCGGGGATTTAGGGGGCTAAGGTCCTCATAGCGGAGCCGGTAGCGCTCCCGCCGCCGGGGAATCAGGTTCGTTACCAGCACGTCGGAACGGGCCGCCAGCCGGCGGACGACCTCCTGGCCCTCGGGCCGGGAAAGGTCCACCCCCAGACTGCGCTTGCCCCGGTTGTCCTGCTCGATGGCCGGGTTTATACCCCCGGTGTAGGGCACCACGCCCCGGCGGGAAGTCGTGATGCCGCGCATGGCGTCACCGGTTTGGGGAGGCTCAACCTTGATGACGTCGGCGCCCAGCTCCGAAAGGATGGCGCAGGCCGAGGGCCCGGCAACCCAGTTCGCGATTTCTAAGACTTTAATGCCTTCCAGCGGTCCGGGCATGGCCTGGTCTGTCACTCCAAGTGGCGATAAGTTTGAGCGCGTCGTCTGGCCTGGCTTGGGAAAATATAAACCTGAACGTCACCCGGTGTCAAACGGACCAACCCATCGCTCAGGGCTTTCCAGTTTTCGGGGTTTGCGGCCGGGGTTAAAACCCTGCCCCTCGCTGAAGTTCCGGAGATTACCGAATCGCCGGGTCCACGCGGCCCGGGCCATTATCCATGTTCCCTACCACGCCCCGGCCAGGACGCTGCCGGAGGTCGGCCCTCGGGGCCCTTGATCACCCCGGTGCCCCGGTACCAGGTCCGGCGACGGCTACGGACAGGTGGCCGCCCGGCTCACCAGGGGCATAAAGAGCCGGTTGGGCAGGGGCGGCAGGGTTGCCGTCGGGGTTGGGGCCGGGGCACTCCCCGAGTAGATCTGAAGGATGGGCCCTTTGGCACCCGGGATCGGCTCTGGCGCGGTCGGGGCTTCTCTGGAAAAGAAAATCTTCTGAATGCCCGGGACGAAGCTTGTGGCCTTCACCATCAGGCCGTAGTTCTGGTAGCCGCTGGCTCCGTTAGTGGCATCGTAGGCCCGCCAGGCCCGAACCAGCCCGGTGATGTCAAAGGCGCAGGCCGACGTGTGCCCGACGGTGACGGTGGCGTAGCTTTCGGCAAACTTATCGGCCATCTGGTTCCAGGTCGCCGTCTCGGCCCAGGGCTGGGTTACCCGGTGGATGCTGATGCTCAGGGGCTCCGGCGAGTAACCGGTAGCCTGCTGGTCTAGGCTGAGCCAGAGCAGGGCCTGCTGAATAGTAACGCTGACCGGGACGGTGCTGAACGAAAACTGGATGAGGGCCCGCTCCTCCCCAAAGAAGCTACCCCCGTCCCCAACCCAGAGCCACTTCGCGTCGCTGTGTGGTGGCCAAAGCGGGGCTTCTGAAAAGATGCTAGTGTCCCCGATCGGCGGCAGTTCAGCGACCAAATCCTGGGTGCGGATGTCCGCCTGGCCGCGGCCGGTAAGCCCAACCATCATAGCCAGAGCGCCGACAGCGAGCCCGATAACCAGGGACCGGTTTTTGCTATTCATAGCGCAACGCCTCGATGGGATTAAGTCGGGCCGCCCGGGCGGCCGGGTAGATGCCGAAGAAGAGGCCGATGACGGCCGAAACCCCCACGGCCAGCAGGATCGCGTCGGGGGCGACCACGGTGGGAATCTTCTGACCGTTAATCTCGATGGTGCTGATCAGCCGGGAGAGGGCAAACCCGAGCAGGATGCCCAGGACGCCCCCGGCCACGCTCACCACCACCGCCTCGGTGAGAAACTGAAAGAGGACGTCCCGGCGTCTCGCCCCGACGGCCTTGCGGATGCCGATCTCCCGGGTCCGCTCGGTCACCGAAACCAGCATGATGTTCATGATGCCGATGCCCCCGACCACCAGGGAGATGCCGGCGATGGACCCCAGGAGCAGGGTGAAGATCCCGGTTATCTGGTTGGCCAGGGCCAGCATATCCTCCTGACTGCGGATGATAAAGTCGTCCTGGCTCACCCGGTGCCGCTGACGCAGAATCGCCCCGATGGCCTCGATGGCGTCCCGCATCCGGCCACGGTCGTCCACCTGAACGATGATGGTGTTCACCGTGGGGGAACCGCCCCGGGCCGCCACCTGCCGGGTGATCGTCCGGTAGAAGGTGGTCAGGGGAATGACCACCACGTCGTCCTCGTTACCCAGGGCCCCGGCCCCCTTCCGGGCGAAGACTCCGATTACCCGGAACGTGGCCTGGCCGATCCGGATACGCTGGTCGATGGGGTCCGATTCGGGGAAGAGCTGGTCGGCCACATCGGCCCCGAGGACGGCCACGGCCGAGGCAGCGTCGTACTGCTGCTGGGTAAAGAAATCCCCGGCGGCGAGCTGGTAGTTCCGGACCCACCAGTAGTCCGGGCTGGTGCCAACGATCCGGGTGTTCCAGTTGGTGCCGTTGCCAACGACCTGCCGGAACGTCTGGTTAAAGGGCACTACCGCCGTGACCATTGATAAAAGCTCCGGCTCGCCGGCCAGGGCCATCGCGTCTTCATAGGTGAGGGTCTGAGCCGACCCGAAACCGAGGGCGAGCCCGCCCTGCTGAACCTGGCCCGGGCCGATGAAGAGCAGGTTCGTGCCGATGTTCTGGATCCGGGCTGTGATCTGCTCGTTGGCGCCCCGGCCGACCGAAACCATCGCAATAACCGATCCGACACCGATAACGATCCCGAGCACGGTTAGAAAGGTCCGCAGGCGGTTGACCGAGAGGGCCTGGAGGGCCGTAAGCGTAAGGTCAAAATATTTCGTCATGCCATCTTCCTCCCCAGGGCGGCTTCGGCATCTGTCGGGTTCAGATTCGGCTCGTCCCGGATGATAAGCCCATCCCGCATCTGGATGATCCTCCGGGTGTGACGGGCGACGTCAGCCTCGTGGGTTACGATGACGACGGTCACCCCCCGCTCCCGGTTGAGCCGCTGCAGCACCGCCAGAATCTCGGCGCTGGAGCGGGAATCCAGGTTCCCCGTGGGCTCGTCGGCTAGGATGAGACTCGGGTCGTTGGCCAGGGCCCGGGCGATGGCAACCCGCTGCTGCTGGCCGCCCGAAAGCTGGGTCGGCCGGTGGTCGAGGCGGTCCCCCAGCCCGACCAGCTCCAGAAGCTCGACGGCCCGCCGCCGGCGCGCCGGCCGGGAAATCCCGGCGTAAATCATCGGCAGTTCCACCTGCTCGATGGCCCGCAGACGGGGAAGGAGGTTGAAACTTTGAAAGACGAACCCGATCTTGCGGTTGCGGATCACGGCCAGGTCGTCATCTGAAAGCCGGCTGACGTCAGTGCCTTCCAGCAGGTAGCGGCCTGAGGTCGGCTGGTCGAGACAGCCCAGGATGTTCATCAGGGTCGACTTGCCCGACCCCGACGGGCCCATGATCGCCACCAGCTCGCCCGGGTTTACCTCCAGGCTCACCCCGGCCAGGGCGGTCACTTCCACCTGCCCGAGGCTGTAAATCTTGGTCACATTCTGGATCAGGATAAGGGGCGGCATCGTAGAGCCTCACCGCCCGCCTGGTGGACCGCCGAAGCCGCCTCCGCCGAAGCCGCCGAAGCCAGTCGGAACCCGCGGCTGGGCGGTTGTGGTGCCGGGGATGACGACCCGCTCCCCTTCCTTCAGGCCCGAAACTATCTCCGTAAGTTGGTCGTTGCTCAGGCCGGTCTGGACGTCCCGCCGCTCGGTCCGGCCGCCGTCCACCAGCACCTCGACGTAGCGGGTCCGGCCCTGGGTGCGCACGGCCCGGTTCGGAACAGCCAGAACGTTCTGGCGCTGGTCGTAGATGATGCTCACCAGCACCGTCATTCCGGGCCGGAGGGGCAGGGGCTGACCGGGCTGGGCCTGAATCTGAACCTGGACCTGGTAGTTAACGACGCCCTGCTGGATGGTCGCGGTCGGGGCGATGGCCGAGACTCGACCCTGAAACTGCTGGCCGGGCAGGTTGTCGCTGGTAATCCGCACCGGCAGGCCCACCTTCACCTTGCCGATATCGGCCTCGTCGACGTTCACATCTACCCGCAGGGACGAAAGGTCCGTAAGCACCACAATGGGCCCGCCGGCCGTGGATGTTTGCTCGCCGGGGTTGACATTGACCGCCGCCACAACCCCGTCGAAGGGGGCCCGAAGCACGGCATTGTCCAGGTTATTGCGGGCCTGCTGGAGGCTGGCCTCGGCCTGCCGAACCTGCTCCCGGGCGACGGCAACGTCGTTCGGGTCCGCACCCTGGAGCGCCTTGTCCAGCTGGGCCTTAGCCTGGGCCACCGCGGCCTCGGCCGACTTCAGGTTCGCCTGCTCGTTCAGGGCCTGCTGAAGCTGGTCGAGCTGCTGCTTGGCCTGGATCATGGCGGCCTCGGCCGCCTTGATCTGGCTCTGGTCGGCGAGCTGGGCCTTCTTCGCCTCCAGGGCCTGCTTCGCCTGCTCCACCTGCGCCTGGGCCGCTTTGATCTGGTCCTCGGTGGGCCCGGCTGTCTTCGCCTGGTAGGCGGCCAGGGCGGCCTGATAGGCCGCCTGGGCCTGGGCCAGGGCTTTGGCCTCGGGCCGGTCGGCGGCATCCCGCCGGTTGGCGACCCGGTTGTAGGCCGCCTGGGCCTGGTCGAGCTGAGCCTTCGCCTGGTCGAGCTGGGCCTTGGCGGCGGCGACGTCGTTGGGGTTCGGCCCGGCCAGGAGCTGGTTGAGCCGGGCAACGGCGGCGTCATACTGAGCCTGGAGGGCCGCCAGGTCCTGACTGGCCGTGGGCGGGTTTATCAGGTTCTGGTATTTTGCAACGGCGGCGTCGTAGTTGGCCTGGGCGGCCTTAAGCTGGTCCTCGGTGGGGAGGGCGGCCCTGGCCGCCTCGTACTTTGCCAGCGCCGAGTCGTAGGCGGCCTGGAGTGACTGGATGTCTTCCGGCTTGGGGAGCTGAAGGAGCTGTTGGAGTCTAAAACGGGCGATGTTAAGGCTGGCCTCGGCCTGGGTTACCTGGGCCTGAAGGTCGGTGGTATCCAGGGCGGCGAGGGGGTCGCCCTGCTTCACCACGTCGCCGACCTTCACGTAGACCTCTTTGACGATGCCGGAGGTTTTAAACGTAAGCCTTGCCTGGTTCGGGGCGGCGACCGTTCCCGACGCGTTGACAGTGGCCAGGATGTTGGTTCGCTGAACCGGGACGGTCTGAAGCTGGGCGGTCTCGGCCGGCCGGCTGAGCACCCGGGTGTAGACCAGGTACCCGGCTGCGGCCAGCAGAACTACCCCGGCGGCCGCAAGAAGCAGGCGGTTTCCCCACAGCCGCCGCCAGAGGCCGTTGACCTTACCGGCAAGGGTGGTTTCGGCCATGTCAGGTTCTCCTCGTCAAAAGCTTTGGCTTCACCCCTTCGGCCGCCGGCTGGTCGGGGGCCGGCTGCCAGATGGCGAATTCGGTGCCGCTTTCGGGGTCGCTGTCGACCTGAATTATACCGCCCTGGGCCTGAACGATTTCCCGGCTGATGGCAAGCCCCAGACCCAGGCCGTGGTGATTCCGGTGGTAGAAACGCTGAAAGATCTTGTCCCGGTCGGACTCGGGAATGAACGAGCCGCTGTTGAAGACCCGCACCCAGACGCCGGCCCGGTGCTGGTAGTCGCCCGCCCCAACCGTTACCCGGACGACGCCGCCGGCTGGCGTGTGCTGAACGGCATTTTTAAGCAGGTTGGTGAGGACCTGTTCGGTGCGGGTCGGGTCGACCAGGGCCTGGGCTGGCCCGTCAGCCGCAAATTCAAACCGAATGGTGCCGGCAGAGTTCCGCTCAAACCGGCGCAGGCACGTCCGGGCCAGTTCGGTCAGGTCCACCGGTTCAGGGTTAAAGGGGACCTGATTTGCCTCGAGCCGGGAAAGGAAGAGGAGGTCATTGACCAGCCGGTCCATCCGGTCGGCCTCGTCGAGGATGATCTGGGCCACCTCGGCCACTTCGGACGGCGAACTTACGGCCTGCTCGGTCAGGGCCTGGGCGAAACCCTTTACCGAGGTGAGAGGGGTTCGGAGCTCGTGGGAGACATCGGCCAGGAAGTTTTTAAGGGTCCGGTACGACCGGCTGACCTCCTGGCTCATCTGATTGAAGGCCTCGGCCAGCTGGATGGTCTCCCGGGTGCCCCGGACCGGGACTGTCTGGTCGAACTCGCCGGCCGCCATCCGGGTGGCGGCCTGGGTGAGCTCGGCCAGGGGCTGAGCAATGGACCGTGCCAGGAGCCACGAGATGCCTGCCGAGACGGCCAGGGCGCCCAAGCCGGCCAGGCTCAGGCTCGGCAGAAGGGTCAGCCAGCCTTGCCGCAGGCTCGAATTCGGGGTTCCCACCGCGACAATGCTGGTGATGCCCCGGAACGGCCGCATCGAAACCGCCGGCACGACCGCAAAGGTGTGGCCCCAGGCCTCGACCCAGACGGTGCCCGCCGACCGGGTCGCCGAGGTCAGGTCGACCCGGTGGCCCTCGAAGTCCCGGCCGGTATCGGCCATTACGGTGCCGGCCTGGTCCAGGATGAGCACTCGGATCCCCAGCTCGCTGGCGTCGTCCCGGAGAAGGTCGGCGATGGCGGCCGGCGACTGGCCCTGGCGCTCCAGGGCGGCCACCTGAACGGCGACGGGCCGGCTCAGCTCGGCGATGCGGGCGACCCGGGCCTGAAGCTGGTAATGCTGAAGGACCCAGAGGAAGCCAGCACCGGCCAGTAGTAGGCAGACGAAAATTACAAACGTGAACGCTAGAAAGATCCTTGCCCGCAGCGTCATTCGCGTACTACGAGTTTATAACCCGCCCCCCGAACGGTTTGGATTTCGACCCGGCTGCCGGCAAGCTTCTGCCGCAGCCAGGCGATGTGCACATCCACGGTGCGGGTATCCCCGGTGAAATCGTAACCCCAGACCTGATTGAGAAGCCGGTCCCGGTCCAGAACAATCCCGGCGTTGCGGGCCAGGGTTGCCAGCAGGTCGAATTCCTTGGCCCGGAGCTGAATGGGCTGGTCGCCGATGAAGGCCTCCCGCCGGTTGGTGTCGACCACCAGGTCGCCGACCCGAATCGGGCCGTCGGCCCGCATCCGCCCTTCGGATCGGCGCAGGACGGCCCGCACCCGGGCGAGAACTTCCCTGGGGTTAAACGGCTTGGTGATATAATCGTCGGCCCCCATCTCCAGCCCGACAATCTTATCGATGTCCTCGTCCCGGGCGGTGAGCATGATGAGGGGGATATCGCTTTCAGCCCGGACCCGGCGGCAGACTTCCAGGCCGTCAATATCGGGCAGTTTGAGGTCGAGGACGATCAGGTCGGGCCGGAGGGAGCGGGTCTTGCGCAGGGCCTCCTCGCCGTTGGCCGCCGTCTCGACCTGAAAGCCGGACCGGCTCAGGTAAAGCTTTAAAAGCTGGGTAATATTCGGTTCGTCGTCAACGACCAGAATTGTTGCGGCCATCGCCAACCCCATCCCCGGCAGACTTTTCTCTTCTGATCTTGCCGGAGGACGTTTAAAAATTTATTAAAACCGTGTAAAACGCGGCTTTCAGCCGGTCCGGAGCCGGTAGCCGATGCCCGGTTCGGTGATGATAAACCGTGGATTTTGGGGGTCTGGTTCGAGCTTGCGGCGCAGTTGGGCCATGTAGACATGGAGATAGTGGGATTCGTCGCCGTACTCGGGGCCCCAGACCTCCCGGAGAAGCATCCGGTGAGTCACCACCTTGCCGGCATACCGGGCCAGGGTCTTGAGCAGGTTAAATTCCGTCGGGGTCAGCCGGACCTCCTGACCGTCGCGGGTGACCTGTCTTCGGGCCAGGTCGATGGCGAGTCCGTTAATCCGGATTACCGGCTCGTTCTGGGCAAGGGGTCCGGCCGCGTGGCGGAGGGCGACCCGGATCCGGGCTAAAAGCTCGCTCACGCTGAAGGGTTTGGTCAGGTAGTCGTCGGCCCCGGCCTCGAGGGCTTCGACCTTGTCCCGGTCATCGCTCCGGACTGAGAGGATAATAATTGGAGTTGTTGATGCACTCCGGACCTCCCGGATGATGTCCAGACCGGGAATGTCGGGTAGGCCCAGGTCCAGCAGGATGACGTCGGGCCGGCGCCCGTAGAAGAGGGAAAGGGCCTCCTGACCGGTCTCGGCGGTGATGACCTCGTAGCCGTGACCGGTCAGGTAGGTCTTTAAGGCCCGCAAGATCTCCTTTTCGTCGTCAACGGCCAGAATGCGTGCGCCTGGCACGGTCTCACCTCACCCCAAGCGAGGTTTGCTCCGGCACCCCGGCGCCGAGGGGCAGGGTAAAGCTTATCGTCGCCCCGCCGCCCGGGGTGGTCTCCGCCCAGATTTTACCCCCGTGGGCCTCCACCAGCCCCCGGGCTACGGCCAGGCCCAGGCCGATGCCCCGGGCGCCCCGGTAGAACCGGTCAAAAACCATCCCCTGCTCGTCCGGGGGGATTCCGGGTCCGTGGTCGACAACGCTTACCCGAACGGCCCCATCAGCCGTCCGGGCCACAACCCGGACCTCGGTGCCGGGCGGGGCGTATTTAAAGGCGTTCTCGAGCAGGTTTGAAAGCACCTGGTCAACCTGGACGTAATCGAGGGGCACCGGTGGCAGGTCGTCGGGGACGTCGACGACAACCCGGTGGTCGGCGGCCAGCGGGCGCATCCGGCCGACCACATCGTTCACCAGCTCGGCCAAGGGGTAAAGCTGCTTGTTCGGGCGCAGCACCCCGGCCTCCAGCCGGGACATTTCCAGGAGGTTCTCAATGATGCGGTTGAGCCGGTCGGTCTCCCGGTCAATGGCCAGGGCCAGCTCCCGGCGGACGGTGGGCTCGGCCGCAACCTCTTCCTGGAGGAGGCTTCCGACCGCGGCCTTGATCACGGCCAGGGGCGTGCGCAGGTTGTGGGAAACCGAGTGCAGGAGGGTCGTTTTAAGCTCATCGGCCTGGCGCAGAACGTCGGCGGCGATAGCCTCCTCCCGCAGCCGGGCCCGCTCGATGGCCTGGGCAACCTGATGGGCAACCCCGGCGATGGTCCGGTCCTCATCCCGGGTAAACGGTGGGTAGCCGGCCTGTCGGGTCAGGCCGAGGACCCCGACGGTCCGGTCCCCGACCCGGAGGGGGACCAGAAACGTCCGACTGGTAAGGCTGCCGCCTGGCCCGGTCCGGGCCGACCCGACCAGCCGGATCCAGCGGCCGGGGCGGGTCGGGATGCCCAGGTAGGTGGCCGGCCGCCCCTGGGCAATGACGGACGCCGCCGTCTCGGCTGCTCCTACCGGGAAGTCCCCCTCGATGGCGCAAGGCCGAAGCCGCCCCTTGGCATTGGCCAGGAGAATTGCGCACCCGGTCAGGTTGAGTTCAGCCCGCAGACGCCCCACCACCGCCTTGAGGGCCTGTTCGGGGCTTTCGGCGCCGTTGAGCATCCCACTCACCTGGTAGAGCAGGACGGCAGCCTGCTCCCGGCGGCGGGCCTCCTCGGTGCGCTGCCGGAGCCGGCCGGCCAGCTGGCCGGCCACCAGGGCCGTCGCCAGGAAGAGATAGAGGGCCACCCACTCGGCCGGGTCAGCGATACCGGGACCAATGGGCGGGACGCAGCACCAGTCGTAGGTGACCACGGCCCCGAAGGAAGCCAGAACTGCCGGCCCGATCCCAAAGGCGCTGGCCACCCCCAGCACCACCAGCAGGTAAAGCATCAAGCTGTTGCCGGTGGTCAGGTAGCCGCTTAAAAGGTTAATAACCGGCGTCGCGACCAGGACCGCCAGGACCGCCGCCCCATAGCCGAGAACGGTTCGTCGATTCGCCCGGACGACCGTCACCAACCGCTCTGATAAATTAAATCCGTTTCCCATCCCCAAATCTGATCATAACACCAGGTCCCCGGGGATTTTGGTTAACCCTTTAGGAAGGCCGGTCAGGTTTTGAGCCAATTTTAAGGCCCGCCTGGGTACGCTGTCTCATTGGGCAGGTTGCATGCACCAAGATAATCGCCGCGGTCAAAGCAACGAAGGGGCCGAGCCCAGCGACCGGAGAATAACTCCCGACCTGGAGACGACCGAGGTTGCCGCCGGTCGGCGGCCGGGGACCCGCTATGTTCGGATTGTGCGGCCCTTTGCCCGCGAGTTCCGGCGGCGGGGCCGGGGCGAGCTGGTGGCCACCGAGCGAGTGCTCGCGCCCCGGACGCCGGCCCGCAGGGCCCTGGAGACCCTCCGGCGGGTCCTCATCGGCCGGCGGATACCCACCGAGCGGGAGCTCCACGAGCGGGTCGGGGTCCTGAAGGGGCTTGTCATCCTCTCCCCGGATGCCATGTCCTCGGCCGCCTACGGCCCGGAAGAGATAATGCGGGTGCTGGCCGTGGCCGGGGCGGCCGCCTTAAGCCTCACCTTCCCCGTGGCGGCGGCGATAACGGTTCTGCTGGCCATAGTCGCCACCTCATACCGGCAGACGGTGCTGGCCTATCCCACCGGCGGGGGAAGTTACATCGTCGCCAGCGATAATCTGGGTCGGCTTCCGGGCCTGGTGGCCGCGGCCGCCCTCCTCACGGATTACGTGCTTACCGTGGCCGTATCGGTTACGGCCGGGGTGGCGGCGGTGGTTTCGGCCTTCCCGGACCTTTTCCCCTACCGGGTGGGCCTGAGCGTCGGGGCCGTAACCCTGCTAGCCCTGGCCAACCTGCGGGGCATCCGGGAGGCGGCCAACCTCTTTCTCGTCCCGGTGTATCTTTACATTTTCAGCCTGCTGGGTCTGGTGGGCCTGGGCCTTTACCAGATCGTCACCGGCACCGTCGGACCCTACGAGCCGCCCCCGAGAGCCCTGACCGGAACGGAGCTTGGGGCCGAGGCCCTCTCGGTCTTCTTAATGCTGAGGGCTTTCGCCTCCGGCTCGGTGGCCCTGACCGGGGTCGAGGCCATCGCCAACGGCGTGCCCATCTTTAAGCCCCCTGAGGGGAAGCACGCCGCCCAGGCCCTCATCCTGCTGGCCCTCATTTACGGCGCCATCCTGCTGGGCATCGGCTTCATCGCCGCCCACCTGCAGCTCATCCCCGACCCGGAGGAAGTTGAGACCGTCCTCAGCCAGGTCGCCCGCACCCTGGCCGACCGCTCCTGGTTTTACTACCTGGTCCAGTTCGCCACGATGGGGATCCTGCTCATCGCGGCCAACACGGCCTTCGCCGACTTCCCCCGACTGGCCAGCATCCTGGCCAAGGACATGTGCTTCCCGCGGTTCTTTGCCCGCCGGGGCGACCGGCTCGCCTTCGACAACGGCATCATCCTGCTGGCCGCCCTGGCCGTCGTCTTAATCGTGGCCTTCGACGGAAGCGTAACCCAGCTGGTGCCCCTCTACGCGGTGGGGGTCTTCGTCGCGTTCACCCTCTCCCAGGCGGGAATGGTGGTCCACTGGCGGCGGGAAAAGGGGCCGGGCTGGAGGCTCCGGGCCGCCGTCAACGGCCTGGGGGCCCTGGCCACCGGGGTGGTGACGGTGGTGGTCGGGGCTACCAAGTTCGCCCTGGGCGCCTGGGTGGTAATCGTCGTCATCCCGACCCTGGTGGCCTTAATGCTCGCCATCCACCGCCACTATCGGTTTATCGAGGACATGCTCACCATCGACCGCCCGGAGGCGGCCTTAAGGCCCCTGCGGGGCCTGCGGGTGGTGGTGCCCGTGGCCTGGGCCGACCGGGCCGCCCTTAACGCCCTGGCCTTTGCCCGCCAGCTTGCCTCCGACGTCGTGGCCGTCCACGTCAGCCCCGACTCGGTCGAAGCCGCCCGCCTGCGCCGGCGCTGGGCGGAGCTGGGCATCGACCTGCCCCTGGTCGTCATCGACTCGCCCTACCGGGCGGTGGTTGAGCCCCTGCTGGCCTTCATCGATGCCCTGCGCCGGGAAGACCCTAAAACCCCGGTCGTGGTGGTCCTGCCCGGAGTCGTCCCCCGCTGCCCCTGGCAGTACTTGCTGCACAATCTTACCGCCCTCCGCCTCAAGCTGGCCCTCTTTTTCCGGCCCAACGTGGTCGTGGTGGACGTGCCCTACCACCTCGGGCCGGCCGAGGAGTGGTAGTTTCCCCGGCCGGCAGCCGGAACCCCGGGCCGTGTATCATAGTCTTAGAAGACCATGCCCAAATCCCGGACCGTTTTTATCTGCCAGAACTGCGGCGCGGAAAGCCCCAAGTGGCTCGGCCGGTGCCCGGACTGCGACCAGTGGAACACCTACGTTGAAACCATCCTCCAGGCGCCGTCACCGGACAAGCGTCCGGCGGCGAAGGCGGCCGCCGTCGCTGTTTCCCACCTCGAAGCCCGGCCCCTGCCCCGGATTTCGACCGGTATCTCCGAATTTGACCGGGTCCTCGGCGGGGGTTTGGTACCTGGGGCCGCGGTCCTCCTCGGGGGCGACCCGGGCATCGGCAAATCCACCCTCCTTTTGCAGGCGGCGGACCTGCTGGCCGGTCAGGGCCGGCAAGTCTGGTACGTTTCGGGTGAGGAGTCGGTGGAGCAGATAAAACTGAGGGCCGACCGGCTTGGGGTCCGGTCAGCGAGCCTTTACCTGCTGGCCGAGACCTCCCTGGAAACCATCCTCGACCACCTGGACGCGGCCCGCCCGGATGTGGCCATTTTTGACTCGATTCAGACCCTGGCCAGCGAGCAGATTCCGGGCCTACCGGGCGGTGTAAGCCAGGTTCGGGAGTGCGCCCAGGCCATAATCCGCTGGGCGAAGACCACCCGGACGCCGGTCTTCATCGTGGGCCACGTGACCAAGGAAGGCACCATTGCCGGTCCGCGGATTATCGAGCACCTGGTCGATGTCGTCCTTTACCTGGAAGGGGACCGCTACCAGGCTTACCGGGTCCTGCGTGGCGTCAAGAATCGGTTCGGGTCGACAAATGAGATCGGGGTCTTCGAGATGGGCGAGCAGGGTCTGACGGAGGTTGCCAATCCGTCCCTCTTCTTCCTGGCCGAGCGGAACCCGGAGCTTCCCGGATGCGTCGTGACGGCCACCCTGGAGGGGACCCGCCCCCTGCTTGTCGAGGTTCAAGCCCTTACCGCCTACAGCACCGTCGGCATCCCCCGCCGGGTTGCCCACGGCATCGACCCTAACCGGCTGATTCTGCTCGGGGCGGTGCTCACCCGCCGGGCCGGCCTGGCCCTGAGCAACCAGGATATTTACGTGAACGTTACGGGCGGCCTCCGGGTTGAGGAGCCGGCGGTCGACCTGGCCGTGGTGCTGGCCATCGTCTCCAGCTTTAAAGACCGGCCCCTTCGACCGGACCTGGTGGTCTTCGGGGAGGTCGGGCTGGGGGGTGAACTGCGGCGGGTCGCCCAGGTTGAGCGGCGGCTGACCGAGGCCCTCAGGCTCGGTTTCCGGGCCTGCCTGCTCCCGGCCGGGCCTACGTCCCGGGTCCAGGGGATCGAACTCATACCCGCCCGGACGGTCCGCGACGCCATCAGGCTGGCCCTGGAATAGGCCACGCCATGAGGTCGGAGCTGGTTGTTCGGCTCGTCGGGATGGTCGCCCTGGCTTACGCCGGCTTCCGGCTCGGGGTCTACCTGGCCCTGGAACCGGCCGACCCTGAAGCCCTCCGGGCCCTGATCGCCATTACCCTGGCCGGGGCGGGCATCGGCCTGCTCGTCACCCCATATTTGACGACCCGACCCCTACGCCGGATTCGGGATCAGTTGCGGACCGTCTCCGCCCAGGATCTGGTCGCCGGCACGGTCGGACTGGTGGTGGGGCTGGTCATTGCTGCCCTCCTGGCCCTGCCGCTGTCGCTTCTGCCGGCACCCTTCGGGCAGGTTCTGCCCTTTCTGGCCAGCCTGGTTCTCGGCTACTTCGGGGCCACCCTGATGGTCTGGCGCAAGCTGGAGCTCGTCCAGTTCCTCACAAATCCCTGGCGTCTGGCCAGCCAGCCGGCCTCCGCGTATGTCCTGGTCGATACCAGCGTCCTGATCGATGGACGGGTCGAGGCGGTTTACCGGACCGGCTTCATTCCGGGCACCCTGCTGATTCCGAACTTTGTGCTGAATGAGCTCCAGCAGGTCGCCGACTCGCCCGATCCCCTCCGGCGCGGCCGGGGCCGGCGGGGCCTGAGCGTTCTCAACCGCCTCCGGCGCGACCCCTCGGTGCCCGTCATTATCTCGGACCTTGATGTCGAAGACGCAGTCGGGGTTGACGAGAAGCTGGTTCAGGTTGCCCGCACCCACCACTGGCCGCTCCTGACCTGCGACGCGAATCTCCAGCGGGTGGCCGAAATCCGGGGCGTAAGGGTCCTCAACCTGAACGAGCTTGCTAACACGCTTCGGCCGCTGGTAATGACCGGAGACGAGGTTACCCTGCGCATCGTTCAGGAGGGCAAGGAGGCGGGACAAGGGATCGGCTACCTGGACGACGGGACGATGGTGGTCGTCGAGGGCGGGCGCAAATTTATCGGCAGCGAGGTGGACGTCGTCATCACCCGGGTTCTTCAGACCCAGACCGGCCGGATGGTCTTCGCCCAGCCGAAGGAAGGGGTGCCGGCCCGTGGGCAGGCGTAGTCCTCGCCTGTCGGCGGTCCTGGTCGGGGCCGGCCGGGGCGAGCGGCTCGGCCGGGAAAAGCTCTTTGTTTGCCTGGCCGGCCGACCGGCGATAAGCCTTGCGGTTGAGGCCTTTGAGGCCGCCGACTTTGTGGACGAGGTCGTTCTCGTTGTCCGGTCCGAGCATGTGCCCAGGGTACGGGCCATGGTCGGCGAAAACGGCTGGCGGAAGGTGTCCGCAGTCGGACCGGGCGGTCCCCG
>Ga0079992_138007_pt1 | contig 22761 bp, 56 predicted proteins | sample FaiFalFF_MnMetaG_3_FD_69197 | JGI IMG/M metagenome (GOLD analysis project Ga0079992, IMG submission 69197) | Freshwater microbial communities from Yellowstone National Park, Wyoming, USA - Fairy Falls B (FF_Mn_B) MetaG (SPADES assembly) (version 2) | ecosystem: Environmental > Aquatic >... | reverse complement strand
CCCGAGATAACGATAGATACAAAAAATAGATGTATAGATTTTAATCTAATGGATGTTGACATCGAAAGTGGACATTTTGCATTATCGTTTCATGAACTTTTAGATTTGGCTAAAGAAGTTATGAATAAGATAAAAATTGATATGATATGCGATACTTGTAAGCAACAGAGAAAGGATATAAAGCAACATATTATATATATTTGTGAAAAATGCTTAAAGGACTTAGGATGGGGATGATAAAATGCCTTATTGGTTTGAAATGCAAAAGCTTCGCGTTGGAAAAGAAAACGATAGAAGAAGAGTTTTAACAGATGAGCAAATTCAGAAAATAAAATTTTTAAGGTTAGTCAAAAACATGCCGATAAGAGCTTTATCAAGAATGTTTGGTGTAGATAGAAATACTATAAAATGGCATACAGACCCAAGCTTTAGAGAAAAATACTATGAAAGAAGGAAAAAAGCTAATTACTATTATGATAGAGAAGCCCATAGAATTTATGTGAAAAGATATAGAGAACATTTGAAAGAAATTTATGGTATTAAGAGATGATATTGTTTGGAGATGAGCCCAAGACGATAGTTTTAATTTAAGAAAACTAAAAAAATAAATATGGATAAGGTATCTGTTCAAGCAATATATTATGTATTTAATACACTTTGGAGAGGTCCAGGACAAACAACAGCTATGGATGCTGATTCTTTAGCTTATTCCATAGGTTGGAGTAGGGGATACACAAGAAAAGTTTTAGAAGATATGTATAAGCTCGGCTTAGTTTTTACAGTTCCAGAAAGACCAGAAATAGAAAAAGAAATACCTATTCTATGGGCATTAACGAAAGAAGGAATGGATTTAGCGGATAAGGTATTTAAAAACATAAAGCAGTGGAGAGAAATTATAATTAGTTATCTGAAATCTAAGGGGGTGGAACATGAGTAAAATAAGAGAAGATGTTGCACAAATAATAGTTGGGTTGTTGGCAGAAAAAGTAGCACCTGCAATAAAGGAATATGTCACTGAAAATATAGCTAAGTATTTGCCAGATATAGATGAGCTAGAAAGAGGAATTATTACATCTGACAGAATTTTAGCTAAAACCTTAGTTGATGACTGGAGAAACTATAAAAGCATACAAATAGCTTTGGACGAAATGATGTTGAGAGAGATGAATCCAGAAAGAAGGACGATGCTAAAATTTCTATGGGAAAAAGCAATTGAAAAAGCAGATGAATTATTGAATAAAGCTACCTTAACAAAAGCAAGAGTAGAAACACTAGAGCAATTTGGATTAAGAATGCATGAAAACAAGCTTTTACCTATATTATATACAGCAATTCCTTTAATACTATTACTTATTTTGCCAAAACAATAATTAAATTATGCCAATTAGAATTAAGGATATAAGAGAAGATGTAAAGAGAGATTTAGAAAGAATTTGGAAACAAAGAGAATTTAAAATGACTTTTCCCGAATTCTTAGCTTTATATGTTTGGGCTTACAACAGAGCTGATGAAGTAGGAATTCCAGATCCTGAAACTCTTGTTTTTGAACTTTTTGACGAATTAGACCCAAGCTTAAGCTATTCTGAAAATCAAGCTATTTTGGAAACCAAGCTTTTAACTTTTATACCTACAGTTGTTCAAATTCCTGAATTAGAAGAGCATAAAGCGAAAGTTGAAGATTTGGAAAAAAGGATAGAAGAGTTAGAAAAAATAGTTCCTTTAGAAGAAATAGAAAGGTTGAGAGAAGATATTAAGGAATGGAGGGAAAGATATAAAGAAGCAAAGAAATTGTTTGAAGAAATTAAGAGAACACCAGGATTAACTGAAGAAGATGTAGTAAGAATAATAAGGGAGCAATTGAAAGAATTTGGAAAAGCTATAGGACCTGCACTAAAGACTTTATCTACAAAAATGAGAAGAATTGAAGAAAGGATTGTTAGGCCAGAAGTTAGACCAGCAACAATAGAAGAAGCTTTTTAAGAATTGGGTCCTCCAGCACCTTTTCATTCAACAGAATTGCCACCTTTAGGAAAACAAGTTTTAGACCATATAAAAACAATTTTAAGTTTAAGTTTCGATAAGTTTATTAGAGAGAAGGGTTTAGAGCCTGCTAAATTAACAACTGAAGAACTTTTCAATTTAGAAAGAGAATTTACTCAATTAAGCAAAGAAAGTTTGGATTCATTAGCAAGACAATTTTATCCCAGCTTTCCAAGACAATATTCATATTTTAGATGGTGGTTACAGAGAGTTGAAAGTTGGAGAGAATGGTGGAGAAGGTTGGCATAATATGGTAGAATATGAACTTGTTGTTAGGGATGGTAAACCTTATCTTAGAAAAAAGTTTTATAGAGGTATTGATATTAGTCCAAATAGATTACAGCATATAATTAATTTTTCTGAAGCTGCACATAGTGGCTATGGTTTAAGTTATGAGGAATTCATCCAGCATGTTAGAAATTCTGTTAAACCTGTTGGTAGAAAGGTAAAAGAAAGGATAATTGAAATGTCAACAAGCAATTTTATAAGATTATTATTAGAATTTCAAAGAAGAGGTATAGTACCAAAATTACCTCCTAACTATAAAATAATATTTGAGAGACCTGTTGTAAAGGTTAAAATTCCTGAAAAGCCATTAGAAGCTTTAGAGGTGATATTATAGCAGAAATAAAGCATGTGAAAAGAAGGGTAGAAGCAAGTGTTTTTGAAGATGTGGAAGAAATTAAAAAATTAACCTTAGAGCAAATAAGAAAAGAGCCAAGATGGAAATTGATTTGGATGCTTTTTGAAGAAAAAAAGAAAATGTTTCCCGAATTACCAGATGAAATCTTATTAGAACAACTTAAACAGCAAATAATAATGATTAGACAATTATCTAGGTTTGGTTTATTATAATCTTTACATAATTTTAATTATGGTATTGACACTGGAAGAGTTTAAAGAGTTGGTTGAAGAAGCAATCAAAGCTGGTAAAGACCCAAGCATAATAGAGTGGGATAAGGATTACCTTCACAATATCGTTAAAATAAGAAAACAATAAATTTAAATACTACAAAATATATATTAGAGAGATAGATTTTGGTTAATTTAAAATTTAAAAAGGGGTGATTTATGGCCGTAGTTCCATTAGGTGGAAGTTTAGTATTAATGCAGGGATTTGCTAGACAAAAAGCTATAGCAAGAAAACCAAGAAAAAAGGCACGAGCATTTGCATTTAGACGCTATGTCGTGCCTTCAGAAACGAAAGAATCATTACCAGCAAGGATTGCTTTAGCAGAAGCTGCCCATGAAGCATATGGTAAGAGCTTTGAAGAAGTAATAGCTAATGTAATTACAAAAACCAGTGGAAAAGATTATGGAGGGAAAGCAAAGAGAGCAAAACTAAGAGAAGCAAGGCATGTTGCTGCAGCTGCTAACATTTCAAGAATGAAAGCAAAGTTGGCCACATTAACAGCTTAAAATAGGTGATTAAAAAATGCACGCAAGAGATGTAGGAAAAGTACTTGGTGGATTAGCTGTCGGGAAACTTGAAGATAGATTCATTCCAGTATCTTTCAATCTAATGGGTGTTGACATAGTAAGATTGGGTTTGGGTGTAGGACAAATAGCTGCAGCAGCTCTCTTAGAAGACAGAGTTAGGGGTGTGGGTAAAGACTTCCTGGATTTGGTTGGAGTTGCAGGAGCAAGCTTAGTAGTTGAGCAAGTAGCTAAAATAACATTACCAAGTGCAGCACCTGCTGCAGTTCCAACTGCTGTAGCACCAGCACCAACTACAGTCCCTGAACCTGTACCAACTGCAGTCCCTGCATTCTTTTAAAGTGTAGAGAAAATTAAGAGAAGAAAATTTACTTAGATTTTACTTTAGTTCTTTTTCTTTTTTTATCTAAATTCTAATTTTTCCGGTATTGATTTTAGAGCCATTTTTACGAAATCATCCATATTTTTAACTATTCCCTGTGATTTTAATGTGTAAAACCTTTTTCTAAACTCTGCTATTGTACTTTCAGAACATCTAATACATAGTATTTTCTTTTTTCTGTTGTTACTAAAGGGTTGTGGTATTTCCACAGGAAAACGCTGTATACTTGGCTTATGTGGCTTATATTTGAAAAACTTAATATCCTGGAATTTCTTGTTCAACATTTCATTTAGGCTTATAAGTTTATATCCATATTTGTTTATAAGTAAAACCATTACTGGCTTTTTTATGTTTAGATCCCCAAGTTTTCTGATTTTAGTATCTCGGAAAGTAAAGAATTGAGTTTTTGAACTTGGATTTCTAATTTTTACAACAATAGCATAATTCTTTCCATCCCTTATAGCGTCAATATCATATAAAGAATACCATTCTTTTCTTATTTTTATATCTCTGAAACCTTCTAATTTTAGGATGCTAATAGCTTTTTTCATATTAGCATCTAAATGGGAATTGTTATTCATATATTACTATTATCATTTAATCTTTTTAAGCTTAATTTTCTAAAAATAATTCGTATGGTAACGCTATTACATTTAACAGATGATGAAAAATTAAGTAGAGAAGAGGAACTTAAGAAAAAGCTAATAGCAAAAGCTTTGGAAAAGAAAATAGCAACAAGAGCAACAGATTTGGCTGTTAGAGATATTTTACCAGATGTAGATTTGGGATATTCGGCTAAGAAATGGGAGACTGGAACATTACCAGCATTTACTTTTTCAACTGTAGTTAATAAGAGATTGGAAGATACTAAAGTTATTGGGTTTGTTGGTGTTAGAGATTTAAAAGGTGGTATAGGAACAGGAATAACAAGTGTAATTAGATTTAAAGTTGGTCCTGGAGCTGCAAAAGTTAGGAGAGTATTTCAAATACAAGGAATAGAATCTGAAGAGGAAAAAGAAGGATATTTTGAAGAAGATATAATATATGAAAATGGACAGCATGTTGGAATTGATTTCTATAATGTAGCTGATGGAGTTAGTAATTTACAATTAATTGGTTTTGTTGTTGAACCTAAAGGTGAATTGGTAGCTCAAGGGTGAAAACATGCCGGTTACAACTAAACTTTCATTAGAGAAGGTTAAGGGAACAATAGAATCTGTGAAAAGGTTTTTGAAGAGTTTGGCAGTAAAAAAAGGGGTAGCTGCAAGCGAAGCTGATGTAGTGCTTCGTGACATTTTACCAGCTACCGATTTAGGTTTTACAAATGAAGATTTTGCAGTGACTTTATCAACACCTAACGCTTTCAATACTGTTGTTAATCGAAGACTTGGAAGTAAGAAAGAGCTAGTAATTTTTGGAGTTAGAGATATTTCAACTACACCAATTGTTTCTGCAATTAAATTTGCAAAAGGTCCTGATGGAGCAATAACTAAGGATATAGTTGAAATAGAAGGTTTGGAAACACAGAAAGAGAGAGAAGTTATATTCAACACACCAATTAAATATGAAGATGACGAGCATATGTTTATCCAATACTTTGCAAAAGCTGCAGGTACAGCAAGATTAGTTTTGCTTGGAGTAGTAGCTGAACCAAGAGGAGAATTATCAAGTGAATAAAAATTTCCTAAAGAGTAAACTTTAAGTATTTGTAATTCTAATTATTTTTTAGATAGATAGAGTGGTAAAATGCCTGCATTTCAACCTGAATTCAAACCTGTTGCAAATGTAGGAGAGAATATTCTATTATTACCAGAAAATGAGCCATTTAAAATAGTTGAAATAATAGCATTGCCAACAATAATTTTAGATTTTGGACCATTAACAGCAAATACTAAGGATACTAGCGTAATAGATATAGTTACAGATAAGTTGGAAATGGAAAAAGAGCATTTGGCTCAATTTAGAATGGTTTTACTTGATGATTTTGAAATAGAATTCTTCCAGCCAAAAACTGTTAAAAGGTGGACTACAAGAAACTTATCTGCTGTTCTCGATAAACATTTAGAGAGAATTCCAGATGCTTTACATTTAACAGAATGGTTCCAGTTTGAAAATAAGAGTGCAGGAATAATTAGAAACAATCCAACAAATACAGATTTAAGCATGACAAGGATATTATTCTTTGGATTTAAGTTTAAATTGGAAAGATTACCTTCCATACCTGAAAAGTTTACTGCTGTATTTACAGGTGGTATTTAATGGTTGAGAAAACAATTCGTACAGTTTCGATAGGAACTGGAATAACTAATGTATATTCAGTTACTCCTGGAAGGACAGCGAAGATTAAGCAATTAATATTTACAAATTCAGCTGCAGCAAACAGAACAGTTCACATTTTTGATTCAAGCTCTTCAACAACTGGAGTAATAGAAATTTCTAAGGTAATAATAGGATCAAACCAAACTTTAAGACCTGCTGAAGTAATGAATAAAGAAGTGAATCTTGGATTTATAACAGCTAAATGCGATGAAGGAACAGAAGTTACAGTAGATGGATTTGTAGAAGAAATATAAATATCCAGATAATAATATATTTTAATGAAGCAAATTAAGTTAGCAGTAGTAATACCTTTTCATGGTAAAGTTACTTTAAATTTTTCTCTCCACTTAGCAAAATTATTATCAAACACTTCAGTTCCAACAGAAGTAATTGTAAGCAGGCATTATAATATTGATAAAGCTCGTCAGCGTGGAGTTGATAATGCAATAGATTCAGGATTTACCCATATTTTATTTATTGATTCAGATATTATGCCATATACTTATAAAAACAATCAATTTATTCCATTCTATAATGCAATAGATTACATGCTTTCTTTCAATTATCCTATTGTTTCTGGTCTTTATATTTCAAAAAAAGATATGAGGCCTGCTGTTTATGATTATACAAATGAAAATATTCCTTTTAAGCCAACAGATAAAAAGTTTGAAGATTTTGTTAATAAAATAAGTTTTGTTGATGGCATAGGCTTGGGATTTTGCTTAATAGATACAATAGTTTTTGATATTTTGGAAAAATCTGGCTACTATCCATTTTTTGAGTATAAAACAGATTATGAGAAAAAGATAGAGATAAGCGAGGATTTGGATTTTTGTTTAAAACTGAAGAGGTGTGGTTTTTCTATAATGCTTCTTGGTCAAATTTGCTGTATGCATATTGCAACTATGGGATTATTACCAAATGGAATGATTCAATATTTATCGCTAAGTGATTGATATGAAGAATGTCTCTGCAAAAGTATTTAATACTCGTGAGCTTATAGGAGAAAATGTTGTTGTTACTTCTAAAATACCGGGATTAAAATATAGTGGCATAATGCTGGAGTTTTTTGAAAGAAATAATTCAATAGTTCTTCGTAATTATACAGTTCATAGAATGAAAGAAGGGGAATGGGAAGTTGAAGGTAAGGGAGATTTAATAATAATAAAAGGTGATGGTTGGGCAGAAATAGAAGTTCCAAAGTGGAGCAAGATTAGAGAATATGAGTGATAAAATGAAGTTTTGCATAATTTCAACTGGAGCAATAGAAAGTAGCAAGAAAGGATATAAAGGAATAGAAAGGATTGCATGGCAAATTGCAGATTGGTTAGGTAAAAGATATGATGTAACTTTAGTTGCTGCTATAGGTTCAGAAAAAGGAAATTTTAAGTTGGTTGAAACTGTGGTTCCAGGCTATACAATTACTGGAATTTTAGATAGAGAAGAAGAGCATATAATTGAAGCTGTAAAATTGCTTAAAAATGAAAGTTTTGATATAGTTCAAGTTCACATGAATAAATTTTACCTAGAGACTTTTTGGATTAATTCAAAACGCTATGAATGGCATATTCATGGATGGCTTCCACCTTTTCCTCCTAATAATAATATTGTATGCTATGCAAGAAGCAAAACTCATGCTGAATTGCTCAAGGGAAAGTTTATGAGTGATGTTAGCTATATGTACAATTTTATTGATACTCAAGATTTTCATCTTGTTAAGGAAAAAGAAAATTATCTGCTGTTTTTCTCAAGAATGAATAAGGAAAAAGGAGCTCATAATTTTGTTAAGATATGTAAAGAACTTAAATGCAGGGGAATAATTGCAGGAGAAGATTTTACTATTAGAGGAATTGAACCTAACTATTTGATTGAATTGCTTAAAGATATAGCAAAAGCAAATCTTAATGGGGCAAGGATAGAATATCTTGGAGCTGTAGATGAGAAAACCAAAATTGAATTGTTAAGCAGAGCAAAGGCTTTAGTAATTCCTTATGAAAAGCCATATTTTGAAGTTTTCGGATTAATGATAGTTGAAAGTTTAGCACTTGGTACGCCTGTACTAACTCTAAAAGGTTTTGGTGGGCCTGATGAAATAATAACAGATAGAGTTGGTTATCTTGCAAATGATTTAAATGATTTAACAAATAAATGTAAGGAAGTTTTGGAAGATAAAGTAATATTTGACGCTAGTGAATGCAGAAAGAGAGCTGAGAATTTTGATATAGAGATAATTATGAACGAATATATTAAAAATATCGGATAGAAGTGAGCTTATAAAATATTTCAATAGAAATATATTAAAACGATGAAAAATTAATTGTGGAAGAAATGAAGATAAAGGAATTGAAGGAAAAGATTCTGAGTTGGATAATACTTGGTATTGGAATGATTAAAAAAGAGGATTTGATTTATGCTATAAAGAATAAGGTAAATCCGAGCAAATTGATTTTTAATGAAATGCATAAATATTTGGAAGCTCCAGGATTAAAACAAACTTTTCAATTTCTTTTAAAATGCTATTGGAATGATATAGAACCTTATATAACAGATGCTAACAAAGTTTTTGAATTTTTAATAGATAAAAGGCCAGATTTGAAAGAAATACTTAATACTCCTGAGGGAAGAAGGTATTTGAATTATGTTGTTGCCAATTTCTATATTGTCTTATACGAATGGGTATGGTTTAATAGGAATCCTTTTTTGGTTGATAAAAATGCCCAGTAGAAGAGTTCATAATCTTTTGAACAAGTTAATTTTAGGAAAAAGCTATAATGATGTTAACAGATTTATTGATTTACCATACTTATGGCTTAGAGGTAAACATAGAATATATTTTCACGATTTAAAAACTACACCAGCATTAATTGCTTTGTTGAAAGGCGATCCTAAAGCAGGATTGGCTGCTATTATACATATCCTTGCTGATAAGACCTTTAAAAATAAAAAGAAATAATTTAAGTTAATTATACTAAATTTATATTATGGCAGTGCCTGCTGGGTTGGTTGTTGTAGGAGTACCTTTAATAATAGGGTTTGTTTCAGATATAATACCAAGACCAGGATTATCAAGAGAAGAGAATGAAAAAAGATTAAGGCAATTGGTTGCCTTAGGTTTAGTGAGTGCTTTAACATTAATAGCAGCTGCTCAAGCTAAATCTTAAACTAAGTAAATCTTAAACTAAGGTGAGTTAATGGTAACATGGGAAGAAAAGCTTAGAAGTTGGAATTTTCCAGAAGAAAAAATACAGAGCTTAGCATCTACTTTAGAAGAACTTGGTTTTGACCCAGAGCTTCATGCCACACCTTTTGATTTGGCAAGAAGTTTAAGAATTTTGGAAAGAAATTTGAGGATAACAGGATTAACCTTACCTAAGGAAATAGAAGATTTCTTCAAATGGCTTTTTGAGCAAATAAGAAAGTTTGTTGAAGAGAATTTTGCCGCATTATCATTAATAATTACTGGCGGTATAGCTTCTGCATTACTTAAAGGTTGGACTAAAGTTGTTGGAATAATTCCTGTTGTGGGTGGCGTAGTTTTACTGTTGAGAAGACATGGTATTATCTAATCAAAGGATATTGGAAACTGTTGATTAAACACAGGTAGAAATAGTAGGACCTGAGACAGAAATAATTCCAGATAACGAGTATGAGCTTAAATTTGCATTTGAACTTAAACCCTGGCCTTTAATAAGTAATTTGACTGCTGTTTTAATACAGTGGCTAAATCGTGGAGAAGAAGCACTTAAAACCTTTTTACTTAATAACAATTTATTTCCAGAAATTAGAGATAGAGATACATGGTGGGAATGGGAAATACCTAATATAAGCGTAAAAAAGGTTTGGTTCAAGTATCGTTTTATAGCAAGACCAAGAATAACTGGAATTAAAGCACTTCCTGCAATAGCAATTGTTCCTTTAGCAAAATTTATAATAGCTGCTATTTTAGTACTTGCAGGCATTTTAATTGGCTTGCTTTTAATAAAAATATTTGTTTTTCTTAGCTCTGTAACTCCTGTTTTAAGCTGGGCTGTAGTTGGCTTTTTATTTATAGCAGGCATAATTGTTATTAGAGAGGTTTTTGGAGCTATAGGTGGGGAATAATGGTTAGAGTAGGTAGCTTAATAGCAGCAATTTTAATAGCAGGATTTATATTTTTCATTATTTCCCAAGCTGGTGCAGCTGTACCTTCGCCAGCTCCTGGTGTAAAAGCTGCTGAAATAAGTAAAATAGAGGTGAGATAGATGAGAAATTTACTGTTTGCAATCCCACTTGGAATATTGGTAGCAACAAGAATATTTAGAATAGAACCATTAAAGATAAGAATTAAAGCAGTAGCGGGGGATAAAAAAAGAGGTATAGATACATTTGCAATTGCAACCACAATAAAAAACACTGGAGACCTTAATTTAACCATAAATGTTAATCAATTTGCAATACATACAAATACAGGAAAGATTTTCACTATTAAAACCACAACCGGAATTTCCCTTCCTAAAGGTTCAGAAATAAGAGTTCCATCAATTGATTTTAATGTAGTAGGAATACCAGAAAATGCTCCTCTTGGCATATATAATGCAGTTACAGAAGTTACTTTCGATAATAAAACTATAGCGAGCGTATTGTCAAATGCATGGAATGTAGTTGAGCCTATTAAGGCTGCAGAAATAGTAAGAATAGAAGTAAGATAAGCTAATATTATATTGGTGATATAGTGGGAGATAAGGCATTTTATGTAAATGTTAGTGCATTTTATGCTTTCGATATCCCAAAAGTTTCTCCTGGAACTGCTATTCATGGTACTCATCTGTTTAATGTCAATGAAGTTGGATTTTACAAGTGGCAGACTTCATACTACAGCTTAAAAGATAAAGCATGGAAATCTAATTGGGGTATAGAAAAATTAAGCCCTCTTTCTCCTGGAAATTGGTATGAAAAAAATGCTACTGTTTTTGTTTCTACCGATGAAGTTAAGGGAAATACATGGATTGCACTTGAACTTTTCTTTTGGAATGGCACTACATGGATAGGACAAGATATTATTATGCTATTTCCTGTGGTGATTGTTTAATGGTTGTAGGTGCGTGGAGATTAATTAAAAGCAGAGGAAGCATAGTTAGAGTAATTATAGGTTTTATGGTTACTGGAGATACTGCAAATTATACTTATGCCGCTTGGTATTGGTCTAGAGCAAAGCAAACATGGATTGGAACTTGGAAAACCGAAAGATTAGCTCCAGGAAGCTATGTTAGAGCTTTGGATATAACTATAGATCCTAATGAAATTCCTGGTCCAACTTCAATATTGGTAAACTTATTTGGGGATAGCAGCGTATTAGATATAGCTTCAATTGGTGGTAGCAATACATTTCCTCAAACTGGAGCTTTACTTATAGTTTAATATGGTAGAAATTCCCGAAATTAAAAGATTAATGGATATGGGAATTATACAAGGATTTTCAATTAGAGATAATAGGATAATTGTTTTTGTAAGTCAAGAATTTGCCCATTTAGTACCAGAAAATATTGCTGGCATGCCAGTTGAAAAGATTATAACAAGAAAAATAAAAATATTATAATATGAAGCTTCCACCTGAATTAAGAGAAAAATTGTTTAAAGAAAAAGGTATTTCTGGAGTATCTGAAGACCCAAATGGATTTATAAATGTTTATGTTGAAACTCAAGATGATGCAAAGGAATTGCTTCTCAGAACTCCAAAAATAATGGGATTTCAGGTTAGACCAATAGTTACTGGAAGAATAAAAATAATGGAAAGGACGAGCAGAATAAGACCTGTTTTGCCTGGAATATCAATTTCTCATCCAAAATCCACAAGCGGAACTTTAGGATTTATAGCAAAAGATAAGATAACTAAGCAATCTGTTATAGTATCAAATGCTCATGTAATTGCTCCACATACATGGGCTGAGGTAAATATTGGCGATAGCACATTACAACCGGGAAGCTTTTTTGGAGGTAAAGACCCTGAAGATAAGGTTGCTGAATTGTTAAGATTTGTGGAAATAAAGCAGCCGCCTGAAACTAATATTGTAGATGCAGCTTGCTCAAAAATAACTGTTGATTTTAAAGAAGAGATAATGGAAATTGGTAGGGTTGTTGGAATAAGGAAAGCTAATATAGGAGAAGAAGTTATAAAATCAGGCTATTCTGGGGTAACTGTAAGTAAAATAATTGATACTAGTGCTACAGTTAAAGTTTTTGGATATTGGGGTGAAGATACTTTTGCCATATTTGAAAATCAACTTGTTGCAAAACCAGCTCTCATGATACCTGGAGATTCTGGCTCAGTATGGATAGGAAAAGATAATAGAGTTGTTGGCTTGGGATTTGCTGGAAGCAGTGAAGTTTCAGTAGCTAATGATATTACCGCAATTGTTGATTTATTGAACTTAGAAGCTCCATTCTTTGTTATGGCTGGAATTCCATTATTATTTGGGTTTACATTTTTACCTATGTTTATTGCCAGAGAGTGAGTCGGATTAAAATGTCACTGTCAGTAGGTGAAAGTGTTTCCACAGGGAAAGGAAAAATATTGCTTATTTTACCAAAAAGAGAAAAAAATATTGCTTATTTTATTAACTTAATATTTTTTCACTGCCATCCAGCGACAGGGAAACGCTATGTCAGATGAAGATATTTGGGATCCAGAAGATGAAGAAGAACCGGACTGATTTTGCCAATATTATATATTGGCAAAATGGCAAATTCTAAATAATCAGATAGCTTTAAATCTATAGAAATACTATAGATAATTGTGGAAGGAACCACAATTTGGGTAAAGCAGGATACAAAAGATATGCTGGAAAAAATTAAGAATAAAGCTAAGCTCGATAGTTTGGATAGCGTAATTAGGCATTTAATACCAAATCCTAATCCTGGAGAAAAAGAAACATTTACTATAAGCTTAACTGTTACAGTACCGCCAGCTACCTTCATTACTTTAAGAGATAACTTTAAACCTGCTCCATTCGATGGAATTTTAAGAAATGCAACTATATTTTTCCCTCCAGGTTCAGAAGATTTAATTTTTGTAAAAATTGGTGCTGGAGATGAGGCTTTAACTGATTTTATTCAAAGCGGCGATGGTAAATTGTTAAACATACCATTAAACAAATTTGTTAAGAAAGATACTAATATTTGGGCTGAAATTCAGAATAAGGATATTAGTTTTCCACATACTCCAACCATAGAAATAGTTATTGAAAGGACTAAGGTTAGGGTGTTGTAATGCCTATAAAAATTATTGGTGTGAGAAGTGGAAGACCAGATTATTCGCAGATAGTTGAAAGAACGACAATACCTTTACCTCAAAAGCCAGTAGTATCTGAAACAAAGGCAGTTTTTTGGAACACATTCTTAGATATCCCACCAGTAACCACAATTATTTTCGAACCTGTAAATCCTTTTGGTAAACCATTACCTGTAGAAAATAGAGAGCTTAGAGTAAAAAAGGTTGTTGCTACTACAGAAGCAGATATTTTGATTGCAATTCATTTAAGGGAAAGCTTTCCTCCGCATACGCTTTTTACTGAATATATATTTGCGATGGAAGCTGGATATCAAAGAGTAGAAATTGTTCCGGAAGCATATACAATTAGATTCCCAAATAGATTTAGATTCAGCATTACAAATACAGATACAGTAGTTAGAAGGGTTTTTGTTTATTTTGTTGGGTCAGAAGAACCATTATCTAGGTCTTAAATTTATAAAATCAAAATGATTAATATGAGGCTTGCAATAGCAAAATTGGAAAAAACTGAAAATGTGGGCGAAATGAAAAGTTCAATAGAGTATGGAGGAGATAAAGCTTATTTTAAAGTTGTGGTTGAAGATTATGGAGAAGAGGCCTAATATTGAGATTGATGAGTTGGAAAAAGAATGGTTGGAAAAAAGTAGAGGTGGGAAGATTGGAAAGAATATGTAGGATTTGTGGTAAAGAATATGAAGATATGTTTGAAAAAACATGCTCTCTTAGCTGTGGAGTTATTTTAAGAATATTGAGGGGTGAATAATGGCTGTAGAGACAAGAAGAAGACCTGAAATTTCAATGCCTGAAGAATTAACAGTTATTGTTGATAAAGTTCAAGAAGTTAGCTCTGGTAATATAAATGTTTTTCAAATATCACCTGATAACTTAAGAGATAGGCCATTTTGGTTTGATACTTTTGATAACACTTTAAGAACACCTTTCTTATATGCAGGAAGACCAAGAGTAATGCTAGATATAGATAATATTGGTTTGGCTAAGGATTCAACTTTAAGCTCTCCATTACCAAGAGTCATTACAACTGGAAGAGTGGAAGTTACAAATATAGCTTCTGGTATAGATATAGGAAGCGTAAATGGTATTGTTCAAACACCAGGAAATTGGACTGAGATATTTATAAACATACAAAATGCTCTTCTTGCACCTATAGCTGCAACAACACTTTCAACAATACCATTACCAGCTAATGCAACTTTCACAAGTTTTACGATGGATTTTAGCTCGAGTAGGGCTGGCTACTTATGTGCTCTTGCATTCTCTGACCAAGTTGGTGATAGTTTTAGAATAGAACAAAGTATAGATGGGATTAATTGGGATTTGAAAAGTGCGGAAGTTACTACTCCACCACCAGGAGAAGGTATAGGTATAAAAGCAGCTATAGTTGCAAGATTTGTAAGAGTTGTTTATACTAATGGTCCTACAGCTCAAACTGTTTTCAGATTGGGTGTTAGGGCGACGATAGCATGAAATTTGATACCCCAATAGTTGAATTTGATGAAGAATGAAGGTTGAAAAGGTTAGCAGTTGGTACATGCGATACTTGCGGTAATGAAATTGATAATTCAAAACAATCTTTTATTGAATATGAAGGTAAAATATATCATATAGAATGCTTTACACTGGGGTGAGATAAATGCCGATATTTTTTGACACTGCAACAATGCCTAAAGCAGATCTAAGAAGGTTTATTGCAGCTATAGTTACTGTGCCTGCTGGTGGTACTTTTGAGTTTCCAATAGTGGATGCTTCTACTCTAAAACCTCCAACATCTACACTTGCACCAACAAGAACGAGATTGGAAGGTACAAGAATTGTTGGTACAGTATTTTCAAACCAAAGCGGTACTCTTCAAATATTGCAAGGTTCTACTACTACAAATCTTGATAGTGTAAGCAGTTTTAATATTGACGCTAATACTGGTTTTGGTTATAGCGTTGAACTTGTATCTCCTTACATTCAAATCAAACTCATAAATACATCTACTTCAACTGCAACTGTTAGAATATTTACATATTTGAGGTCAATATAATGACAATTGAAAAAACACTGAAAATCTATAGGTTGTATGAATTAGTTGGAGATAAAGAAGAAGCTACTGATCTATATATTATTAAGACAGAAGATGGTATTTATATACTTTATCAAGAAAAAGATAATAGTAGCCTACCAATAAAGAAGGTGATGTAATGCCGATACTAATAAGTACAGATATAAGAACTGACCCAGCTATTGTACCTCCACCTTCACCTACGGATTTTTATCTCACATTACACATCATTAGAGCAAGTTTAGCTAGTGGAAATATTGATATAGATGCAATTAAAGATATACCAATTCCTCCAGGTAGAAAATTGAGAGTTTTTGAAGTAGTTTTTAAAGAAGGTTATGCGGGATCTGATGTCTATTCTTCAACTACTAGTGCTCACTCCCCTATAACTCCAACAATTCAACTAAGAGTAGATGGTGTCAATAATCCAACCTTACCAATAGATGCGACAAGCTCGGTAGGAATAAGATTACTTGTTACAGGCACAGGAATTATTACAGCAACTGTATATAAGAAATGGTTTGGAATGCTGGTAGCAAGATGTCAGTGGGTGTGAATTTAAATTATGGGAATTAGGGAAAAAATTAAGAAGTATAGACTGGAAGAGGAAATTATAATGCTATTATTTATTATTGGAGTTATTGTTAGCACTTTAACTCAGCAAACAGAGCTTGCTTTCTTTTTCTTTGGAGCAGCTGCTGGCTTTTTGATACGAAGCTTAATATTTAAAAATAACCAATTATAAATAGTGGTAAAATGGTTATGCATGCTTTATCTAAAACAATTGTTGAAGGTGTGGGATTAATTAACTTAATAGCTGGCGTGCATCAACTTATTAATAAAAACGCATCCATAGGAGGACCTTTAACAATATTAGGATTATCTCTCCTATTTATAGAGCATAGCTTAGAATATTAATTATGTTAGAGCAAATTTTGTTGGGAATAAGTTCCGGAATAGTATTTGGAATAATAGGCTATCTTAAATCTTTAAAGAAAGATGGTAAGCTGGAGAGATTTGATTATAATAAGTTTACCCAATCAGTAATAATAGGCGGAATAATAGGTGCTGTTAGTAAAAGTATGGGAATAAACCTGGAAGTAGCTCAGCAATTTGTTTTCAATACTGGCCTAATAACAATAGTTGAAAATTTGAAGAAATGGGTTTGGAGACAGTACATAAAAAATTTATTCAGAAAGTTTAGGTGCAATAAATGAAAAAGAACAATCCAGATTATCTCGTTATAGATATATTGAATAGAGTTAACCTTTTGGACCAAAGATTAGATAGGGTTGAGAATAATATTTCTAAAATATCGAAGATTCTAAAAAATCACGAGAAATTGATTTGGTTTATAATTACTTTGATTTCAAGCCTAATCCTTAAAGCTTTTTTTCTTAGTTAACTAAAATTAAATTATGATAAGAGTTACTCCAGAAGAATTTGTTAAGCAGGTGAAAAAAGAGCAAATTCAGCAAGTTCAACCAAATCAAAATTCAGAAACCAGGCAAATTATATTTGTTCCAGTTGAAGATAAAACATTTAATATAACAGTAGTTGCTATAGTAGCCATAGTTGCAATAACAGCATTAGTAATTGCTCTGGTGATGAAAAAATGAAGCTAATCTCTTTTTCCGCATTTATTAATCCCCATCAAATTAAAAGGATTGAACCAGGAAAATCAGATATAATATATGAGTTTAAGATACCCAAGGGCTATGTAGCTTTTATTCAGCAAGTTGGAAATACATGGTTTTTAAATACTCATTTGATTTGGGCTGTAGATTGGCATATTTTAACATTAGAAAGGCAAATTGCTCCTCTCAATTCCCCAAAAGAATTTAATCCGCCAATATTAGCAAAAGATACAATAAGGTGGATTGGTTTTAATAACGATACTATTCCCCATTTTTTTGAAGTTTTATGCGATGGCGTGCTATTAAAGGTTGAGTAAATGGCAACAAGTATTGGAGAAGCAAAAGAAGAATTGCAACTTGTGGGTACAACTTCTACTGGAGATAGGGTATATATAGTAGGAGGAGTAATTGATAAGCTTGGAAGAATATTAGAAGGTTTAATACAGGTTGTACAAAGAATCCCAACATCCTATAAAGCAGATACTATTAGCGTGGGAACAAGCATAGTTGAAGTTGATCTTGGCGACACTTTTAGGACAATTTCCATTATAAATAGAGGTCCAGATACTGTAATGGTAAAGCTAAACGATATAAGCAACAATCCAATTAAGCTGAGAAGAAATGAAGATTTTAGCTTTGATATTGAGGTAAGAAAGATATTTTTTGTTAGTGAAGGTACGAGTGAAATTTTATATATTGTAGGAAAGTAAATATATGTTGTGGGAATATGGCTATAGTTCAATTAAGGGTTAGGCCCCCAATTCCAATTACAACTGAATTTATAGCAACTGGAGCTGTAACAACCGATAGATTAGCAGATAATGCAGTTACTACAGTAAAATTAGCAGATAATGCAGTTACTTTAAGTAAGGTAGGGCATGCAGTAAGAAGTGGTTTCTTCTTAGGTGACGATACAGAAGTTTTCAGCACAAGCACAACTTTTGAAGAGATTAAGAACTTTAGCTTTATTAAGTCAAATAGTATAGAAGCAGGTGGAAAAGGTAAAAATTGGATTCATTTATTCTATAGAGCAGAATTAGCTACTCAATCTACAGGAGTAACAGTTACCTTAGGAGTATTTATTGACAATGAACCAACACCAAGAGCAACGAGCACAACTACAGTTGTATATCCAAGCTTTGATATAGTAGATGGAGATTTCAGCATAGCAGATTTGTCTTTGGGTAAGCATATAGTAAGAATAAAAGTAATGACTGCATCATCTGCAGTTAGAGTTTTCCAGAGAACATTAGAAATAATATTAACTGAGCAATAATAAGATAATTATGGTAATTAGCATAAGAGCTTCTGAAAAGGATACAGATGATGCTATAATACAAATACAAAACAAATTAAGAGATTTGGAAGATAGGTTAAGCTCCTTAGAAGCTGATATTAAGCTTATAAAAGCATTTCTTAGCAGGATCTAATATGGCTACTTATTTGATTAGTAAGGGTTGTACTTATGATATTGAAAATATTCGGTATATATATAATATTAGATGGACTAATGAGCATTCTATACTTCGAGAGACAGAGGGACAAAATAAGGGAGATTCTAAGAACATTAAGATTGTGGAGAAATGAATGGAATGGCAAGTATCATTTAGGAAAGATTGTTTTCAGCAATAGAGATTTGGAAAATTTGGGTAGAATAGCGAGAATTTTAATCGGTTTATGCTTAATACTATTATAATAATTATCAGACAACTAGCTATATGTATCATTATACATGGTAATTATATATTAATATGGGCCTGTAGGTCAATTGTTAGACCGCCTCTTTTGCAGAGAGGAAGCTGTGGGTTCAAATCCCACCAGGTCCATTAAATGGAAGAATTTCTTTTGTCATATTATCCTATTAATCCTATTAGTTTTAGTATTTTTAATGTTATTCCAATTGAAACTCCAAACCACAAAACTAAAAGAAAAATTATTAATGCTAATACTATGCAAGCTCCTATATCCTCCAAGTCTATTTCCATCATTTTCACCTTAAAGTTTAACAATGAAAAATCTTTTAATTTTTGTCCAAATACTTCTTTTCTTAGCCCTATATTTCCTTATGTAGCATGCCCCACAAAGCTCTCTATGATATCCATAACCTTTAGGATAAATCTTCCCACATTCTTTACATTTTTGTGTTTTCATTAATTCACCCCCAATTATTGGTTTTTACAATAAAACAATTTCTTTCAATTAATAAATCAACTGCTTTTTCGTGACAAAAAGAGCAAAGATAACCAAATAATTGATTTGATGAGTAATTGTTAACTATCATTATTCCATATCTGTTATCGCACTCTTTACCGCAATTTATGCATTTCATTTTTTCAACCTCCAAAACCACTGACCAAACCAACGCTTTTCAACAATCCCATTTTCTTCCAAACTTTTTAATATAAAAAAAGCATGTCTTCTGCTTATTCCCATAGCTTTAGCAGCCTCTGATGTTATCATTTCTCTACCTTTCAATACTTTAACCATTCTCAGTTTATTTTTCAAACTATAATCCTTAAACCATTTCAAATAACAATCAATTGAGCAAAAACTGCGATTTTTATTCTTGAATTTCTTTTTACAAAATTTGCATTTCATATTTGATAAATTTAATAGTTTGATATTTAATGATTTCGGTACAAAAAAATATAGTTTTAAATATATATTTCACATTACCGTAATCCTTAAGAATAAGTTTATACTATATTATACTATACTTAAAGGGGGTGAGATAATGGTGATAACAACTATAAAATTGGATAAAAAAACTAAAGAAAAATTGGATAAGTTGAAAATACATCCAAGAGAAACCTACGAGCAAGTAATTCTCAGATTAATTGAAAGGGAGGTGAAGAAATGAGCGAGGAAAAGACAAAAGAAGCAAATATTGAATTCAGTAAGTTCAAAGAAGAGATTGAAGGAAAAGTAGTGCTGCTATATGGAGTTCCATTAGTTGGAAAATCGATATTCTGCTTAACTCTAAGCAAACTATTTGAAAAATCAGTGCTATTCCTAATAGATAAGAATTACCCAGCAGAGTTCTTCAGCATAAATCCAAAGATTCAAGTAATTGACATAGACGAACCTAAGCAACTTGATATGTATATAAGTAAATTACCTAGCACAAACGACCAATTAGTTATAATAGATTCTATAACAACTCTACAAACAAGCTTTATAAGAAAAGATTACTGGAGTGCAAGAATGGTTAATGAATTCAACATGTTTGCAGATAAGATAGCAAGAGAATTGCATCGCTTAAAGCCTCGAACAACAAGCATAATGATTGCCCATGAGAAGCTAACAGATTGGGAAAAGAAAACAGTAGGACCAAGAGTAAGCTGGATAGTAATGAGAAATATGGACTTAGCTTATAGAATGTACCAAGAAGATTCTACAAGAAAAATAAGTTTGACTCATAAGAGAGAAGTACCAAAAGAGCTAAAGTGGGTATTTGAATAAAATTTAAATTGATAACATGAGCGAAAGCGATGATTGAAAGTAATTTTTTCAATATATATTTTAAATTACCGAAATCTTTAAGAATAAGTTAATAACAATTAATATGCATGACAAATAAAGAAATTGTTATAAGAAGCATTTCATTACCAAAAGAACTTAATGAAGATATAAATCAATATCTTCTAAAAAGTTATTCTGGTTTTAGTGATTTGATTCGAGATTTATTAAGAAAAGAGCTTGAGAAAAGGAAGGCCCTCATCTTTAATCGGGAGGAGGTGAGATAATGGATGTATCACTAAATAATAGTAGTGAAAATGAGCTTATAAATCTTTCTCCTGAAGAGCTGTTTTCAAAAAATCTTGATATTTTGAATAAATATTGGTTATTAAAACAGCATGCAGAATTCGTGTTCTATTGGACAATAAATAAGCTGAGCGAAACTTTAACACAATCACAAGCCCATCAATTTTATGATAAGCTATCATGCCATTTCGGTATCTCTATTAATACATTTAAATGGAAATTGAGTATGGTTAGAAGGTTCTTAAGATTCCTAGAAGAAAAAGATATGGCAGGTTATTTGGGTATACAGAGTTTTCCTGTGGAAACACCTTCACCCAACAGTGATAACAACCATAATTCAGTTAATATGCCATTTCAGCAGAAAGACCAATTATTAATTTTTAGACTTTTTGACATTTACCAATACCTTTCAAAAAAGGTTGAGCATTTTGAAGAGGCATTTGAGAGCTTTCTAAACCAAATAATAAATGATAAAACCTATCTATTTATTCCAGATTACCCCTGGAAAGGCCCACATGGAGTAATTCAAATGCTTAAGCAATACCTAAGCGAGTATTTCAGAGTTGATAAACCAAGAAAATTCAGCATGTATTGGAGATGCCAGTTTTGCACAAGAGAATTTAACAGAGAAGAAGCAAGTCCAGTTGGCTTAATTTGCTCAGAATGCTGGGATTTGAATACTAATGAAGAGAAAGTTAAAAAAGGAGAGATTCAGCCAACAGAATTGTTTAAGTTAAGGTCGATGCTACTTAAAAAAATTGAAGAATTCTTTAATTCAGAAGCTTTGGATAGGTTTGAAAAATTGAGGAAAAGATATATTGATTTGCTTGAAATGAATTCTATACTAAGAAAAAGGTTAAGAGCTTTAAAGAATGGGGAAAAAGAGGAAAATGAAGTTAAAGAAAAAACGGAAGTTCCAAAATGGATTAAGTTCATTAATGAAGGGAGGTGAGATAATGTTAAAGTTAGAATATAAAATTGAACCTAAGGAATCTAAAGAATGGGTTAAAGAAAAAATCAAACTCATAAAAACATATTGGAATTTAAACAATTTTTACAGGCTAATTGATAAATTTATTGAAATAAGCCAAAGTTGTGAAGATTTTGAAGAATGGGAATCAAAATGTATTAATTTACAGCATAACATACTTTCTGAAAAATATATACAGAAGCATTGGGGCAATATAAATACTTTAAACTATGAAACTTTCAGAATGTTTATAAAATTGTTAGCTCACAACATTATCGATTCAAAAGGTAGAATAAAGCCAGAGTGGTTGAAATGAATTGTGAAATATGTAAAGAACAAATTGTTGAAGAAGAAATGGAAAATTGCTTATTTATTTGTCAAAAATGTTGGGAAGAGATAAATAAAACAAAATCTTGGGATATAGAGAGAAGGCGAGTAATGATAATACAAGAAAAGAAAATTGTAGATTTTGAAAACTTAGCAGAGTTTAGAGGTCGCTTTATGACAAGATTTTTAGAATTCCTAAAAGAAAAGTTCGGTACTGAATGGTATGAAAAAGTAAATTATGAATATTTGGCTTGGCATGGTGAGAAATATGGGAAGAAAGAATCCCTGGGCAATTAGGTTTTGGAATACTCTATATAAATTTTCAAATTCAAAAGATGTTTCTGCTCTCAATGAGTGGAAATTATATAGAATTATAAAAGGATCTGGAAAATGTATATGTGGAAAAGATATAAAAACACAATATTATATAAGAAATATCATTAATGGTAATAATAATATAATAGTTGGTTCTTGTTGCGTAAGAAGATTTGGAATAAATCTTAGCTGGAAATCAAAGCATGACTATTTAAATAATGCTATTTATTTCTGCAA
>Ga0079992_159154_pt1 | contig 22893 bp, 27 predicted proteins | sample FaiFalFF_MnMetaG_3_FD_69197 | JGI IMG/M metagenome (GOLD analysis project Ga0079992, IMG submission 69197) | Freshwater microbial communities from Yellowstone National Park, Wyoming, USA - Fairy Falls B (FF_Mn_B) MetaG (SPADES assembly) (version 2) | ecosystem: Environmental > Aquatic >... | reverse complement strand
ACAGCGCATACCACGTTTCGAGTCCGGGAACGCCGAGTCAAACAGGATGGCGGTGCCTCCGTAAGATAGCTTAATCATCTAAACTGCTTTGACAGGGGTGTGTTATAAGAATGTAGTTCTCGGCAGGTGACATACAACTTATCCCCCGTTATCTCGCCGGATTTAATGGAGTTCTCATGGAGAAATGCCGTAAAAAAGATTAAATATTGGCTAATTAACAATAACGGACTTGTTGATGAGGTGGAAAAACATGGCGAAAACCGGATTCGCGGCCCGCGGGCAAACACAGCCATACGCTAGGCCTGCCTACGGCACGGTGGTGGCTAAATGAGCGTAGACGCTGGCGATACAGCATGGATACTTGTCTCCGCCGCCCTTGTCATGCTGATGACCCCGGGACTCGGCTTTTTCTACGCGGGATTGTCGAGGAGGAAGAACGTAATCAACCTGCTGACGCAGTGCTTTATCTCAGTAGCGGTTGTCACGGTTGTTTGGACTCTCTGGGGATATAGCCTAGCCTTCGGCCCGGATGCAGGAGGATACGTCGGAAGGCTTGACTGGATGTTTCTTAGAGGTGTGGGAGGTGAGCCGAACACCGACTACGCCCCAACCATACCCCACTCCGCCTTCATGCTCTTCCAGCTTATGTTCGCCATCATAACACCCGCCCTCGTCGTGGGAGCCTTCGCCGAACGACTGCGCTTCAGCACATTCCTCATCTTCCTCGTAGCCTGGTCAACTTTTGTCTATTCACCTATCGCGCACTGGGTCTGGGGTGTTGGTGGCTGGCTGCGGACGCTGGGTGCCCTAGATTTCGCCGGTGGAACGGTGGTCCACATAAGCTCCGGTGTATCCGCTTTAGTTGCCGCACTGGTGGTTGGACGGCGTATTGACTATGGTTCGGGAGGCTTCGAGCCAAGCAATCCGACGTATGTGATTCTTGGTGCTGCGCTGCTATGGTTTGGTTGGTTCGGCTTCAACGGCGGAAGCGCTCTAGCCTCCAACGGGCTGGCCTCAAACGCATTCATGGTAACACAGCTTGCTGCCGCTATGGCCGCCCTTAGCTGGATGCTTCTTGGATGGGCCCACAGAGGTAAGGCAAGCAGTATTGGTGCTGCGAGCGGGGCGGTGGCGGGGCTTGTAGCTATAACGCCCGCCTCAGGGTTTGTAGGACCGCAGGCAGCTCTAGTAATCGGTGGCGTAGCAGGTATACTGTGCTACATAGGGGTTAACGTTAGGGGTAGACTCGGTGTTGACGACTCGCTGGATGTTTGGGGTGTTCATGGTGTGGGAGGGACTTGGGGCGCGCTTGCGACCGGCATCTTCGCGGATACCGCAATAAACCCCGCCGCCTCAAACGGACTTCTCCTGGGAAACCCAAGCCTTCTAGCTGTACAGGCAGCCGGGGTGGCCGCAACATGGGCCTACGCGGGAGCTGTCACATGGCTTCTGCTTAAGCTGCTGGACTTGACAATCGGGCTGAGGGTTAAGCCTAGTGAGGAGCTGATAGGCTTGGACATTACTCAGCACGGCGAGTATTTGCGGTAGGTGGTTGCGTTGAAGATGATACACGCGATAATACGTCCTGAACGGCTGGAGGATGTTAAAAAAGCCCTTGAGAAAGAGGGCTTCTACGGGCTGACAATAGTTGACGTACGTGGGAGAGGCAGGCAGATGGGTGTCTCATGGCGTGTAAGGGGGAGTGTCTACAAGATAGACACACTTCCCAAGGTCAAGATAGAGATGGTCGTCGAGGATACGGCGGCGGGCAAGGTTGTCGACATAATAAGGGTGGCTGCGACAACGGGCGAAGTCGGTGACGGTAAAATCTTCATCACACCTGTAGAGGAGGCGGTGAGGATAAGGACGGGTGAAAAAGGCGAAGAAGCACTCAAGTGAGATGCAATACGAAACTAGACAACCTGGAAAGCGAGGGCTAGAAACCGGATTATGAAGGCTATCAACCCTATTATCGCAAGCCCCAGCAACGTTATCCTCAAAGTGATGGAGTACTCCCTGCCCGAAGGCTTCCTAGCCATCTTCAACAGGGTTACCGTGTTTTTGAGAAAGCTAACCAAGCCCATACCTCTAGTAACTGGTGTAATGAAGTATTTAGCTGTGCCTACTTCAAACTCTTTTTACCCGATAGTAGAAATGCTAGCAGCGCTGCCTCGGTGTGCATCCTGTTCTCCGCCTGGTCGTAGATGATGGACTGCGGCCCGTAGGCAACCTCCGGCGTAACCTCCATGTTGAGCTGCATCGGCATACAGTGCATGAACTTAGCGGTCGGCTTGGCCTTGGACATCAGCTTGGCGTTCACCTGGTATTTGGGTAGGAAGGCTTCAAGCCTTCTCGCACGCTCCTCCTCCATCCCCATCGAGACAAACACATCAGTGTAGACAAAGTCAGCGTCCTTTACAGCCTCCTCAGGCTCGGTCGTCAACGAAACCACGCCGCCCACATCGGCCGCAACACGCCGCGCCTTCTCCACCTCCTCCGCGGGGGGTCTGTACTCTTCCGGTGTTGCGACAGCTATGTTGATGCCCAACGCCGCACAGGCCTGCATGAGAGAGACGCAGACGTTGTTTCCGTCCCCGACGTATGCAACCTTCGCCTTAGAAGGGTTCTTGTGGTGCTGGTATATTGTCATGACGTCTGCTAGGGACTGGCATGGATGGTGTCTGTTGCTGAGTGCGTTTATGACCGGGACCCTGCCGTTTTTCGCCAGCTCCAAGAGGTCTTGGTGGCTGAAAACCCTTGCCACAACCGCGTCAACATACCGGCCTAAAACCTTCCCAGTATCCTCAACAGACTCACCCCGGCCCAGCTGAAGCTCGGAGGCTGACAGGTAGAAGGAATCTCCTCCAAGCCTTGACACCGCCGCTTGAAACGAAACCCTCGTACGCGTGGAGGGCTTCTGGAAAACCATGGCCACAAGCTTCCCCGCAAGTGGTTTTGTCTTAGGGTATCCTTGTCTCCGCCATCTCAAAGCAGCTGAAACAACCGCCTTAAGCTCCGCAGGCTTAAGGTCGTAGACCTCCAGAAAATGACGGACCGGGCTCACAGCCTAACGGGAAACGCCTATTATTTATTCATATTTCGCTGATGTGTCTGGAGTATTTCTGTTGTTTCTATTTTTCATGAAGTTTAATATGCCAGCCCCGAGTTTTATCGTGGGTTTATGAGTGCTGGGGACAGTTGGGAGAGTAAGGTGTTTAGGGCTCTTGCTTCACCGACGAGGTTGGCGGTCCTCCGCAGCCTTGAGAAACAGCCCCTAAACTACACAGAACTTCTCCAAGCAACTGGGCTGGATAGAAAAACAGGCTCGGGGAAGTTCGCCCACCACATACGAATCCTTCTCTCCGCAGGACTCGTAGGACTAGACGAAAAAACAAGGAAATACTCGCTAACAGCTAAAGGTGTCCGTGTAGTCCAGTCGCTTGGTGTAATTCACTCGGCCATCGCCGAAGCCGAGAGAATTAAGGTCAGGAAGTCGGGTCTCTTCATGGAGCAGTTTGACCGCAACAGGATTGCGCAGGTCTTGGTGGAGGAGGCGGGGGTTCCGCCCAAGGTTGCCGACAAGCTTGCTAGGCTTGCCGAGGAGAAGCTTGAAGCGCTAAAGATACAGTATCTGACGGCTCCCCTCATAAGAGAGCTTGTCAACGTTCTGTTAATCGACCAGGGCCTGGAAGAGTACAGGCACAGGCTCTCGAGGCTCGGAATGCCTGTATACGATGTGGAGAAGCTGTTGAGGAAGGCGGCTGAGCGTAGAGACTTCCATGCGCTTGTGAAGGAGACGAGTAGGGCGGTCTTCAAGGAATACATGCTGCATACAGCCCTGCCTAGGACATCTGTCGACAAGCATCTTTCAGGCGACATCGACCTTACTGGTTTTGAGACATGGGCTTTCAGCATCCACGCAAAACTCTACACATCCAACCCCGAGCGGGCCCTCCACGAGGCCGACGCCATAGAGGATGAAGTGGTCTTCACAGCTGAAGCCCTTGAAGACAGCCGTCTTGCGGAAAACCTTTACAACGTATTGTCGAGTAAGGGTTTGGGGGTAAGCATTTACTGTGATGACGGTGTGAGGGACTACGGTGGGGCGGCGGTAATTACATCGCAGAGGCCGAGTCACGGGCTGAACGGCAGGGTTGAGGTTATAGTTTCGCATAGGCCTGCAACAGCGGGCGGACATCCGTTTTCTGCGTCAGGGGTTGTGGATGGGGCGGCGGCCATAAACCTTGCAGGCATCTTTCTCGGCGCCGGCGGGTATGAGAAACGGTTCTGGGACGGTGTCCGCTCTGCTGTCGACTCCATGTTTAAGGCTTTTTCCAGGAAGGCTGAAATGGCTTCAAGGTTCTGGGAGGGTGTTGGAGGGCATTTCATCGTCTCCATGGTCGGTGTTTCGGAGCTGGTCAGGTCGGGGTTTAGCCTCTTCGAGCTGGTTGAGTCTGTGTGGAGGGAGTGTAGGGATGTTTCAACCAGCGATGTTAGGCTGCATCTAAGCGGCTGCTCCCCAGAAAAAGTTGCTGCGAGGCTTTACGCACTTGACGTAAACAGGTACGGGGCTAAGGCAGTAGGCGAGCTGGCTGGAGGAGGGGTTTATTCTCACACCCTCCCCGTGCAGGATTTACGTCAAGTACCCAAGCTTGCGCGCATACTCCCCGGCGGGTTAAAGCTAGGCGTGGACGCTGGAGACCTCGCCTACCTTGTGGACCTGCAGCCACTGCTTGTCTTACCGCCTGCTACGCAGAGATAAAATGGCTTTGGCGAGGTCTCCGCCCGCCTCAACCAAGGCCTGGCGGGCCTCCTCCTCGGAGACGCCTGCCTGCGACGCAACAAGGAGGACGTCCTCCTCGACAGGCGTGTAGGCTGGAGCCTCCTCAACCGCCTTCTCCTCCACAACCTCACCCCCCACGAGCTGGACAACCTTCTCACCGCCGGTCTTCAACACAAAAACAGACGGCCCCCTTATGGTAAGCGTTTTTCCGGGAAACTTTATGACGGCTTCTTCCGCACCCCCCATCTCCTCGACGTCAAGCCCGAGGTTCTTCAGCATCCTCTCCTGGGCCCTCCTCAGCTCTCTCGGGCTAAGCCTCTTCAACCCAGCCATACGACTCCGACGCCTGTTTAAAGGTTTGATGGAGCTTTGTGCCTGACTTTAACAGCCGTACCCCTCTCCAGCTCCAGCATCTCAACACCTGAGAGGACGGCTTTTCCGACGGCCAACAGCTTTCCGTCAACACCGTAAACCAGCACCTCCATCCCTGGTATTATGCCTGGGTCTGCCTCAACTATGTTTGCGGGCGATACGTCGAAGCCTTCAAGAACCCTGCGCACACCTGCCTCATCTACAACAACGTGCATACGTCTGCCGTTTAGCAGCTCTGAAAGCCGTTGCGCACCCTCGAAGGTCAGCGAGAGAAAGCCGTCAGAAGGCCTGACAGTCGCAATCACCCTCCCGCCATGCCGCACACGCCTAACCTTACCCGTGGTAGGAGATACCTCAACCTCACATCCGTCGGGGAAAAGCAGCTCACCGTCAACACCGAACTGGAAGGATGCAAGCTGCCTCACAGCCCGCAGCCTAAACAACCCGAAACTCGTGGGCGATTTTCCTGATCCGCTCGGCGAAGTTGTAGGGTGCGTCGCAGTCAACCTCTACCGAGTCTCCGACGAACTCGATTTTATGTATGTTGCAGACCTGCTTTAACTCGCTCAACAGCTGGAAGGTTTTTTCATGGTTCGACATCAAGGCCTTTAGGTGTACGTAGCCGCCCATCAGCCTTGCGGCTTCGGCCTCCAGCAGGTCGAGGTTTTGACCAGTCAGCGCGGAGACCGCTACGTGGGGTGTTTCAAGGCTGAGGTCTCTTATCTTTTCAAGGTAGCGGGGTTCTCTGTCGATCTTGTTGAAGACCGTTAGAATAGGAATATTTTTAACACCCACATCGTCCAAAACGTTTAGACATACGTTAAGCTTGTCCTGTATAATTTCTCTCTCCTCACTTACGTCTACCACGAGAAGCAGTAGGTCTGCGTAGATGAACTCGCTGAGGGTTGAGTGGAATGACTCGACGAGCAGGTGGGGGAGGTTGCGGATGAATCCTACTGTGTCGGATAGGTAGGCTTTACGCCCGTTGAACTTCACTATTCTCGAGGTTGTGGACAGGGTTGTGAAAAGCTGCGGCCCTACGGCCAGGTCCTCCCCAGACAAGGCGTTAAAGAGCGTGCTTTTGCCCGCGTTGGTATAGCCTGTCAGGACGACGGATGGGAGGCCGGCCTCGGCCCTCCTCCTACGCATCAAAGTCTTCCTAACCCTGATCGTCTTAAGCTTCTCCTTCAGAGACACGATGCGTCTAAACACCTCGTTGTAGTAGACGTCGGCCTCGTAGGCGCCCAGCCCGTGGAAACCGGGCTGCTCACCCTTCTTAGCCAGCCTCACCTTCTCCTTCGCCCGCGAAAGCTCGTACTGCAGCTCCGCCAGCTTTATCTGCAGCTTAGCCTCCGTCGAGGCCGCCCTAAGGGCGAAAGTCTCCAAAATCAGCTTGGTCCTTGAGATGACGGGCACCGAGAGGGATTTTGCGAGGTTGTATTCCTGTACGGGTTTCAGCTCGTTCTCGAACACCACCTTTTCAACCCTCAGGTTTTTGACAGCACGCCTCAGCTCCTCCAGCTTGCCGGGCCCGATCATGTACTTGGGATGGGGCGGCCTGTGCTGCACGAGACTGTAGACAGGCTCGTATCCCGCGCTCCTGCACAACTCCTTCAGCTCATCAAGGTTGTACTCGGACCAGTCACCCAGCCGCTGAACAACAGCAACTCTCAATCCGCAGCTAAAACCTGTTGAAGCCTGTATTTATTCCTCCCCAGCTAGTTATGGGATGGTTTAGGCGGGACAAATAAAAAATGTTTTAAAGTTTTGCCAGCAGGTCCTCCCAGGTCTGCTCGTCCTCGACCTCGTCCTCCAAAAGCTCCTCAAAGACTTCGTGGGTCACGACATCTGTAAGCCTGTATTTCTCAACCATCTGGCTGTAGAACTTTATCGCACAGGCCTCTGCCTTAAGGATATCCTCAGCGAGCTTCCTGTAGTCGGTGGGGTTTTCGGGTGGCGGTATATATCCGCAGCCGCTAACTGAGAGGAGCTTTGAGAAATCCAGCTCAGGCCTACCGCCCAGCTGTATGATGCGTTTGGCGAGCTTCTCGGCATGCTTCAGCTCATGCTGGGACATTTCCAGAAGTATGGGCCTGAAGGTGTCTGCGTCAACACCTTTCAGCCACATGGCGGCAACCCAGTACTGGTAATGTGCGAGCCATTCATCCGCGTAAGCCTTCAAAAGATCTGAGATGACCTCGCTAACGTTTGCCTTCACAATTTCCTTACCCTGTCGACCCATGCCAACAAAGCGTCATACAAATGATATTAACCTTTCCTGACACATTTGTTGCTGGGTATGTTTAATTAATGCCTCAGTTCACTTTTAGAACTGAGTTGTTGCCGTGGTCCTTTCTCGAGGGCTTGGATGGCGGCGGTAGGTGCTTAATCCTCGGGGTGGCCTACCCATACATCGTCCGCGAGGCCGTGGAGAGGCTTAACCCGGCGGAGGTCGTGGTCGTCGAGACAAGCCATGAAGTACTCGAGACCGAGGCAAAGGCTGTGCAGGGAGCCGTGCGCGTAAAACCCGTTTTCACAAGGGTCATTGAAAGGGTTGTAGAGCTGCCCTCCAGCTCCTTCGACCTAGTAATCGCCGTCAACAGCCTTGAGAGAGCCATGCAAAAACGCGGCTTCATGACAGAGGTGAGGAGGCTGTTAAAAGAAGGAGGGCGCGTTCTCATAGTAACGCGTTTAAGGACCTTCTTCAGGAGAAGTGGATTAAAGGGCGGGGAGTTTGAGAAGCTTATTTCCATGGATGGTTTTCAGGTGGTACATAAAAGGGTAAGCTGGGGCCGGGCCACTGCACTCCTGATAAAAACAACCATCTCTCAACAACCATAGAGCTATAGAGTTTTATATCCCTAAGACAACCATATATTGCTTTGATAACAGGTTTGGACCTTAAAGACTTCCGAGGAATCAAATCAACAACCCGACCTATCACTCTAGAAAAAATTAACATTCTCATCGGTCGAAACAACTCTGGAAAAACATCTATTCTGGAGGCGTTAAACCTTACCCCATCCCCCTTTAGTTTGCTTCCATTATCCGGTTATACAAAATTAGATTATACGATCATGCCTCACCAAGGTAAACCCGCTTCATTAATCTATGGCTATGCAGGGTTTGCGACCATAGACTACATTTACAGTGAAGGAACTGTTACAATCAAATTGGAGGAAAATAAAAGGTTCACTTTCGAATGGAAAGATAGTGAAAAAAGAATCCATAAAAGTTATGCTGAACCCTCTGTTTTCCTTGAAGGTGAGCCAGCAGGTCGAATTTTTAAAAGTTACACTTCATGTTACTACTCGGGGTGGTATCACCGATTTCTATACGATAAATTATTACAAGATGAAAATGTATGGAGAACTATTGAAAAACAAAGAGCTCACAATAGAGTGGTCAAGGAGCTAATAAACCCTTCAGTTGCAGATACATTTACGGAAATTTTAATTTATAAGGACACACTTCATGCGAGAAAGGAATTCCCGGATGGTACCTCCTCCTACATTCGTATCTTCGAGCTCGGTGATGGAGTTCAACGCGTAATAATTCCATTTCTCTGGTTTGAAGCTGCAAAGCCCCGAATAGTGTTATGGGATGACTTGGAAGCCTCAATGCATCCCTCTCTCATAGAGAATGTGCTAAGATGGCTTGCAGAGGGAGACTGGCAGGTTGTTATATCAACACATAGCTTGGATGTTTTGTCTGCATTAACATATGTACGGCCTCCTAGCGGACAGATTATCATACTTCGTAAATCTGCTGACGACATGCTTGACTATCAAACTTTGTCGATAGACGAGCTCGAAACCCTCATTGAATCAAACACTGACCCAAGGAAGTTGGCAGACCTTCTGGCGCTCAGGTAACAAAATGCTATTCATAAGCAACGTTGAACCCAGTAAATTGAAAACAGCTAGTCGGTCAATTGTTATGCTTACGGGTGACGGGCGTTGGGAAGATAGGCTCGTGGAAGGCTTTTGCAAGAAATTTGACGGCGGATATAGAGGAAAGAGCGTAATATCTTTACGTGGACCAATTGTAGGCCGTATAACGGGCATAGCGTCTCTGTCACAAATCAAAATTTTAATAGGTAAGTTCGGAGTTAGGGACTTTATATGGTTATGCGATAAAGAGCATTTTGAACGTATTGATGGATGGGAAAATCGTATAATGGATGCGTTAAGGGTTTATGGAATAAATGCGGTGATAGGAGAAAGTTATGACGGATATGCGAAGTTTTATTTAGAATTTGGCGGCAAAAGGGCCATTGTGTGGGCTGCACTTGTCGGTGTAGAGAGGAAATTAGAGGAAAATCTAGTCAAGCTTATAAAAATGCAGTACGAAAAGAAAATAGAACCTACTAAGGATGAGTTGAGAAATTTTCTCAAAAAACACGGGATGGATGTTGAGACCTTAATAGAAAAGTCAGCCATGGATAATCTTCGGGAGTCATTTCCCTCTGTTTTCACAGTTTTTGAAAAAATTCATGATGACCCCTAGTGTCTGATTAGCCGGTCTATGATACGGCTAGTGTCTTGATATAGCTGCCTCTTGCCTTTGTGTCAGCAGCCTCGATTCAACCACGTAATAGACGGCGGTTCCGGCAGCAAGCGCTATTCCCTGGCTTGCGAAGGCTGTGAAAAATGCGTCCCCCCTACCTGTCACAAATGATGTGAGTATCGCGAGCCAGGTGGAGGTTATTATGTAGTATGCCCCGACCCCGGCCAGTATGTGTATCCGTCTTAGGTAGAGGAGGGTGAGTAGTGCTGCGAAGGCTATGGCCGGGGTTATGAGGTCCAGAGGCCCGAGGGGGGAAGCCATGTTTGCTACGAACTGGCCGAAAACAAGACCCACTACGGACGCCATTCCAAAGATGGCGGCCAGCGGCGTGGCAATCTCGCCGGGCTTCACCTGTATGTCTCCGATGGGCAGCCTGCCTAAAGCAAGTGTACCGGCAGCGTAAATCGCGGCGAAAATAACGAAAATTCCGAAATGGGTTGAGGTAAGACGCATTTCTCACCACCTCAGTGATGTGCCCAGAGTAGCGCGCCCTCATATATGAACGCAAAGAGCAGGAGCCAGACGAGGTGGACGAAGTGCCAGTATATGCTCACCGCCTCCAGCAGGCCGTAGCTTTGGGAGCTGAACTGTCTGAGCTTGGCCCTCCACGCAACCACCGAGAGGGCTACGACTCCTCCGAAGACGTGGGCGCCGTGGGCTCCGAGCAGGATGTAGAATAGTGAGCCGTAGATGCCGGACGCCGGTGTGAAGCCTACCTCGTACAGGAGGTGGGGCCACTCAAGACCAAGCTTGAGGACGAGGAAACCTGTGCCGAAAACCGCTGTAGCAACCACCCCCGCTAGAACAGCGCCTAAACGGTCGCGCTTAACAGAGTAGATTGCATACTCTATCGCGAGGCTGCTGAAGAGAAGCATAAAGGTCTGGAGCCGGGGTATGAAGTCGTCTAGGTGAGGTACTCCGGGCGGGGGCCAGACCGGGAAGGAAAACCTGACGACAAAGTAGCTCCCGAACCCTGCGGCGAACAAAGCCACCTCCGTGAAGAGGAAGATGGCGGTCGGAACCCCTACGCCCCCAACCCTTTCCGGCTCCGCAGGTATAGCTGTCCCCTTAAGCCTTGCAAAGAATGACGCAATCACATTGGGCCAGCTCCTCACCTCACGCGCCACGAAAAATCCCAGGATTGCTACGAAGACGAAGACCAGCCCAACCCCCAACTGGAAGCTCAACCCCTTCAGAATAAGCAAGAGGCCTGAGACGAGCGCCAAAACACCGAGGCCGATTACCGCGGGCCATGGACTGCCCTCATGTTCATGTTCCTCATGCTCGGCTTCCATGTTGATATCAAGGCTGTGTGGAAGAATATAAGAATAAAACTCTAAAAGAGCACGTTCTCAAGGCATCTTAACTCCTTATATACAACCTTTAACCACTACTAGCGAGTTGTAAATGCCTGCAGCATACGTCCTCATAAACACCGAAATAGGCGCCGAGGAGGAGGTTGTCAAGGAGCTGAAGAAGATCAGCTACATTAAAGAAGCCTACGTGGTTTACGGTGTCTACGACATTGTGGCTAAGGTTGAAGCTGACTCGATGGAGAAATTGAAGGAGGTTGTGTCGTGGAGTATTAGGAGGCTTGAGAAGGTCAGGTCAACGCTGACGATGCTTGTCGTAGGCTCCTAGCCGGTGTTTAGGCGGTAGATTTTTTGCTGTTTCCCCCGAGGCTACGGCGAGTGAAGGTTTTTTCATCTAACGTTACGTAGCCATACTGTATGGCTGGTTCGGGGTTACCTGTCCTCTCAACCACGGAGTACACAAGCTTCAACGCGTCCTCGAGCCCCATGTCGGCGCTGTACTCGTTTTCGATGAGGTCCAGTGCCTTGTCGGAGTTCATCCCAACCGCGAACGCGTCCCCTGCGAAGGCCGTCCCGCTCGGGTCAACCTGGAAGAGCTGTACACCGAGCTTATCGACGCCCGCCACTATGACCGCGACACCCTGAGGCCTCACGGGGTAGAGTGTGTATTCGTGGAAGTAGCCGCTCACAGAATCGACCAGCGAGCCTATATCTATTGGTGCATCGTATAGCAGCCTGCTGCGCTGTGCCTCCAGCCTCATGTGGTCCACTACGCGGTAGAGGTCGCTTATGTAGCCTGAACCGGTTACGCCCACATGGTCGTCGACCGTGAAGACTTTATCGCTTGGCTTCATCAGTTTTCTGGTCGGCTTGACCATTGATGCAATGAGTGCGTAGCGTGGGAACCGTAATCCGAGGGAGATGGCTCCCCGCATAACCGCCTCCAGAGCTCTGTCGACAAGCGTCATCCTACCTTCCGGCCCGTAGAACATTTGGAACCTAGGGTCCATGGACATGCTTTAACCACCTCTCACCGGTATAACTAAAACATCCACGCCGTTGCCTGACCCCGGGTCTCTCTGCATGGCTGCTTCCACGGCCCTGACGGCTATGCTGCGAGCCTGTTCAACCGTGAGGTTTTCGCTATAGAGGCTTTCGAGGACGCCGTACGCAACAGGTGAGCCAGAACCGGATGCAACAAAGCTTTCAGCCATAATGGAGCCGCTCATGTCGCTGCTGTAGACATGGGACCCCTCATCGTCGACTCCCGCAACTATTAGCTCGGCGTAGTAGGGTATGTAGTTGCGCATCCCGCTGTAGAAGAGGTTGGAGATGAGCTTCGCGGACTCGGCGACCGACATGGGATAACCGCGCCTCAGAGAGATTAGTTTTCTCTCGGCTCTTACGACGTTGACGAGGTAGACGGCGTCAGACAGCAGGCCTGCGACCGCAACAGCAAGTGTGTCATCAACTTTCATGATTTTCTGGGTTGTCTTGCTAGCTATGAAAAAGCCCTTGCTCGCCCTTCTGTCCGATGCTAGGACTGCTCCGTCCGATGCTTTCAAACCCACAATCGTGGTCATTTTTCTTCGATATTATGTGTGAAAGCTTGTGTTTAGCGACTGCTTAACCTGTGGCCCGGTCACACTAGGCTGCCTGGTTAACTGGTCTCAGCAAGAGAGCCTTCACTTGTTTGCTTTCATCGGTTAGGGCGAGCTCGTACGCTTTCCGGAGTATTGCGAGGGCCGCCCGGTTGGCTTCTTTTGTGTTCTCGCTGCTTTCAACCCGCAGCCTGCCGCCTCTATAACGGAGCGTGATGGTGAGCGCGCCGTCTTGTGAAACCCAGCGGAGTGTGTGCGCCCCGTTTTCCAAACCGTACCCCAGCCACCTCAAGTCTTCAATCCACTTCCCCCGCAGCGACACAATACCCGCTAAAACAAGGCCCTCGTCATTAACCTTGACATCGACCAAGACATACCCCCGGCTTCTCTCCCTCGACACAACTCTGCGGGCCTTCTCACTCAGCCTGTATCCATGCTCGCCTCTGTTTATCAGGCCATACCTTTCTAACCGCTTAAGTATCCGAGAGAGCTTCTCCTGATGCATGCCGAGGGTTCTTTTAATCCCTGTGAAGCTGAACTCACCGTCCGCGGCGGATGAGAGCGCCTTCAGCACCTCGGCCTCAGCCTCGTCAACCTCCAGCCCGCCCTCGAACTCTTTCACACCTGCCCATCAACACCTCCACGTTATAAATGCAAGCTTTCCACAAACCTACTTACAGGGAGGTAATTACGTGGGCTGTGATGTTGCCCAGCAGAATTTTTCGGGATGATATTGGTGTCCAGCCTGAGCCTTCTAAAGCCCGGTAGGCGGCTGCAGGCTTGCTGACCAGAACCGTCAGCGATGCGTCTGGGCAGGCTCTCCGTATCGATGTGAAACTTTCTGTGTAGAATTTTTCGGGGTCTTTGAGTCCGAGCCTTATTCCGAATGGCGGGTTACAGACAACCTTGTCAAAGCTCTCCCGGATATATTTTTCCAGCTGGAGAGCATCCCCTGTGTAGAATTTTGCGGCTGGGCCGACTTTCATTGCTTCAAGGCTTGATTGCGCGACGGCCACGGCTTTCGGGGATGCGTCAAGCCCCACTATATTCAACAGCTCTCCAACACATTCACTCCTATACAGTTCCTCCCTCACCTTTTGTAAAACATCACTGTCGAAGAAAACCAGCCTCTCCATCTGTGGGATGCCGCGCCGCAGTCCAGGGCTGAGGTTGAGGCCGTTTACAACAGCTTCGAGCGGGATTGTTCCCGAGCCGCAGAACGGGTCTAATAGTGATTGTGTATGCCTCCAACCGGAAAGCCTGACCATAGAGTTTGCGACTGTCGGTGACAGGGCCGCCCTGTGGTAGCCCCTTCTATAGAAGCGGCGGTGCAACGACACTCCGGTCGTGTTAACACCCAACAAAAACTCACTGTCCCGTAGGAGTGCGTATATTTCGACGTCTGGGTTGCTCAGGTCAACTTTGAGTCTGACACCTGTGGCTGTTTGGAAAGACTCGATGACGGCTTGTCCAACCGACGCCGCTATGTCGAGGCTTGTAAATGGATGCACACCAACCCTGTCTGCGCGGACGGCGAAGCTCTGACCCCTTCCTATATAGTCCGTGTAGTCAACTGATGCAGAGACACGCCTAATGTCCTCAAGCCCTCCAACCTCCTCAGATAAAAGTAGGAGAAAAACCCTGTTGACAGTTTTACAAGCGTAGTTGACCCTTGCACAGTCCTCTGCCAAGCCTGAGAAGAAAACCTTACCAACATCTGCATGGGCCTCGCTGGGTAACAGGGATGAGATCTCTGCCGCGGCGACATCTTCTAATCCATGGAAGGTTGTGGCGAAAAACTGCATGAAATCAGTCGAGGTAGCCGTAGGCTATCGGTGGTGTGAACTCGATAAACTCGTCAGAGAGAACCGTTTTCCTAAGTATTTCAGCAGCTAGGTCGAACCGCGACTTGCCGTAGTTTTCAGGGCCGATCTCCTCTCTTATCTTCTCGAGGGTTTTGGCGAGCTCCTCCTCGAAAACCTCCGGCGTAACACTGCGGCCGTCGGCAAGCCGGGCCCCGTGCTTGACCCACTGCCAGACAAGTGACCGCGCTATCTCAAATGTTGCCGCATCTTCCATCAAAAAGTTTATCGCAACACATCCGTTACCCCGCAGCCATGACTCAAGGTATTTCAGCCCCACCTCCATGCTTGCCCTCATCCCCTCCGCCGTCCTCTCACCTTCAGGCACCTTAAGCAGGTCCTCAGCTGTTATTACCAGGTCGTCGTGTGTTACATGTAACTGGTTCGGGCCAGGCATGTTTTCGAGAAAGAGGTTCTTGACAAGGGGTACTAAGTCGGGATGGGCCACCCAGGCCCCGTCAAAGCCCTGCGAGATCTCGCGGAGCTTGTCCTCCTTTACTTTCTCAAACGCCTTTTGCTGGGCCTCAGGGTTGGCCCTTATGGGGACCTGTGCAGCCATCCCGCCTATGGCGTAAGCCCTCCTCCTGTGGCATGTCTTGACGAGCAGGAGGGCGGCTGAGCGTAGGAAGTGTTTGTCCATCGTTAGAAGACTTCTGTCGGGCATGAGATATTTCGGGTCGTGTCCTAGACGTTTGATGAAGCTGAAGATGTAGTCCCACCGTCCTAGGTTTAAAGCAGTCACGTAATCCCTTAACTCGTAGAGAATTTCATCCATCTGGAAGGCGGCTGTAATGGTCTCTATTAGGACGCTGCATTTGATGGCTCCGTGGGGCAGGTTTAACATTTTCTCCGCGTCTGCGAAGACCTCGGCCCACCAGCGGGCCTCGCGATAGCTCTCCAACTTCGGGATGTAGAAATACGGCCCTGTCCCACGACTCCTCAGCTCGGCGGCGTTGTGGAAGATGTAGAGGCCGAAGTCGAAAAGCGCGGCTGGCACGGGCTTTCCGTCAACCTGGACATGCCTCTCAAGGAGATGTAGCCCGCGCGGCCGGACCATCAAAGTAGCGGTCTTTTCGGCCAAGACATATTTGCGCCCGTCAGGGCTGGTGAACTCTATGGTCTTCCTCACCGCATCCATTAGGTTTATCTGCCCCTGTATCGTCATGCTCCAAACCGGTGAAAAGCTGTCCTCGAAGTCCGCCATGTAGACATCTGCCCCAGAGTTTAGTGCGTTTATCATCATCTTCCTATCCACGGGCCCGGTTATCTCCACATGCCTGACCGAGAGGTCACGCGGTATCTCGGCGACCGTCCAACCTGAACGCCGTATATGCTCTGTCTCGGCTGGGAAGTCGAGTTTCAGACCGCTTCTAAGCCTAGAGGCTGTAACACGTCTTTCGTCGAGAAGCTTCTCTAAACCGCCCGCATGTCTTCTAACAAGCTCTCCCAAAAATTCTAGGGCCTCACTATTAAGAACCTGCTTAACACCGGGGGTTTTCGCCCCTAACACAGTCACGGAGGACATACTGTTTGGCCGGGATGTTCTGTTGGGGCGATATAAATTTTAGGTGAATTGGTGGGACTCGGTAGAGTTGGACAACGCAGTAACGGTTTCAGCACCCTCAACAGCCATTAAGACCTCGTCGTAGTAGTGTACTCCTACAAACCGCTGGTGCTTGAACGCCCTATACCCTTTCTTCTCAAGCTCTGTCTCCTTTGCCTGCAGCTCAGCGTAAGCCAGCATCCCTTTATCGGTAAGGTTCTTCGCCAGCTCAAACATAGATGCGTTCAGTGTATGGAAGCCGGCCAGCGTTATGAACTGGAACTTGTAGCCCATCTGGGCCAGCTTCCTGTTGAAGTCATGTAGGTCTTCGCCGTCGACAACCTTCAACCAGTTGAACGATGGTGATAGGTTGTAGGCCAGCAGCTTACCCGGATACCTGCGGTGGACAGCCTCTGCGAAGGTTTTAGCCTCCTCGAGGGATGGCTTCGTTGTCTCAAACCAGAGCATGTCGGCGTAAGGTGCGTAAGCGAGAGCCCTGTCAACAGCCATCTCAACACCTGTCTTAACCTCGAAATAGCCCTCAGGCGTCCTAACACCTGTCAAGTACTTACGGTCAACCACGTCAACATCGCTGGTAACATACTGGGCACCTATTGCATCCGTCCTAGCTATCAACACAGTCGGCACCCCTAAAACGTCCGCAGCAAGCCTAGCCGCCGTTAGGATGTTTATGAAACGCTTCGTCGGGACCAAAACCTTCCCACCCAAGTGTCCGCAACGCCTCTCGCCGGGGGACTGGTCCTCGAAGTGTATGCCGGCTACACCGGCCTCGATCATAGACTTAGCCAGCTCATAGGCGTGGAGCGTGCCTCCGAAACCTGCTTCGCCGTCGGCAACTATGGGTACAAGGTAGTCTATTTTGTTAGGCCGTTTCTCAAGGTGCTGTAGCTGGTCGGCTCGATGCAGTGCTTTAACTATCTTTCTTACGAGGTCGGGTACGCTGTTTGAAGGATACAGGCCCAGATCCGGGTACATGTTGCCTGAGTTGTTGTTGTCGGCCGCAACCTGCCAACCGCTTACGTATATTGCTTTAAGACCAGCCTCGACAAGCTGAACCGCCTGGTTGCCGGTCAGCGCGCCCACTGTAAGAATATAGTCGGAGCTGTTGAGCTGTTTCCAGAATTTTTCAGACCCTAGCCTTGCGACCGTGTGGTCAATCTTCCAAGTGCCTCGGAGAGCTAAAACCTGCTCCGCCGTATACCTCCGTACGACGCCGTTCCAGCGGGGTGTTCTCCAAACCCTCTCAAGCTCCTCAGGGGTTTCTGCCTCAAGTAATGGGTTCATGTCTGGGCATATAGTGGATTTCGGCGTGGATTTATATGTATCGTTTGTATCCAGGCGTTCGAAAATCATACATAATGCATATATTATGGAATACATGAATAAGAGGCATGCATATACGTAATATACAGAGGACGGTTGGAGGAACGTACATGGTGACAATTCCAAAGGAGTTCGTAAGGACGCTTGGGCTTGACAGCGGTAGGGCCGTCAAGGTCGAGCTTGAGGAGGACAGGATAGTGATTCTCCCCACAGAACCGCGTCAGTCAATAGTAAGCAAGGTGATAAAGACGTCAGAATTCAGGGACCCCAAACTCCTATCACTGGCCATAGTAAACCTCTACATAATGGGATACGACGTTGCCGAGATCGTCTCGGATGAAGGGATCATGAGCCCGGCGCACAAGAAAGCTGTCCGAGAAGCGGTTGAAAACATGATCGGCGTGGAGATAGTCGAAGACTACGCTGACAGAGTTCTTCTCCAATCACTCGTCGACCCCTCCAAGTTTGAGGTGGACGCGCTTCTCCAGAGGTTTACCCAGCTCTCAAGGGCTGTTTTGAGGGATGCTGTCAAAGCACTGCTTAGTGCTGACAGGGCTTTGGCGCATGATGCTTACGAGAGGGGGGCGGAGCTGACGAGACTCTACAGGTTGATGATGCGCATATGTTTTCAAGCCCTTAGGAGCAGCCATGTGAGGGAGCTTGTCAAGGTCAGGGACACCCCGAGCCTTGTGGTTAGGATCGTAGCTGTTAGGGAGCTGGGCAGGGTTGCATACTACTGTATGAAGTCGGCGGAGAGGGTTGAGGAGCTTGGCTCAACAGAGGGGGAGCTGGCTGAAACAATAGCTGAAATGGCGGAAATAGTTGACAAAATGCTGGAGCAGGCGTTAAACTCTCTTCTAAGACATGACTTGGAGCTGGCCAGTTCCGTCATAGACTTGATGGACAGGGTGCGGGAGCTGTACGCGAAGGCCTTTAAGAAAATAATCCGAAGGCCAGAGAGGGAGGCCCACGTGCTCGGGCTGATAATCAGGGCCATCCGTGCGGTGGCAGGCTATGGGGTGGCGCTTGCAGACGACGCGATACTTGAAATTTTCTCAAAGTAGGCTGGCGGCTTTCTCGGCTATTGCTCTCGCCATCTCGGAGGTCTTCGCAGTCCCTCCCATGTCGATGGTCACAGTTTTCTTCTCCGCAATGACCTGCTCTACCGCCTTCTCAACGGCCTCCCCATATTTGTTGAGTTTAAGATATTTCAGCATCCATGCACCCGCCATAATAGTTGCGGTCGGGTTAACTCTGTCCATCCCCTTGTACTTGGGGACGCTTCCGTGGGCTGGCTCGAACATCGCATACCTATCTCCTATGTTTGCGGCGTAAACCATCCCTATGTTCCCCACCAGCCCTGCCGCCGCCTCTGAAAGCACGTCCATGAAGAGGTTTGTGCTGAGGATGACTGTGTGGTTGAAGCGGTCGGGGTTTTTGATGAGCTGCTGGGACATGTTATCTATGTAGTATTCTTCATACTGGATGCCGGGAAACTCTTTAGCGACTTTCTCTACAGCGCCCCAGAATACGCCGTCAGTTACCCTGAGTATGTTGCGCTTTGTGACAACAATCACCTTAGACCAGCCCTTTTCAGCCGCAAGCCTGAAGGCCCAGCGTGCTACCCTCTCACTCGACTTTGCCGTAATCTTCCTTATGGCGATGGAGACGTCGTCGGTTAGCTTGTATTCAATCCCTGAGTAAAGGCCCTCCGTCGCCTCCCTGACGCATACAAAGTCGAAGGGACCGAATATCTGTGAGAGAGGGCTCTCGGCGCCCTTGAAAGTCTTTATGGGTCTTACGTTGGCGTACAGGTCCATCTCCTGCCTGATCGAGACTGCCACGCTCCGTGGGGCTGTTGGGTCTGGAGGTGTTGTAGTCGGTGACTTGAAGCATGCGTCGCTTGACTTTATCGCCTGCCATGTCTCAGGCGGTATCATAGAGTTCCCCCCATGCTTCATCCACCACTCAGAGCCTGCCTCACACTCAATCAGCTCAAGCGGCGGTGAGATTGCTTCAAAAACGATTTTCAACGCGTTAGCAAGCTCCGGCCCCGTTCCATCACCCCTTATCAGAACCGCTTTCACCATAACAAGCCCTCAAAAACCTCTGAAAATCACTTAATTAGTTTTCAAACCAGAGGCCCAACAGCCTTAATGCATGTAACGTTTTCCACTAACCCTTCAAAAGCATCATCTCTTTTGCAGATTACCGGCCGCTGTGAGCTGCATTCCCCTATCTGCGGGGCAATTATTTTTACCTAGTCTGTAAAACCGTTTAGAGCTAAATAGCGCTGGCCCGCAAAAGCCAAAAACAGGCTAGACCATGTTTGAGTCCTCAAACCAGCTAACTGCATTAACGTATTTCCTAGCAGTTTTACTGACTGGGTTGTTTATCAGGTTCTGGATAATAAGATGGGCTCACACATGGGCCCGTAAAACAGAGACAAAGCTTGACGACGTGATAATATCTGCCGTCGACAAACCCATCCTCATCTGGGCCGTCCTAGGCGGGTTTTATGCAGCACATCCATACCTAGGTATAACGCTGCCTACACAGCTGGCATCCATATTGGACCGATTAGTGCTAGCTGCGCTAATCCTGTCCATTTCCTGGTCCCTAGCTAATCTTGCGGGAGGTGTTTTCCGCTACTACGGACATCGTATAGGGGCGGCTGTCCAGATTACAAGCCTTAGCCAACTGATGGCCAAGCTACTGGTGCTCGTGATAGGCATTATTGTAGTATTAGCCGAATTTGGCGTAGAGGTTACACCGATAGTTGCTTCACTTGGGATTGGCGGGCTTGCGATAGCGCTGGCGTTACAGGACACGTTGGCCAACATGTTTTCCGGGTTCTACATCTTAGCTGAGAAATCGATCAGGGTGGGTGATTTCATCAACGTTGAGGGGGCGGGTGAGGGGCGTGTTGTAGACATAGGCTGGCGGACCACGAAAATAGTCACGCTTTTCAACAACATGCTTGTAATACCTAACAAGAAGCTCGCCGAAGTAATAGTCACGAACTACGACCTGCCGGAGCACAACCTCGGATTATCCACTACTGTTAGCGTGGGATTCGGAGAGGACCCCGAAAGAATTGAGGCAATAGTTTACGACGAAGCATCCAAAGCTGTTTCAGAGTTAGAGGGGGCTGACCCAGCCTTCAAGCCGGTCGTCAGATTTACTGTGGGCGAGTACTCTCTAAACTATACCGTCATCTGGAGAGCGCTGGACATAAAATACCGGTATCAGCTGATTCACCAAATGAACATGAGGCTGTTCAAGAGGCTTAGGTCAGAGGGGGTTGAGATACCTTTCCCAGTACGAACTTTATACATCCAAAGCGGACCGGGCAAACCGGATAGCGTTGCAAAACCAAAATCTAACGCCGCCTCAAACCCATGAAAGCAAAAACTACCCTGCGCAACATGCAGCCAAGGTTGAAGACACTCGCAACCACTCTACCGTGAACCACGTGACCGCTCCTGTGGTTAATGATGCGGCAAGGGCGGCCAGACTACCGAGGACGGAGAAAATAATCGCTGTATTAGGTCGCAACCCTTTTCCAACTAAGGTATTTTGAGGGATAGTATGTCCGCTATCAATGCGGCTCTGACGTACACCCCGTTCTCGGCTTGCTGGAAGTATTTGGCCTGTGGAAGTATGTCTACCTCGGGGCTTAGCTCGTCGACCCGCGGCAGAGGATGCATAATAACAGGTATTTTCTTCAGCTTTTTCAGGTTCTCAAGGTTTACAACGTAGCTCCCTTTAAGCGCCTCGTAAAGCTTTTGGTCCGTAAACCTTTCTTTCTGAAGCCTTGTCACATAGAGGACGTCGAGCTCCTCGTCAACCTCTTCAAGTCTCTGATGCCTGCTGACATGTAGGTGTTTCACGTACTCCAAGACCTCTTCCCTGATCTGCAGCTCGTTGGGCGCTATGTAGTGAAGTTTTATGTTCTTAAACTTTGAAAGAAGGTATGAAAGGCTGCTTGCCGTCCGGCCGTATTTGAGGTCGCCCATAATTCCTACTCTAAGTCCGTCAACCCTTCCAAACACCTCCCACATGGTGTAGACGTCGAGTAGCGCCTGGGTCGGGTGCTCGTTCCACCCGTCTCCAGCATTCACGACAGGGCATTTAACGATCTTTGAAGCCTTTTCAGCTGCACCCACTTCCTTACTTCTTATCACGATGACGTCGGGGCTGTATCCGTCGATCATACGCATCGTGTCCTCAAAGGTTTCGCCCTTAGCCCTGCTGGATGCCTCCTCGGGGCCGAAGTCGACGACACGGCCGCCAAGCCTCAGCATGGCGTAGGTGAAGCTTAGACGAGTCCTTGTGCTCGGCTCGAGGAAAACAGTCATCAAAACCCTGTCGGAAGCTATGTCCAGAAATCGCTTTTCCATGAAGAGCTGCTTAAGCCTCTTTGCGTTATCGAAGAGCCGAAGCACCCAGCCTATGTCAAAAGTTTTTGCGGAAAGCACGTGGTACATGTGTGGCACCGCAGGCCATGTAAAAAGCCCCGGTATTTGTTTATTACACTCCTGTTGTCGTGTGAAGCGGGTTTCTCGACATTAATTGAGCATAGAAGGTTTAAAATCTTGGAGACGGATTTTAAGTGGTTTGACGGATGATAGGAGGCGTGTTGAGTCTGAGCTTCGTGGTAGGAGCTTGGAGGTCTTTATGTATGTTGTTAAGGCGGGCAGGCCTGTCGGTGTAAGGGATGTGCAGAGGGGCCTAAGCCTTTCAAGCCCCAGCGTCGCACACCATCACTTGGAAAAACTCCACGGACTAGGCCTTCTCCAGAAGGATGAGCGGGGCTCGTACACGGCCGCGGAAAAGCTGGACGTGTCTGTCCTGCAGGCCTTCGTCAGGGTTGGCGGAAAGTTCTTACCGAGAATGTCTTTCTACGCCGCCTTCTTCACATGCTTCACCGTACTCTACGCTGCCACACACCTCGCCCAACCAGACATCTACGCTTTAACGCTTGGTTTGGCGGCGTCGGCGGCAACAACCTATGAGGCGGTGCGAACATGGAGGAAAAGGGCGTGGTAAACCTGTTCTAACCTCTAGACTTATGAGGTTGGTTTGTTATGGTTTCTGTGTTGAGGGGGGTTCTCCCGGTCCTGCTGGGCGTCGTCGCCGCGTCGCTGGTATTCGCGGGTCTAGGTTTAATGCGTACACAGGACGCTGTTGTGATGGCGGCGACTCCTCAGTTTAGGGCCCAAGCCGCTGAGACAGGCGATGGCCAGTACATCTTCGTGGGAACAACCTCACTGCTTTTCGCAGCAGCAACATACCTGCTTCTCCGATTTCAAACAAGCCGATAAAGGCCGCATCGCTAAAACCAAACCCCTTCCGAGTAAATTTCTGCAATTGTTTGCTGTCTGGGTAAAGTGTTTAAATATATCAGCGTGTGTTTTTTTGATGTCATGGGTATTCCTCACGCCATGAGTTTTGAGCTGAGGCTGAGGCGTGATAGGTCTGCGTTTCTTCTGAAGCTTGAGCT